>OMKS01000907.1_pt1 | contig 27429 bp, 26 predicted proteins | sample 1674721 | NCBI WGS metagenome assembly OMKS01 (sample SAMN06264996, study PRJEB25208) | sediment metagenome | isolation source: hot spring sediment | place: USA: California | collected 2014-09-02 | reverse complement strand
GTGCTGCTTCCGGAGAGAGCAGCGTGTGAAGCCCCGGGCGGATCGGAGGGGTACCCCGTCGGTAGGAACCCATGTGCTCACGACACGACAACTGATAGCGCTAGCGGCTGGCCTTCAGCACCACCGGCAACACGCCGGGGCCAAGACGGTCGAGGATCGCATCGTAATCGCCAGGCGTGACATCCACGAACTCGTGACTGACGCCATCGCCCAGGCCGTCGATGATTTGTCGACCGAAGCTGTCGTCCGCCTCGGGCACGCGCAGGAAAAGTATCTTGTTCACTGATTGAGTCATACCACTAACACCGCATCTGATTCGCTCATCATGCCGGCAAGCGACTGGTAGGCGCTGCCAGCGTTTGTCAGGCGCTCGACCGGCACATCGGCGAAGTCGAGGGCTTCGAGTTGCATCTGGACATCGTCGGAACCGTCATCCAGATCGCCGATCACGGCGACACGAACCGGATCGTCCAGCAGGGTGAGGCCGGTGGCCATGCGCAGCGCTTCGACCTTGTCGTCACGCGCCACCACCAGAATGCGTTTTGCACTGTCTGACATATCTCCCCCTAGAAGGTCAGGACCTGGTCGCAGTTGTGCACCAGCTCCGCGTTCTGATATTGGCCGCCGACAATAATCTTGTCTTCCAGGCCCTCGACCGAAACACCCTCATCCGCATAGCGCTCGATACTCAGCTCGCAGATGGAGTAATGCGCCTTGCCCTCATCGAGCATCTCGCGGAAGGCGGGGTCCTTGAGCAGAAACACGCCACGGTCGGTGAGGAAGCAGCGCGTCTGCCACTCGCGACGCTGAGCCGCCTTTAGCAGGCCCATCGCGTGCGCGGCATTTCGATCATCGATGACTACGATTCCGAGCTGCATCGCCATCACCCCTTGCGGATCTTCCAGGTGAAGGTGCCACCTTCGCCATTGCGTTCGAACAGGTCGTTGCCTTCGCTCTCGCACATGGAGATGATCGACTCACCCGAGGAGGCGTTGTCGAACACCAGTGTCAGGACCGAGCCGGGCTCGATCTTCTGCAGCGCCTTCTTGGTGTACATCTGCGGGTGCGGGCAGGTATAACCCGTCACGTTCAGCATGTAGTTACCGTCATCGATCTTTTCGAATTTCATTGCCATGAGAAACTCCTCCTTATCGTTTTCTTCTCTCGATCGTTATCCGGGTTGCGTGACGGAGAAGACCTCCGCCACGTGACCTCATGCCTAGAGGGCGAACTCGTCATCGTTGCGCGATGCACGCCATTCCATCCACCAGCTGAATGCCTTCACGCCGAGGTAGCCACCAATGGCCATGCCGGCAAGGAAGATCCAGCCCGTGAGGTCGCCGTTGGTTACCGCGGCAAAGAAGGCACCGACGTTGCAGCCCATGCCGACGCGGGCACCAATACCCATGAGCAGCCCACCCAGGATGGCGAACACGGCGGTCTCCATGCTCGGCAGCTTCCACTTGAACTCGCGATTGATGTTGGCGAGGATCGCCGCACCGAGGATGATGCCGATGGACATCATGCCGGGGGCATTGAGCAGCGGGCTGGGTACACCGTTCTCAAGACCGAAGAAGATGTTGTCCATGTTCTCCAGGCCAAGCTTGTGCAGAACCCAGCCGGCCCACTGTGCTTCCTGGGTGGTGATGTACCAGTAGCCGGGATCGAATACGGTGCCCTGGATGGAAACGCCGGCGGTGTGCCCCATGTCCTCCAGGATCTCACCGAAGTTGAAGATCTGGTAATGCTCGCGCAGTAAGCCCGTCACATACATCTGCAGGCCGGCGAACACGCCGATACCCAGACCGGCCAGCGCGGTGTTCTTCGACGACGTGAACATGGCCCAGATGCCGCGCAGATGATCACCCATGCCCGGGTTCTCGATCTTGTTGCGACGCATGTGACCCTTGCGATAGGCCACCGCATACAGGAACACGGTGATCGCAATGGCGGGCAGAATGGCGCCGAGCAGCGCGTTGCCGATGAAGGCGCCGACGAAGGTACCTTCGAGCCCCATCATGTCCGCCACGGTGGCGCCCTTCAGGTCCCAGATGTAGCCGGCCATGAACTGGTCGAACCAGCCGGTAGTCACGCTAAGCTCTTCCGGCATACCATTCTCCAGAGCCGCCTCGGTCCAGGAGGCAGGAACCAGCCAGTCAAACCAGTCGGCGCTCACGAACAGGGCCTGGGAAAAGGAGATACTGAACAGCACGAGCATCGAGCCGATGTTGCCCTCACCGCTCTTGTACAGAGAGGAGGAGGCACAACCGCCGGTGAAGATGATGCCGAAACCGAATATGGCTCCACCGATGATGATGTGCCAGCCCAGCGGATGCGCGTGGAACGTACTGTATCCGGACACGGTTACCGCGGCGGCGGTGAGCGAGAAGAGCGCGGTTGCAATCATCACGCCCACGGCCATGCGCGGCACGCCTACCGCGAACAGGTCACGCACGGCGGAGGCCATGCAGAACCGGCCGTACTGCAGAAACAGGCCGTAGGCGACGCCGAACCACACATACACCAGCATGTAGACGAACCGGCTGTCGATGGAGAGGGCGAAGATCGAGGCCAGCGTCACCAGCGCAACGATACCCGCGGCGTAAACGCCGCCGCGATGGCGTAGCGCAGGACGCACGGCACTGCCAATAGCCACCCCGCATGCTTCATTACCGTTAGTCATTACATCCCCCATCTTCTCTGTTTATTTGAATACCAGCAGCCAGGCCTGCACAGCTCAATAACCCTTGCGGACGTAGACCTTCCAGCAGCCTTCCCTGCGTACCGTGGCCAGGTGACTGCCGTAGGCGGAAAGCATCATGGCGGGGATCGTCTCGACCGCGGTGGGATTGTCGGACACAAGCTCCACCACATCCCCGTCTTGCACCTGATTCAGTGCCTTCAGGGTCAACAGCTGCGGCTTGGGGCAGCCATCCCCGATGCAATTCACCGAACGGGCGATCATCACCATCCCGATCCCCGGTAGCTCCACTTCCCTATTTTCGATTGCCACTGCCTGCATGTTGACTCGCTTTTTCTTGCGCTTGTCTCTGTGAAACCAGGAACGAAACACGGCATGCCCTCCTCACACCCGACGACTCTGACACGCATCGCACCGGGCGAGGACGGGGCTATCCGGCTGCACCGGAAAGCACCACGCCTTGCCCTTTTGAAGCAATAAGGGTGCCAGCTTCGAAATACCAGTTAAATCAAATGCCTACGAAATTTCCCGCCACCCCCCCGGAAATCATAATGCAATCAGGTACCCTCTCAGGCGGGCAGCGTTGCTGATTTGCAATGCCACATCAATTGTGGGGCATCCGGACGGGAAGCGGTAGGCACCGGAGCCGGAGCAATACAGCGGGAAGAGGGACGAAGCATCCTGGGGCAGCCGCGGCGGGACGGTCGCGCCGCCCCGTACCGGGGAGACGAGACATGGTTATCGATTCATAAGCACCCCATGTTCGAGCGCCGTCTTCGTTTGCATGGCGCACCCAGGGAGATGAGCCGCCAGGGCGGCGGCCTCGCGCGTGGCGCTCGGCTCGACCGGCTATGTCCAATGTCAGAGGCTCGAAACCTCTCGGGCCATGGGCATGGATAAGCATAAAAAAAGGCCCCGAGCATCGGGGCCTTTTTTACTATATGGCGCGCCCGAGAGGATGGGCCGCCAGGGCGGCGGCCTCGCGCGTTGTGCTCGGCTCGAACCGGCTCGATCTACATGTGAGAGGCTCGAAACCTCTCGGGCGATGGGCATGGATAAGCATAAAAAAGGTCCCGAGCATCGGGGCCTTTTTTACTATATGGCGCGCCCGAGAGGATGGGCCGCCAGGGCGGCGGCCTCGCGCGTTGTGCTCGGCTCGAACCGGCTCGATCTACATGTGAGAGGCTCGAAACCTCGCGGGCGATGGGCATGGATAAGCATAAAAAAGGCCCCGAGCATCGGGGCCTTTTTTTACTATATGGCGCGCCCGAGAGGATTCGAACCTCTGACCTTCGCCTCCGGAGGGCGACGCTCTATCCAGCTGAGCTACGGGCGCCTGTGACAGGCAGTTGAAACGGCCACTAGGATAGCCGTTTGGGACTATGGCGTCTATGCGGACTCGATGTCGGCGGGCATGGCCTCACGCCAGGGATAGGGCGGGTTACCTTCGACCATGAAATAGGGGTTGAGCAGGTCTTCCTTGTTGTAGGCCAGAGGCTTGCCGGACAGGTCGGTCACCTGCCCACCCGCCTCGTTGACGATGGCGTGCGCGGCGCCGGTGTCCCATTCCATGGTGGGGCCGAGCCTCGGGTAGAGGTGCGCGGCGCCCTCGGCAACGAGACAAAGCTTGAGCGAACTGCCCATGCTCACCACCTCGAAGTCACCGACCTGATCGAGGAAGCGCTTGAGTGTCTCGCCACCGTGCGAGCGGGAGGCGACGATGCTGGGCGTGTTGCCGTCGTAGCCGGCCACCCGGATCGCCTGCGGATCATTCTTGCCGTCCTGGCGAAAGGCCCCGTGGCCGCGTGCGGCGAAGTACAGGCGGTCGAGTACGGGAGCATAGACCACGCCCAGCACGGGCACGCCGTCCTCGTCGACCAGCGCGATGTTGACGGTGAACTCGCCGCTGCGCTTGACGAATTCCTTGGTGCCGTCCATCGGATCCACCAGCCAGTAGCGGTTCCAGCTGGCGCGCTCGCTGTAAGGCGCCTGCCGCGATTCCTCGGACAGCACCGGAATGCTGGCATCCAGACGTCGCAGCCCGTCGATGATGACGCGGTTGGAGGCGAGGTCGGCGCGCGTCAGCGGGGAATCGTCGCCCTTGGTCTGGACGTCGAAGTCGTCACTCTCGTAGACGCGCATGATGGCGGCCCCGGCCTCGCGGGCCAGGTCGCACACGGCGGGCAGCAGGGCCTGGGTGTCAACGGACATGATGAGTTACTCGTCTGGCTGAATGCCGATCGTGGTCCGACCGGCGTTTACTTGATGAACCCCAGGCTCTCCATCTTGAGCAGGATGCGATGGGCGGCCTCGTCGGCGCTCGCCTCGGTGGTGTCGATGCGCATCTCTGGGTTCTCCGGCTCCTCGTAGGGATCACTGATGCCGGTGAACTCCTTGATGATGCCGGCGCGCGCCTTGGCATACAGCCCCTTGCGGTCGCGCTGTTCGCAGACCTCGAGCGGGGTGGCAACGTGCGCCTCGATGAAGCCGCCATGGGCCTCGGCCATTTCGCGCACCTGGCGACGCATGGCCGCGTAGGGCGCAATCGGCGCACAGATGGCGATGCCGCCGGCCTTGGCGATCTCGGCGGCGACAAACCCGATGCGCTGAATGTTGAGGTCGCGGTGCTCGCGGGAGAAGCCCAGCTCGCTGGACAGGTTCTTGCGTACCAGGTCACCGTCGAGCAGGGTCACCGGGCGCCCGCCCATCTCCATCAGCTTGACGCGCAGGGCGTTGGCAATGGTCGACTTGCCGGAGCCCGACAGGCCAGTGAAGAAGATCACCAGGCCCTGCCGGTCGCGCGGCGGGTAGGCGCGTCGCAGCTCCTGGACAACTCCCGGGTAGGAGAACCACTCGGGAATATCCAGACCTTCGCGCAGGCGGCGGCGGAACTCGGTGCCCGAGATGTTGAGCACGGTCTCGCCCTCCTTCACCTCGTCCACCGGCGCGTACTGGGCACGCTCCTGCACATACACCATCATCTGAAAGGGCACCATCTGGATGCCGAGCTCGTCCTGGTACTTCGCCACCAGTTCCTGGGCGTCGTAGGGACCGTAGAAGTCTTCGCCGGCGCGGTTCTGGCCGGGGCCGGCGTGATCGCGCCCGACGATGAAGTGGGTGCAGCCGTAGTTCTTGCGGATGATGGCGTGCCACAGCGCCTCGCGCGGGCCGCCCATGCGCATGGCCAGGCCGAGCAGCGACAGGCCGGTGGTCTGGTCCGGGTAGCAGTCGAGGATCTTCTCGTAGCAGCGCACGCGCGTGTAGTGGTCGATGTCGCCGGGCTTGGTCATGCCGACCACAGGCTGGATCAGGAGATTGGCCTCGACCTGCTGGGCGGCGCGGAAGGTGAGTTCCTGGTGCGCACGATGCATGGGATTGCGGGTCTGAAAGGCAACCACGCGCTGCCAGCCCCACTTCTTGAATTTCTCGCGCAGCTCGCGCGGGGTGTCACGCAGGTGACGGAAGTCATAATGGGTGGGCGGCTCGATGCCCTCGAGCGTGCCGCCGACATACACCGGGTTGGAACGGTTGAGCAGAAAGTCGACGCCCGGGTGGGTATCGTCGTCGCTGCCGAACACGGCCACGGCCTCGGCACGGCGGTCCGGCGACCACTGGTCGGTCACGGTGAGAATGGCGATCGGCACACCCTCGGGACAGCGCAGGGCGATACGGTCACCGACCTTGACACCCGCCGCGAAGGCCTCGGTCACGTCCAGCGTGATGGGCATGGGCCACAGGGTGCCGTCGGCCAGGCGCATCTCGTCGCGCACCCGCGCGTAGTCGGCCTCGCCGAGAAAGCCCGTCAGCGGCGAGAAGGCACCGTTGAGGAGCAGTTCGGCGTCGCAGAGCTGGCGCGGAGTCAGGTCCCAGGAGGGCAGGTCCGCCACTTCCTGTTTCAGCGCCTCGGCGCGGGCGGGGTCGACATAGAGTTCCTTGAGTTCGCCGCCGTGGGGGGCGATCAGTTCTGAGGTCATGCAATCACTACCTTGGAAAATTCATGTGTTCCAACGGCGCTCGGTGCGCCCGCCGCTCGGCGAGGCCTTTGTTCGCGAACCGCGAAAGCGGACAAGGGAGGCACGTCCGGGTCCCGGTCGCCCAGCATCGCGGGCGCGGTGAATCCGAAAGCCTGCTGCGAATTGTGCGGCACGTTCCATCTATTCCCTGTCGAAAGGGGTAGTTTATAACGGTCGCACCGGGGCCCGGGTGGAGGATGGTACCGAAACAGTCGCGGACGTGTCGAGTACTGATTGAAATCACCCCGCCCGACGTCGTATCATGACTCGCTTATATTATGTGAGTAAGGTCGACAAACAGCGGTCGACCGCAGGACAGTGCTTGCCAACGCGAGCGGATGGCTGGAGGTGCGAGATGAACGCTTGGGCCTACCGGCAGTCCTAATTTACTATTTGCCCAACCAGAATTTGAGCAACCCGGATAATTCCGAGAACGGAATAAGGAAACAGTAATGCAGCCGACAGGCAGTTCGCATGATCTTGCTTTGCGACCCTCTACATTCTCGACCCTGTGCGAAGCTCTTGATTATGCCGCTGGCGGCAAGACTGGCGTGAACTTCTACAATGCCCGTGGCGAACTCTATTCCGCCACGAGCTACGAGGGGTTACGTGAGCAGTCGCTCGAACTGGCGCGTCGACTGGTTGGTCTGGGCATCGAGAAAGGCGGGCGCGTGGCGCTGGTTGCCGAAACCACGCCCGACTTTGTTCGTTTCTTCTGGGCTTGTCAATACGCGGGCCTGGTCCCCGTTCCGCTGCCGGCGACCGTGCACATCGGCGGACATGCCGCCTTCGTCACCCAGCTGCGCAAGCTGATCGAGAACTGCAAGGCCGAGGCCGCCATGGCCCCGGCGGACTGGATGAATTTCCTCACCGAGGCGACCGAGGGCCTCGACCTGCGCTGCGTGGGCACCCCGGACGTTTTCGATCTGCTGGAGCCGGCGCAGGGCGAGCTCCCCACCATTAGCCCGACGGACACGGCCTACATCCAGTACACCTCCGGCAGCACGCGCTTCCCGCGCGGCGTGGTCATCGACCATGCCACCGTGCTGGCCAACGTCCACGACATGGCGGTGCACGGCCTTGCGCTGAACGAGCACGACCGTTTCGGCACCTGGCTGCCCTTCTATCATGACATGGGCCTGGTGGCGTTCATCATCATGCCGATGTGCACCCAGAGCTCGGTGGACTACCTCAGCACCCACGATTTCGCGATGCGCCCGCGCAAGTGGCTGGAAATGATGTCGGCCAACCGCGCCACCGTCACGTCCGCGCCGCCCTTCGGCTACGACCTGGCGGCCATGCGCGTCCGTCCGCGCGATGCAGAGCAGTGGGACCTGACCCACCTGCGCGCCGCCTGCGTGGGTGCCGAGATGATCAGCCCCGAGCCGCTGCAGCGCTTCGCCGAGGCTCTCGCCCCGGCCGGCTTCAACCCGAGCACGTACCTGGCCTGCTATGGCATGGCCGAATGCTCCCTGGGCATTACCTTTGCCCCGCTGGGCAAGGACCTGGCAATCGACTACATCGACGCCGAACACCTGCAGCAGGAAGGCGAGGCCCGTCCGGTCAACCCGGAAGAGGCGGAGCGCGACGGCGTGCGCGTGGCGCGGTACGTCGACTGCGGCGTGCGACTGCCGACCTTCGAGATCTCCATTCGCGACGACCAGGGCAACCCGCTGCCGGAGCGCCAGTCTGGCGCCATCCACGTGCGCGGGCCGAGCGTCATGAGCGGCTATTTCGAGGACGAAGAGGCCACGCGCGAAGTGCTGAGCGCCGATGGCTGGCTCAACACCGGCGACGTCGGTTACATGATCGGCGAGCGCCTGTTCGTGACCGGCCGCAAGAAGGACATGATCATCGTCCACGGCCGCAACATCTGGCCCCAGGACCTGGAACATCTGGCCAAGACCCAGCCCGGCGTTCGCTACACCGACGTGGCGGCCTTCCCCGTCACGGCCGAGGATCAGCACGAAACGGCCGCCGTGGTCGTGCAATGCCGCGAACGCGACATGACCAAGCGCGAACAGCTGATCAAGAATATCAAGGGCCTGGTTCGTGCCGAACTGGGCATCGAGTGCATCGTGGAGCTGGTTCCCCCGAAGACCCTGCCGCGGACGTCCTCCGGCAAGCTCTCGCGTTCCCGTGCCCGTCTGGAGTTCATCGCCCGCAGGGCGCAGGGCACCGCCGCCGAGGCTTCGCGCGCTCGTACCGCTCAGCCGGCCGGGGAACAGATCCGACGCCTGGCATGACCCGAACAGTTGCCGTCACCGGGGCATCGGGATTCGTAGGGCAGGCCCTGGTAGCGCACCTGCTCGACTCGGGTTGGCGAGTAAGGGCTCTCATTCACCGACAGGGACTGGCCGCATCGATTACGGATGATGCGCTGGAAACCGTCAACGGCGGACTGGACGATGACGCGGCCCTCGAGCGGCTGCTGTCGGATGCGGATGCCGTGGTGCACGTGGCCGGTCGCGTGCGGGGACGGACCGAACAGGACTTCCTCCCCGTTAACGCGACCGGGGTGGAACGCCTTGCGCGAATCGCCCTTGCCCAACCCAGACCGCCCCGTTTCATCCTGATCTCCTCACTCGCCGCCCGGGAACCGCGTCTCTCGCCCTACGCCGCAAGCAAGCGCGAAGGGGAAGCCCGGCTGTCGTCGGTGGCCGACGGCTCCGGCATGTCCTATGCGATCCTGCGCCCGCCGGCGGTCTACGGGCCGGGCGATCGCGAGTTGCTGCCATTGTTCACTACCATGGCCCGGGGCGTCACACCTCTGCTCGGCTCCGCGGGCGCGCGCGCATCACTGCTGCATGTCGACGATCTCGCCACGGCGGTCGCGCACCTGCTGGACAGCGGCGCGGAAGGGACGTATGAAATACACGACGGTCGTAGCAATGGCTACAGCTGGGACGACATTGCCTCGATCGTCGAGAAAGTCACCGGTCGCGGGCGTGGATGGCGCTTGCCGGTACCGGGTGTGCTGCTGCGGGGACTTGCCGCAGCGAACCTCCTCGGTTCCCGGATCTTCGGCTACCACCCCATGCTGACGCCCGGGAAGGTAAATGAGCTGCGCCACCCCGACTGGGTTTGCGACAATACGGCTTTTAGCCGCGCTACTGACTGGCACCCCGCGATTTCGCTCCGCGACGGGCTGCCCCAACTGCTCAAGCGAGCGCGACCCCGTACGGATGAGGGCATATCGAATGTCGAGTGAAATCAAAGACCAGTATCAGGAAATCCTGCAGACCCTGTTTCACCTGCTGGAACGCTTCCCCGCCAAGGATATCGAGCTCAACGAACAGACGAACCTGGTGGCGGACATGGGACTGGATTCGATCAACGTGATGGAGCTGCTTCAGGAAATCGAGGACCGGTTCGACGTTATCGTTCCCCTGAACGTGATGGCCGACGTCAGCACGGTACAGGACCTCGCTACCCAGGTTAAGCGGCTTGTCGAGGAAAATTCATGAGTATTTCCAAACGCTTTGCCGAACTTGCGCATATCCGTGACGCCCTGGGAGCGGCCCATGCCGATCCCAGCCGGGTCGTCATGGAAGAGCTGTTGTCGGCGACCGAGGCCATGATTGCCGGCAAGCGCACCATCCTCGCCGGCACCAACAACTACCTCGGCCTGACCTTCGAGAAAGGCATTCTCGATGCGGCCTGTGACGCCCTGCACGAACAGGGCAGCGGCACCACCGGTTCGCGCATGGCGAATGGCAGCTTCTCGAGCCACGTGGCACTGGAGCAGGAGTTCGCCGATTTCTACGACGTGCCGGCGGCAATGATCTTCTCCACCGGCTACCAGGCCAACCTTGGCCTGCTCATGGGGCTGGTGCGCTCGGGCGACAAGGTCATACTCGACGCCCACAGCCACGCCAGCATCTATGACGGCTGCCGCATCAGCGGGGCCGACTTCTTCACCTTCCGTCACAACGACGCGGAAGACCTGCGCAAGCGACTGCGCCGGCTGGGCGCCGACGCCGAGGGCGCACTGGTGATCACCGAGGGCCTGTACAGCATGCTGGGCGACATCGCCCCGCTGGCGGAGCTTTGCGCGGTCGCCAAGGAATTCGGCGCCTACTTCATGGTGGACGAGGCCCACTCCCTGGGTGTCTACGGCGAGCACGGGCGCGGCGTCACCGAGGCCGCCGGCATCCTCGACCAGGTGGACTTCATCACCGGCACCTTCAGCAAGAGCCTCGGCTCGCTGGGCGGCTATTGCGTGAGCCGTCACGAGGAACTCAACCTGCTGCGCTACGGCAGCCGCCCCTACATCTTCACCGCCTCGTCCAGCCCGGCCAACATCGCCGCCGCCCACTGGGCCCTGAAGGCGATCCGCAACCGGCCGGAACTGAAGGAAAAGCTTTGGGCCAACGTGGAGCGCCTGTACAGCGGGCTCGAAGGCCTGGGCTGCAAGCTCGCCTCCCCGCCGAGCCCGGTGGTGGCGGTGCGCGTCGAATCCCACGACGAGGCCGCGCGCATCTGGAACGAGCTGCTGGCCAGCGGCGTCTACGTCAACCTCGTGGTCCCGCCCGCCTCGCCGGACGGCGCCTCCCTGCTGCGCTGCAGCATGAGCGCGGGACACAGCTTCGAGCAGATCGACGCCATCGTGGCCGCCTTTGCCGAGGCGAACGCCAGCGCGGCCTTCGTCGCGGCCCGCTGCGGTGGACAGGACTGAGATCACGTGACCATGCCGGACCCGGCGCAGATGGTGCCATGACGATGCAGCATCTCCCCCGCACCGACGCGACTGCCTCCACGGTTCTGGCACACCTGTCCGATCCGCACCTGCCGCTGCCTGCCTGGATCTCACCCGCCGCCCTGCTCAACAAGCGCCTGCTGGGGCTGCTGTCCTGGTACACGAAGCGTCGCGCCCGGTACCGTCCCGAAACGCTCCAGGCGCTGGTCGAGGACCTGAAGACGCAGGCGCCGGACTGGATAACGGTGACCGGCGACCTTACCAACCTGGGCCTGGAGAGCGAGTACCGGGCTGCACGACGCTGGCTGGACCAGCTGGCATCCCCCGAGCGGCTGATGATCGTACCGGGGAACCACGACGCCAGTGTGCGGGGCGCCTGGGAGCGGGGGGCCGCGCACTGGGAACCCTTCTGGCGGGGTGATGAACACCCAGCCCAGGCGGTGGGCCACGACCGCGTCGCCAATGCCTTCCCGGTACTGCGCAAACGCGGTCAGCTGGCGCTGATCGGACTGTCCACGGCCATCGCCTCGCCGGCCGGACTGGCGGTGGGAAAGGTGGGAGAGCAACAGCTCGCGCGACTCTCCCGACTGCTGGGGGAAACGCGGGAACAGGGACTGTTCCGGGTACTACTCCTGCATCACCCGCTCGTCCAGGGTACGGTCAGCCACCGCAAGCGCCTGATCGACGGGGCAGAACTCCAGGCCCTGCTGGCGCATGAAGGCGTCGAACTGGTCATTCACGGCCACGGTCACGTCAGCCACAGCAAGGAAGTGGAGACCCGCGACGGCCGCGCCCCGGTGATCGGGGTTCCGTCCGCATCATCCGTGCATGACGAACGGGCGGCCTATCACCTCTACCGGATCACCCGCAACATGGCGGGCTGGGAACTGGAGGTGACCGCGCGCCGCGCCGCCGCGCCCGGCCAGGGCTTCGAGACGACCACGCGCCGCTCACTGCCGATTACGCGCGCACACGGCACCCTCGAGGCCGATCCGCGACGATCGATCAACGCCTGAGGCGTCATCGAATCGCGCATCCGGCCGAGGACACGGCCCGCCGCGAACGGACCACGATAATGAAGGAGTCCACCGATTGCCCGTTCAGTGCCATGCCTGACCGGGACCCGCATGAACTGCTATCCTGCAGCCACCGGAGTGAATGCGGGTCGCACAATCGCCGCCGCGCGCCGGAACGCCATCCCGCTCGAACCGCCAGATCGTCGCCATGCTGATTGACCGCTACATCATTCGCGAGATTCTGCGCCCCGTGGTCATGGGGGTGGGACTGTTCCTGCTGATCTACACCGGCTTCAGCCTGTCGAAGAACCTGTCCATGGCCGCCGATGGCCTCATCGACACGGCAACGGCGCTGAAGCTCGTGGGTCTGTCCAGCATCACCACGCTCGAGGTCATACTGCCCACGTCGATGTTCTTCTCCGTTCTGTTCGTCATGGTCCGGATGTACCAGAACGGCGAGATGACCGTGCTCGCGTCCGTGGGCATTTCGCCCCAGCGGCTCATGGTCAGTGTCGGGACGGCCGCCCTGTTCATCGCCTGCGTCGTCGCCGTGCTGTCGGTATACGGGCGCCCCTGGGCCTACGACAGCATCTACCGGCTCGAGACGCGCGCCATGAGCCAGGTGGAGGGCAGTGACCTGGCAGCCGGCAAGTTCGTCACGCTGGACGCCGAAGGCTACATGTTCATCGCCGATGAACGCTCCGAGGCGGACCAGCTGCATCGCGGGGTCTTCCTTTTCCAGACGCATCAGGACAACAACGGCGCCGCATACAACGAGCTCATCCGGGCGGAGACCGCCCGGCTGCCGCGCTTCGATCCCGGCGAGGAGGCCCTGCTGGTATTCGGCAACGGCTACAGCTACCTGCTCGACCAGGGCGGCCAGTCCGACTGGGCCATGCGCTTCCAGGAGATGAGCATCGTGTGGGGCGCGGCCGAGCGCGCCCGCGAAAAGATCCGCAACAAGGCTCAGTCGACCGCGGCACTGATGCGTTCCGAAGACCCGAAAGACATCGCGGAGTACCAGTGGCGCCTGTCCACGCCCCTGGCCACCTTCCTGCTGGCCATGCTGGCGTTACCCCTCGCCCGCTCAAAGCCCCGCGAGTCGCGCATGCGCGCCTACGTCATCGCCATCGCCGTCTACGTGCTGCTTTTCGGCGGGATCGGCGTGGTCCGCAGCTTCGTCGAGCAGACGCGCCTACCGGAATACCCGGGCCTCTGGATCGCGTATCTCCCGCCAGCGATCCTTCTGCTGTTCCTGATGGTCCGGTTGACGCGACGCAGGACAAGGGCCCGACCATGCCCGTAACGACAAGTAACGCCGGGACGAACTGACACCATGCGCATCCTCCGTGGCTATGTCACCCGACACCTGATCGCCAGCTGGGCGCTGGTGGGCGCGATGCTGAGCATCCTGCTGTTACTGGTGCGCCTGCTCGACGAGATGGACCGTCTCGCCGGCGGCTACACCGCAACCAAGGCCATCCTGCACGTGGCGCTCACCCTGCCCCAGCAGCTGCTCATGCTCACGCCCGTGGTCGTGCTGGCGGGAACGCTGGCGGCCTTCGCCAGGCTCGAACAGTCCAACGAGATGACGGTGATACGCGGATCGGGCGTTAACAAGAAGCGATTGCTGGGCATGATGGGGATTCCGTTCCTGGTCCTGGCGGTGGCGCTCTGGGTGACCATGGAGTGGGTCACGCCCTCGCTGCACCAGTGGGGAGAAGAAATTCGCAACGAGGCGCGGGGAAACAACACGCTGGAGCCGGGCGAGAGCCTCTGGTCACGCGCCGGGCCTACCTTCTATCGCGTGGGCCGCCTTGGCGAGGACGGGACCCCGGGCGACATCGACATATTCGTGTTTGTCCCCGAGCATCAATTGACGCGCACGATCCACGCGGCACGCGCCGAGATCCTCGGGCAACGCCGCTGGCGCCTCCACGATACCGTCGAAAGGCGCTGGGAAGGTAACACGGTCATGGTGACACACTCACCGGAGCTCACGTTCGACGGCCTGTGGACGCGCGACGAACTGCAGCGCCTGCTGCTCAGCCTGGACAGCATGTCGCCGAGCGTATTGTTCCAGTACAAGAACTACCTGGATCGCAGCGGCCAGGTATCGGACACCCACGCCCTGGCCTTCTGGAATCGCGTGCTGCTGCCGCTGGCCACGATCGGCATGGGCCTACTTGCCCTGGGCCTGAGCGCCAAACCCGGCAGCCGGCGCAGCGGCATGGGACGCCAACTCGGCCTGGGCGTGCTGATCGGCGTGCTGTTCTATCTCGGCTCCCAGGTGGCCGTGGCGCTGGGGCAGATCTTCCACCTGTCGGCGCTCGGCACCGCCCTGTTCCCACTGGTCTGCATCTTTACCGCCGCCATCCTGCTCGTCTACCGCCTGCGCTGGTGACCGGTTTGAGACACCCCCGTCGGCAGGCGATAATTCCCGCCCCGGCGCGCCACGCGCCGGCTCGTGACCCTGGAATTCGCTTATGCGCTTGATGTTCACGCTGTTTCGCGCCTACCCCATGGCCAGCTTCCTGATGCTGCTGGCGCTGTTCCTCTCGGGCTTCGCCGAGGGGCTGGGCCTGTCTGCGTTGTTGCCCATGCTGAAGGTAGCACTGTATCCGGCCGGTACGTCGGGGATGCCCGACGAACAACCCAGCGACGTGGAGGTGTTCATTCTCAGCCTGCTGGACTGGCTCGGCATCCCTGCGACCCTCGGCCCGCTATTGCTCCTGATCGTGGTTGCCGCGACCTTCAAGGCCGTGCTGCTGCTGGCGGCGCAGCGCCAGGTGGGCTACACGGCGGCGCAGATCGCCACCGATTTGCGCCTGGAAGTCCTGCGCAACATGATGCGCAGCCGCTGGCGCTTTTTCCTGCACCAGCCCACGGGCAAGCTAACCAATACCCTGGCCACGGAAGCGAAACGCGCCTCCGATGCCTACATGAACGGCGCCACCGCGATCACCTTCCTCATCCAGGCCATCGTATACTCTGCCGTAGCGGTAGCCGTGTCCTGGAAGGCCGCGCTTGCGAGCCTGATCGGTGGCGCGGTCATCATCGGCGCATCCCACTTTCTGGTTCGCAAGACTCGGCGCGCAGGCAAGAAGCAGACAGATCTCATGATCTCGCTCATGTCGCGGCTGACCGACACCCTGCAATCGGTCAAACCGCTCAAGGCCATGGCACGCGAAGAACTGGCCGACCAGGTACTGAAACTGGAGACCAACCGCCTCAACAAGGCCCTGCGTCGACAGGTCTTCGCCGCCGCCGCCCTCAACTCCGGGCAGGACCTGATGTTCACTGCCCTCATCGCCCTGGGCATCTATCTGGCGCTCGAACAGTTCTCCATGGGGTTGGCCACGGTGACGATCCTGGTGGTGACGCTGGGGCGGGCCTTTGCCTTCCTGGGCAAGGTGCAGAAACAGTACCAGAAGCTCGCCCAGGGCGAGAGCGCCTACTGGTCGCTGAAAGACACCAGTCAGCAGGCAGTGGCAGAGCAAGAACCGGTGGGTGGTGACCGTATGCCGGTGCTGCGCACGGGCATGACGTTTCGCGATGTCGGGTACGCCTACGACGGGCACAAGGTCTTCTCCGGGCTCAACCTGGAGATTCCCGTGCACCGCATCACCACCCTGATCGGCCCCTCCGGCTCGGGCAAGACCACCATCATCGACCTGCTGATTGGCCTCCTGCGACCGGATAGCGGACAAGTGCTGATCGACGACGTCCCGCTCGAAGAGCTGGATATCAAAGCCTGGCGCAGCATGATCGGTTATGTCCCGCAGGAAACCGTCTTGCTGCACGACAGCATCCTGCACAACGTCAGCCTGGGCGACCCGGCCATCACCGAGGCACGGGTGATTGAAGCCCTCAAGGAGGCCGAGGCCTGGGAATTCGTCGACCGGCTGCCGGAAGGCATACACACCGAGGTGGGTGAACGTGGTGGCCGTCTGTCCGGCGGCCAGCGCCAGCGCATCGCCATCGCCCGCGCGCTGATCAACCGGCCGCAGCTGCTGATCCTGGACGAGGCCACCAGCGCCCTGGACCCGGGCAGCGAAGCCGCCATCGTCCAAACCCTGGGCAAGCTCAAGGACCACCTGACCATCCTCACCATCTCGCACAATGTCGCGCTCGCCGACGCCGCGGACATGGTCTACCGCCTCGAGCGCGGCGGACACGTCAAACCCGGATAAACCAACCGTAGCGACGGAAGTTGCGAATGGGGGTTCGGAAAGGCGCCAGCGTATCGCTGGCTTTCGCCGCTCGTATGTCGTGATGATCGCGGTGCCGCGCGGGGCGCGGGGTTAGCGTGACGCCGCTTCCATGCCCAGCAGGCTGTGTATCCGCGCCACGGCGCGTTGCATGTCGCTGGACTGGCCCTCGGCCTGCATCGGGGGCAGCGGGTCGCCCAGCCAGTTCATCTTGCCCGCACGGATCAGGCGCAGATGAACCTGACTGATGTCCCGCGAGAGATGCTTCCAGCCCCAGCGCATGAGCGCGCGATAGGCCAGCGCACCGACGGCCAGGTCCGGCCGGTCGTCGTCCTTCCGGGAGAGCGCCTCGGCCCGGTCCGGCTCGCCGGCCGCGACGTACAGGTCGCGGCGCATGCTGAAGCGCCCCGCCCCCAGATCGAACATGTGCACCGGCTTGCCCGTGGCATAGGCCTCGGAGAGCATGGAGATGCTGTCGGCGGTGACGATCAGTTCGTCGGCCAGAGCGAGAAAGCCGAGGTACGGATTGTCGGCATCGCCTCGTTGCCAGCGGTAGAGTTCCATGGGCACCTCGGTCTGCGCGGCGAAGGCCTCGATGGCGGCGGCGCGCGTGCGCGCGCTGGAACTCACCAGCAGCGACCCGCCTCGCTCGCTGGCCAGCGCGACGGCGTCGCGCACCAGCCGCTGGGCGGCGCGCCGGCCGAAGGCGTACGGCCCGCTGTTGCCACCCATGTTCACGGTGATGAAGGGCCGGCGCAGATGGGCGAGCCGGGGTGCCCAGTGCGCGGCGGCCTCGGCCAGGCGGTCGGGGCGCACGTGATGCAGGGGCAGGTCGTTGCGCAGCACATTGGGCCGCTCGGGCACGCGGTACTGCGGCGTGGTGATCACCAGGTCGAAGTGCGCGGGGTCCGCCCACAGCCGGCCGACGAAGACGATGCGCGTGTGACCATTGGACTGGTCGCGAATCCAGCGGCACACCGGCTCGTTGCGCATCCCCGAGGACAGCACCAAGTCGGGCCAGGGGGGCGCCAGGCCGTCGGAGAGTTCGGTATCGACACCATGCAGGTCGCGCCCCCGGAAGAGGTTGGTACGCATCTCGTACTTGCGGTAGCGCAGGGTCTTGATCTCGAACGGCCAGCCCAGGCCCTCAGCGAGGGCCCGCAACTGGGTCTGCTCGCCGGAGCGGTAAGCATCCACGATCCAGACGCGCGGCGTGACGCCGGTCTCAGGCATCGCGCGCCCCCGCCGTTCTCTTCTCCTTGGGCCAGCGTCGCTTCAAGCACAGCCACTGGCCCGGATCCTCGAGTATCCAGCCCTCGAAGACGTGATTGAGCTGAAGGGTGAGGTCGGCGATCTGCTCGTGCCGCCCGGCCTGCGGATCAGCGGGTGTCAGCGGGGCCAGCACCTCCACGCGATAACGATGCCTCTGCAGGCGCAGCGCACGAATCGGAATGAGCTTGTACCCGCGCAGGGACAGCAGCGCCGGCATGGTATTGGTGGGGGTCGGGATGCCGAAAAACGGGATCATCTCGCCCTGATCGAGCCGGGTGTCGAAGGCCGCCCCGACCGAATGCCCGGCTGCCAGCTCGCGGATGAATTCGCGTGCCCCGCCGGTGCTCGGCACCAGGCGTGCGCCGAAGGCCCGGCGCAGCCCGAGGAAAAACCGGTGCAGCCAGGGATTGGGTTCCTTCGCGTAGATGGTCGAGATCGAGAGACCGTATTCGCGGCTGATCAGGTTGCACAGCTGCCAGGCACCGGTGTGTGCGGTGGCGAAGACCATCGCCTCCTTGCGCTCGAAGGCGGCCTGCGCCTCGGGATGCACCGAGAATTCCAGGTAACGCTCGCGCCGGCGCCACAGGCGCCCGAGCAGGAACAGCTCGGCGGCGGCCAGACCGGTGGAGCGGAAGATCTGTCTGACGATCCGTTCACGCTCCGCCGCGGTGGCCTGCGGCAGCACCACCCCGATGTTGCGGCGCACCACCCGTCGCTTTCTCTCGTTGTGGTAACCGAGCACGCCCAGCATGCGGGAGAACACGAAGGCCACCACCGGGAACGGCAGCAGGCGCGCCAGCCCCAGCAGAACATAGAAGAATGAAGCCTCCAGCACCCAGACGGGGGTCTGCACCCAGGGCGCGCGGTCGATCAGGCGTTTGGGCAGCAGGTAGTACTTGGGCATGTGCGTGCCCTTGCCTCAGCGGCCGGTCGGTGCGCGGGAGGCCACGACCAGGCTATCGCTTGCTGGCAGACGCGGGCTTCGGCAGATAGGTGCCGAACACCCAGTCCCACAGCGGGGAGCTCACGCCGTAGCGACCACCCTCGGCGGCGAAGTGATGCCGCATGTGGTACTGCTTGAGGAAGCGCAGCAGCGGATGGCGCATCGGGAAGTGGTGTGTCGCGTAGTGGATGTAGTCGTACACCAGGTAGCCGATGATGAAAAAGGCCGTGAAGGGCTCCGCCCAGGGATGCGGCAGGGCCAGGCTGAACAGCAGCCAGAGCATGCCCAGGATCGGAGCCGCGCCGGCCGGCGGCATCACCAGGCGGGTCTTGTCCTGCGGGGTGTCGTGATGCACGCCGTGGAACAGATAGATGAAGCGCTTGCCCAGGCGACCCTTGGCCGGGAAATGAAACAGGTAGCGATGCAGCAGGTATTCGGCGAGCGTCCAGCTCAGCAGGCCGGCGACGCCGATCAGCGCGAGGCCGGTCGGGCCGATGTCATGGACCGTCAGCGCGCGCACGATCAGCCACGCCGCCAGCGGACTCCATACCAGCAGCGGCACGATGGGGTGCACGTGGCTGAGTTTCTCCAGCAGCGGATTCTCGAACAGACGAACCGACTCGTCCACTCGATGCGCGCGGGTTGATTGATGTTCCGACATGACGGGATTACCTGTGCGTTGTCCGATACCTACGTCTTTCTGTAGGCATCGGTTTTGGCCCGAAGTATATCACCGGGCCAGATTTTTTTCGTGCAAAGCCACTCGCCCGGACGCGCGCTGATCCAGCGCTCGTAGTGCTCGTGGATCTGGCGCGTGAGGTCGAGGGCCTGGGCATCGAGATCGGCCTCCGGGTCGCTCACCTGCAACGGCTCGTGGAAGGTGACGCGGAACCGCGGACCGGACAACCGCTCGACCTGCACCGGCACCAGCGGCGCCTTGAAACGCAGCGCCAGGCGTGCGGGCAGGGTCGACGATGGCTTATCGACACCGAAGAACGGGATGGGTTCACCCCCCTCGACCCGACGGTCGATGATCATGGCCGCCGAACCGCCGCCCTTGAGCGCGTTGACGAAGGGGCGCACCCCCTGATCGCGCGAGATGAGCTCGCAGCCCAGCATGCCACGGTAGCGCAGCATCAGGCGGTTGAACCAGGGATTGGCCAGCGGCGCGTACATGGCATGGGAACGGATGCCGAATCGCGCCATGGAGGCGCCGACCACCTCCCAGTTGGCCAGGTGCGCCCCGACGAACACCGCCGGCTGGCCCGGATCGGAATAGGCGGGGATCTGCTCGCGGATCACGATCTCCAGGAAATCGCGCCTGGGGTCGATGATGCGGCGGATATGCGGATACTCGGCCAGTATCGCGCCGGCGTTCGCCCAGACCTCGCCCACGTGGCGCTCGATCTCCCCGGCCGATTTCTCCGGGAAGGCCAGCGACAGGTTGGCGCGGATATGCCGGTTGCGTCCCTCGAACAGCTTGCTGAACAGGCGACCGAGCCGGGCACCCAGCGCCGAGGCCCAGGTCACCGGCAGCAGCTTGAAGATGCCGTACAGCAGGCCGATGAGGAGCAGATCCAGAAACCACAGCGTGTGGCGCACAACCGGGTTGTCGAACGCCTTCTTGCGGAACGTGTTGCCGAGGATGAACTTGGCCAAGGGTAATCGACTTCCTTAATATCCAGTGCGAATGCCTGCCCGGGACAGGACACGTGAAATGCCGGCATTTTACCCGATTTGTCCGTCCGCTTCGCGCATCCAGGCCCGGGATATGACCGGGGCACGCCGGCCGGGTCGACCCCCGCTGCTGAAGGGCCCGGCATGCTATCATCCCCGGGTCTTCGCCGCGCCTGCGCGCGGCGCATCCGAGCACCGAGCGAGAAAGGACCCACATGCCGAACGCAGCACCCGGCAGCGGTAACATCCGCATCATCGAGGCAGACAGCCGCCAGACGGTACGCGACTTCCTGCACCTGCCGGAGCGCATCTACGCCGACGATCCGGCCTGGGTGGCGCCGCTGCTGCTGGAACAGAAGCAGCGCGTCTTCCACAATACGCCGCTGTTCGCGCACTGCGCGATCGCGCGCTGGGTGGCCTATCGCGATGGCGCCCCGATCGGGCGCATCACCGCGCAGCTCGATGAACTGCAGCCGCCCCTGGACGGTGGCGCGGTCGGCTATTTCGGCATGCTCGAGGCGGTGGACGACCGGAGCGTGTTCGAGGCCCTCTTTGACACGGCCCAGGGCTGGCTGCGCGAACGGGGCGCCGCGTGGATCCGCGGCCCCTACAACCTGTCGATCAACGAGGAGATCGGCCTGCTGGTCGAGAACTTCGACGAGCCGCCCTTCATCATGATGGGCCACGCACCGCGCTATTACCAGGCGCACATCGAGGCCCTAGGCTTTGGCGGCGTCAAGAACCTCCTGACCTACAAGGTACGCCCCGATTTCGTCGCACCGGAGGTGATGGAGAAGCTCGCCACCCGCGCGCGTCGCCAGGTGACGGTGCGCCCGTTCAACCGCAAGGCGAAGGCCGCCGAGTTCGAGGCGATGCGCGACATCTTCAACGACGCCTGGTCCGAGAACTGGGGCTTCGTGCCGTTCACTCGCGAGGAATTCGCCGAAGTCGCCAAGACCCTTACCCTGCTGCTGCCCGACGACTACATCCAGGTCGCGGAGATCGACGGGCGGCCGGTGGCCTTCATCACCGCCCTGCCCAACATCAACGAGCTCATCGGCGACCTGCGCGGCCGCCTGTTCCCCTTCGGCTGGGCAAAACTGCTCTGGCGTCTAAAGGTGAAGGGCCCGCGCAGTACGCGCGTGGCGCTGATGGGCGTGCGCAAGGAATACCAGCACTCGCGCCTCGGCCCGACGCTCGCCTTTCTCGTCATCGATGCCGTGCGCAAGGAGATGTCCCGGCGCGGTGTGGAGATGGTTGAGATGGGCTGGATACTCGAAGATAATGACGGCATGCGCCACATCATCGAAGCGATTGGCAGTGACATCTACAAGCGCTACCGCGTCTACCAGAAGAAACTGTGAGCCAGGGCGTGACCAACCCCTCGACATTACGCCCCTCAGAACACGCCTCGACGACTGAAACGCCCGCCTTCGCCTCGGTGATACTCGCCGGCGAGCGGACCGAGCGCGATGCCCTGCGCGATCACTCCGGCGTCGACTGCAAGGCGCTCATCGACATCGGCGGCGCATCCATGATCCGCCGGGTGATCGACGCCCTGAGCGCCTCGCGATGCATTACCTCGATCAGCCTCAGCGGCCCGGAGCGCGCCTGCGTGCAGGCCGACGCAAAGCTCGCAGAGCTGGTCGAACAGCAGCGCGTCGCCTGGTCGCCAGCCGCCGGCACCCCGAGCACCAGCGCCGACCACATGCTGCGCGGCTTCCCGTCCGACCAGCCGGTACTGCTCACCACCGCCGACCATCCCCTGCTCTCCAGCGAGATCGTGGAACATTTCTGCCGGGAAGCCGCGGTCTCCGGCTGCGACGTGATCATCGGCCTGGCACCCTACGAACTGGTGAAGTCGACCTATCCGGACCTGAAGAAGACCGTGCTGCGCTTTCGCGACGGCAACTACTGCGGCTGTAACCTGTTCGCCTTCACCACCGAACAGGGGCGCCGCGCGGCCGATTTCTGGCGTCGGGTGGAGAAGGACCGCAAGAAGCCGCTGGTCGTGATCGGCCTGCTGGGCTGGTGGTCGGTGATTCGCTACCGCCTGGGATGGCTGACGCTGGACGGGGCCCTCGAGCGCCTGTCGCGCAAGCTCGGGCTGCGCCTGGGCGCGGTGATCCTGCCCTACGCCAACGCCGCGGTGGACGTGGACTCAGTGGCGGACTACCAGCTGGTGCAGCAGTACGCAAATCCGGCTGCGGGAAGCGGCGGCGAAAGGGACTGACGAGACAGGGACCGCCGGGACGTCGGCGAGCACATCAGCCCGCCCGGGTGTAACCGAAAACCGGGCGCAGATGGTCATCCACCATGGCGTCGATCACCGCAATCTGCTCGGGCGTAAAGTAATCGCGATAGCCGCCCACCTTGCCGCGCCTGACCTTGAAGGAATCCGGGTTCTTCTCGTCACCCGGTTTCACGCGCTGCCCGGTTCCCCGTAGGTCCTTTCCGGCCTCGAGTTTCTTCATGTTCTCGTAGGCGGCGTACTCCACGGCAGCAGTCACCTGCTCGTCGGTGCCCGGCGTACCCACGAAGTCGAACACCCGACACAGCACCGCGCCCGGATCCGTGCGCATGTCCTCGTAGCGAATCAGCAGCAGGTCATCACCCATCGTGTCCATGGCATCGGCCAGGACATTGAGATAGGTGACGATACGTGGAATCCCGCATTTCTCGTTACTCACGAAGTCGTAGATCGCGACATCGCCGCCATGCGGCGGGTAGTCGTTGATCAGTTTCTTGCGCGGGCGCATGCGGTAGCGCCACTGGAAGTACTGCGATACCGCCACGTCACGTGGATCGCGCACCAGCAGCACCGTCTTCTTGCCCCGGTAATAGTCCAGGCTGTCCCAGTCGCGCACGTAGTCACGAATGTAGTTATTGTGCGTGAACAGCACCTTCGGTGCGGCGGGATCGAGGCGATGGTAGTTGTCGAACTCGAGCAGGTGATCGGTAGGCAGGGCGTTATGCAGCTGATAGAAGCGCGACACCATCACGCGAAACCAGGTACGACCGCTCTTGCCATAAGAGAGCAACACCCAGTCGGCCTCCTGCAGCAGCCGAGATTCTTCCTTGCCGCGCAGCCGACGCTCCAGGGCAACATGCCGTGACGTCGGCAGGAAGAACAGCAGACCCAACACCAGGTGGCGCGTGACAAGGGCGCTGAGTGCTTTGAAGGACATGTCGAACATAGGCGGCGCGGTCTTGAATGAGATTGATAAGCAGGCAACAGCAGTAGATGCCGCGAGGACGATCCGCTCAACCGTCCGGCCCGGCCGGCCGCTTTCGCCCCTGGGACAGGGCGCGTATGATACCACAGGTTTTTCAGGGGTCAGCGTGACCCCTTCCACAGTCACGCGGATCGAACCGGCGCAGCAATGGAAAAACGTGTCTGGGTGTTGCTGGGCAGAAAGGCCGGTGACAACAATCAGGTACTGGCCCTGGCAGAAGCCCTCGGCTGGCCCTTCGAGGAAAAGCGCATCCTGGCGCATGCCTGGGAGCTCATACCCCATCTGCTGCTGGGCAGCACACTGGCAGGCATCGATCGCCGGTCCTCCAGCCCCCTCGCCCCACCCTGGCCGGACCTGGTCATCAGCGCCGGGCGGCGCAACGAACCCGTCGCGCGCTGGATTCGCGGGCAATCGGGGGACCGCACCCGCCTGGTCCATATCGGCCGCCCCTGGGCGCCGCTGCACTGTTATGACCTGATCGTCACCACGCCGCAGTACTTCCTGCCACAACAGCCCAATGTACTGCACAACGCGCTGCCGTTGCATCGCATCACGCGCGCGCGGGCGGAGCAGGCCGCGCGGCTCATCGAACCGCAACTCGGCCCACTGCCTCGCCCCTTCACGACGGTGCTCATCGGCGGCGACAGCGGGCCCTTCGTCTTCACCGCCGAGAAGGGACGGCGCCTGGCCGAGGGCGTCAACCGGCTCGTGGCGCAGACGGGCGGCGCGGTGCTGGTCACGGACAGCCCGCGCACGCCGCACGCCGCGGCCGAGGCCTTTCGCGAGACCCTCGACGTGCCGGTCGATGCCTACTGGTGGCATGAGCGCGACGCGGCGCGCGCGAACCCGTACCTCGCCTACCTCGGACTGGCCGACCGCTTCGTCGTCACCGGCGAGAGCATGTCCATGCTGGCCGAGGCGGCTGCGCTGGGCCGGCCGCTTTACATCTTCGACCCGGGGGATCCGCCCGGCGCCTGGTGGAAGCGGCCCCACAACTTCCGCCACAAACCGCTGAGCCATCGACTCGCCATGCGCCTGGCGCCGCTGCGCATGCGTCGGGATGTCGCGCGCATCCAGGCGGCACTGGTGCGGGCAGGGCGGGCACGCTGGCTGGACGAAGCGCCAGGGCTGATCGCCGCCGGCGAGGACTGGACGAAGGCCGCTGGCGCCGACTCGCCGGGCGAGGCGCAGCGCGCGGCAGCGCGAATCCGGGCACTCTTCACGGGCGCACCCGGCCCGCAGGGCCGATAGCCAGAACGGGAGAGGCCCGGCATTGCCGGGCCTCTCTCATGAACGGTGCGGCGCTGCCCTCAGGCCGCGCTGTCCAGGCGCTGGGCGCTGAGCGGATGCGCCGGCGCCGGCGGCAGATCGGGCGTGCGTTCCAGCACCTCGAAGGCGTCGTGGCGCACGTGGTTCTGCGCCATCTCGTTGCGCAGGAACTCCTCGCTGATCTTGCCCTGTTCGACACACTCCTTGAGCAGACCAAAGAAGAAGTGTTCCTGGTTCTTGTCCGGATGCTCCTTGTACTTGCCGAGCAGGCCGTACTCGCCAAAGATGTGGCGGCGGGCGCGCAGAATCCAGGCGGCCGGCGGGAACAGGCGGAAGCGCTCGGCCGGACGCCAGTCGACCGGCAGGCCGGTCTTCCACGGCTGGGTCTTGCGGCGCGTGGTGTGCAGCATCCGGGTGTTCGGCGAGAAGCTGTCGAAGTCGTTCCATTCCTTCTCGAAGAAACCGATGGTCTCGGGATCCTCGTTCTTCAGGCAGATCCACGGCTGGTAGTCGAAGCCGCCGTCGAACATCGTGTTGAACTGCTCTTCGACCTTCCAGTGGGTAAGCTTGGCGCAATCCAGCAGCATCACGCTGCTCGCGTAGCAGCGGTCGATGTAGCCCTTGGGGCCCGAACGCATGCGGCACATGATCGACTTGCCCTGCATGTCACGGTCCAGCAGTTCCCAGACGTCGGTACAGGCGAAGATATCGGGGTCGATCACCACGGCGCGACCCTCGTAGCCCATCAGCTCGGGCGGCATGAAACGGGTCGGGGTGAAGGACTGCAGGTCGTCGTTCAGCCACACGCGTTGCACGCCATCACGCAGGTAACTCTGCCCCTCGCGCGCCTTGAAGAAGGGGTAGTCGCGGGTGTCCATGATGCGCACGTCGAACTGGTCGTTGTGCGAGGAATACCGGCGCAGGGCGTGTTCGGCCACGATGGCGCCGACGATCTGCTTGTGGTTGGTCTGGATGAATACCGCGTGTTTCATGATGTATGGCCTGCCGATTGGCTGTTTACCTGCGCGCAAATCATACAGTATCCCCAAGGTCGGTGTCATGACACAGGTCAAGCATTCCGGGCCGGCGCGACCTCACCCGGAGCCTTGGTCCCGGCAGGCCCGGGCCACGCCCGTGGCTAGCGGAATACCCCGCGGCGGTACAGCCGCCAGAACAGCCCCCAGATGTGGACGAGCGGCCGCCGACGCACCTTGTCCGGGATCTCCACCACCTGCCCGGAGTGGCGCGTGAGCTTCCAGGCGAGGTAATCCAGGCCCCCTTCGAAGGTGAACAGGCCCTTGATCAGCCGGGCCATGGAGAGTGTCTTGCCCTGGATCCGCCGGAGCCACCAGGTGAACGGCGCGAGCCGGCGCGCCAGGGTACCGGCACGACTGCGGTAGCGCAGGCCCTCGCCCGCCTCCTCCAGCACCAGCAGGCCGTCCAGGCGCGGGGCGAGGCGACGGGTGAGGGCGGTGTAGAAATCCTGCCCGTGGCCGGCCAGCTCCGCGGCCCGGCCGCGGCGCTCCGATCGCAGCTCGGTAGCGTAGCTGAGTGCCAGCGCACCCTCCCAGAGCGCATCCACCGTACCGCTCGCCGGCAGGTCCGGAATGGCCCGGCGCAACAGCGTCTCGCCGGCCTGCAGAAAGGCCCCCGCGAGCCGGGCCTCCACCGCCGGAGAGCGGCTGTACACCACCTTTACCGGCTGGGCGAATCGCCCCCAGAGATAGGACTGGAACCAGGCCCGGCTGGTGCCCCGCTCGAAGTGGGCCAGGCTCAACACGGCATACTTGCAGCGCACGGTGGCCTCAGCCACGGGGGCCTCGAGGTAGTAGACGTTCGGCGGCAGCAGGCGCACGCCGAGCCGCAGCCCCGGGTGAGGCTCGGCGCGGGCGTAGTCGTCCACCAGGGCATAGAGGTCCACCAGGCCATCGAGCAGGTCGGTGCTGCGCAGGCAGGAGCCGTACAGCACCACCGCCTGCAGGGCCTCGCCGAAGCGCCCGCGCAGGGCCTCGACAAGGGCGTGCAGCGGCGGCGAATCGGCCAGCGTCGGGCCGTCGACGGCGGGATAATCAGGCAGTGAGGACGGCGAGACGGGCATGGGGCGTGGATCTACCTCGTTGAGAAAACTCGTTGAGAAAACGTCAACAGCAGGATACAGGCCCATCCGCGTCAGCGGCCAGCGGATCGGCGCCATGAACCGAGAATCGTTCACAAAAACCGGGGCGTCTCTCGCAGAGCCGCAGAGAACGCTGGGCCCCCATAACCCGGTCCTGCTTTCTCCGCGGGCCCCGCGGCTCTGCGAGAAAATGGGGGTGACTCGATCTGGCCCGGTCCTCAGCGCGGCCGCAGGAAGCGCACCGGTCCCTCGGCCGTCACCACCAGCGGTGCCTCG
>OMKS01000906.1_pt1 | contig 27468 bp, 27 predicted proteins | sample 1674721 | NCBI WGS metagenome assembly OMKS01 (sample SAMN06264996, study PRJEB25208) | sediment metagenome | isolation source: hot spring sediment | place: USA: California | collected 2014-09-02 | reverse complement strand
CCCGGCCGCTGACGACCGACGATCTGGGAACCGTGGCGGCGCCGCTGACCCTGTCCTCCGGGATCGAGGCGGACTAGCGTCAGCCCCGAAGCAACCGGAAGGCGGCCGACGCGCCCCAGCCAGCCGCAATGGCGATGGCAAGCGACAGCAGACCGTAGACAAGGGGTCGTTCGTGGGCCAGCATGTAGGTCCAGCGTTCCAGTCCCACCTTGCGCACCGCGATCGCGGTCTCGAAGGCGTCGATCACCGCGCCGTCCCGGGTCAGGAAGATGCGCGTGCGGTAATCGCCCTCGGTCAGGTTCGCGGGCAACGCGATCGAGGTGCGAAACAGCGTGTCCTCGGTCAACGCGACCTCGCCCGGCAGCACCTGGTAAAGCCCGACGCGGCTGCGGATGCGGACCAGCGCCTCGATGAAATTCTCGGAATCGGCGGCCTGGGCGGCGGTGCCTGTGGCGCGGATCGCCCGGGGGATCGAGACCTTGTGGCGCATGTCCTCATCCTGCGACAGCGCCTGGGCAAGCGGTACGGTGCTGGCCACCGCGTAAAAGCTGGGCGCCGCGTCGATCACCACGGCCTCGGTATTGACCCAGATCCCGAAGCGCCTTGTCTTGCGCCGGACGGTGACGGGGGCGGAGGGGCCGGCGACGGTGACCACGACATGCAGCGCGCCCTCGGGCAGCGGCGCCTCGCGCCGCACCGCGCCGAAGATCAGGATCTCGGATCCCGAAAAGCCGGTATTGATCGCGACCTGTGTCTGGCTGAGACCCGCGACCACACGTTCGGCCCGCGCGGGCAGCGCGGTCATGAGGCAGAGCAGGACCAGCAGCAGCCGCATCAGAACTTCCCCGCCGAAAGCGAGTAGATCTCGGCCGGTTGCAGCATCAGGTCGAGCGCAAGCTTGCCGCAGACCACCAGCACCAGCAGCGACAGCAGGATGCGCAACTGTTCTGCCTTCATCGCGACCCCGATCCGCGCGCCGACCTGCGCCCCGATCACGCCCCCGATCAGCAGCAGCACCGCCAGACCCAGATCGACGGTGAAATTCGTCATCGCATGTAGAAGCGTGGCAAAGGCGGTGACGAAGATGATCTGGAAGAGCGAGGTGCCAACCACGACCTTGGTGGGCATGCCCAGCAGGTAGATCATCGCGGGTACCATGATGAACCCGCCGCCCACCCCCATGATGGCGGCCAGGATGCCGACCAGCGCCCCCGCCGCAAGCGGCGGGATGACCGAGATGTAAAGCCCCGAGGTGCGGAACTTCATCTTGAAGGGCAGGGCATGGATCCAGGTACGCTGGCGCCGACGCGGCGCGGTCTTGCCGCTGCGCGAGCGCCGGATCGCGCGCAGGCTTTCCATGAACATCAGCGCGCCGATGATCCCGAGAAAGATCACATAGCACAGCTTGACCAGCAGATCGACCTGGCCCATCTGGCGCAGCATGTTGAAGATGGCGATGCCTATCCCGGCGCCGACGAGCCCGCCGATCATCAGCACCGTGCCCATCCGGATATCGACGGTCTTGCGCCTGAGATGGGCCAGAACGCCCGAAAAGGACGAGGCGACGATCTGCGCGGCCTCGGTCGCGACGGCCACCGCGGGCGGGATGCCGATGAAGAACAGAAGCGGCGTCATCAGGAAGCCGCCACCAATGCCGAACATCCCCGACAGCACGCCGACCAGCCCGCCCATTCCCAGCAGCAGGAAGGCGTTCACGGAAACCTCGGCAATGGGCAGGTAGATCTGCATGTAACGTCCCTAAAGCCTGCCACCCCGGCATGGCAAGGTTCTCGCTTGCCGTCAGCGTTCCTTGATATAGGGCGAGCCCCCCGCGCGGGGCGGTATCGCGCGGCCGACGAAACCTGCAAGGATGACGACGGTCAACACATAGGGCAGCGCGTCCATCACCTGCACCGGCAGCACCACCCCGCCAAGGTCGATGTTCTGGTAGCGCAGCGCGATCGCCTGAAGGAGGCCGAACAGGAGTGTCGCGCCCATCGCCTGCCAGGGCCGCCATTTGGCAAAGATCAGCGCAGCCAGCGCGATGAAGCCGCGCCCCGCGGTCATGTCCTTGACGAATCCCGCCTGCAACGCGGTCGCGAGATAGGCGCCCGCGATGCCGCACAGCACGCCGCAGATCGCGACGGCGGCATAGCGCGTCGCGGCCACCGACACGCCCGCGGTATCCAGCGCCTCGGGGTTCTCGCCGACGGCGCGCAGGCGCAGCCCGAACCGGGTGCGGTTCAGTACCCACCAGCTCAGCGGGACCAGCGCGAAGGCCAGATAGACCGGCAGCGTGTGGCCCGAGATCAGCTCGTGATAGATGGGGCCAAGGATCGGGAGGGGGTGCAGGGTCTCGGCCAGCGGCAGGGTGATCGGCTCGAACCGCGCGGCGCCGATCAGCGAGGGCGTGCGCCCGCCCTGCGAGAACCAGGTCTGGGCGATGACCACGGTCAGCCCGGCGGCCAGGAAATTGATCGCGACGCCCGAAATCAACTGGTTGCCGCGGAAACTGATCGAGGCCGCGCCATGGATCGCCGCCATCACCAGCGAGGCGGCAATGCCTGCCGACAGCCCCAGCCAGACCGAGCCCGTCACCGCCGCCACCGCCGCCGAGAAGAAGGCCGAGGCCAGCATCTTGCCTTCGAGCCCGATATCGAAGATGCCCGCGCGTTCGCTGAACAGCCCCGCAAGACAGGCCAGCAGAAGCGGCGTGGCCAGCCGCACGGTCGAGTCGAGGATTTGCAGAGCGGTGGCGAAATCCATCACGCCCGCCCCCGGCGCAACGCAAGGAAAAGCCGTTCCAGCGGCATCCGCACCATGTTGTCCAGCGCGCCGGTGAACAGGATCACCAGCGCCTGGATCACCACGATCATCTCGCGCGGGATATCGGTCCAGAGCGCCAGTTCCGCCCCGCCCTGATAGAGAAAACCGAACAGAAGCGCGGCAAGGAAGACGCCGAACGGGTGGCTGCGCCCCATCAGCGCGACGGCGATGCCGATGAAGCCCGCCCCCTCGACCGCGTTCAGAACCAGCCGCTCGGCCTCGCCCATCACGTTGTTTACGGCCATCAGACCCGCCAGCGCGCCTGAGATCAGCATCGCCGCCATGACGATGCGCACGGGCTTTATCCCGGCATAGATCGCCGCCGGTTCCGAATGACCATAGGCGCGGATTTCATAGCCCAGCCGCGTGCGCCAGAGGATCAGCCAGACCAGAACGCAGGCCGCAATGGCGATCAGGAAGGTGATATTGGCCGGGGCCGCGCGCGAGAACGCGAAGCCGAAGGGCGCCAGCAGGTCATGCAGGCTGGGCAGATGCGTGCCGGGCGGGAATTTCGCGGTCGCCGGGTCCATCGCGCCGATGGGCCGCATCACGTTCACCAGCAGGTAGTTCAGCACCGCAGCGGCTATGAAGTTGAACATGATGGTGGTGATGACGACATGGCTGCCGCGCGTGGCCTGTAGCCAGGCCGGAATCGCCGCCCAGGCGGCCCCGAACAGTGCCGCCCCCAGCGCCGCGGCGGGCAGGGCCAGCGCCCAATGCGGCCAAGGCAGCGACAGGCAGATCAGCGCAACGCCAAGCCCGCCCAACATCGCCTGCCCCTCGCCCCCGATATTGAAAAGCCGCGCCTGGAAGGCCACGGCGACGGCCAGCCCGGTAAAGATGAAATTCGTCGCGTAATACAGCGTGTAGCCCCAGCCATAGGTCGAGCCAAGTGCGCCCGAGACCATCATGCGCACCGCCGCCACCGGATCCTCACCGATGGCCAGGATCACAAGTGCCGACAGCGCGAAGGCCAGCACCAGGCTGACCAGCGGGATCAGCACCAGATCGGCCCATTTCGGCATCGCCTCCCGCATCAGGCCGCCTTTCCCCGCATGCCCGCCATCATCAGGCCAAGATCCTTCTCGTCTGTCTCCTCCGGCCGCCGCTCGCCCATGATCCGGCCGTCGAACATCACCGCGATGCGGTCGGACAGTGACAGGATCTCGTCCAGTTCGACGCTGACCAGCAGGATCGCGGCGCCCGCATCGCGCAGCGCGATCAGGCGCTGGTGGATGAACTCGATCGCGCCGATATCGACGCCGCGGGTGGGCTGGCCGACGATCAGCAGCGCGGGATTGCGCTCGATCTCGCGGGCCAGGACGATCTTTTGCTGGTTGCCGCCCGAAAAGTTGCGCGCTTGCAGGTCGGGATCGGGCGGGCGCACGTCGAAGTGTTCCATCCGCTCGGCGGTCATCGCGCGGATCGCGGCATTGTCCATCAGCGCGCGGTTGCGCTGGCAGGCCGGGTCGTGGTGATAGCCGAAGATCATGTTCTCCCAGGCGAGGAACTCCATCACCAGCCCCTCGCGCTGGCGATCCTCGGGAACATGGGCGATGCCCGCCGCGCGCCGGGCCTGTCCTGCATTGCGCGCGCCCAGGTCGATCGCCTGCCCCTCGATCCGCACGATGCCGCTGGCGGGCAGGGTGCCGCCCAGAACCCCCAGAAGCTGCGACTGCCCGTTGCCCGCGACCCCGGCGATGCCAAGGATCTCGCCCGCCCGCACGGTCAGCGACACGCCTTTCAGCCGCTCGACCCCGTCGATATCGGTCACGCGCAGGTTCTTGACCTCAAGCACATTGCGTCCCGGCGCGGCCGGTTTCTTGTCCAGATGCAACAACACCTTGCGGCCGACCATCAGTTCCGCAAGTTCGCCGGGGCTGGTCTGCGCGGTCGCAACAGTGGCCACCATCTGCCCGCGGCGCATGACGGAAACCGTGTCGGTGATCGCCATGATCTCGCGCAGCTTGTGGGTGATCAGGATGATGGTCTTGCCCTGGGACCTGAGGTTTTCCAGGATCCGGAACAGATGATCCGCCTCGGCCGGGGTCAGGACGCCCGTGGGCTCGTCCAGGATCAGGATATCGGCCTGCCGGTATAGCGCCTTGAGGATTTCGACCCGCTGCTTCATGCCCACGCCCAGATCCTCGATCCGTGCATCGGGGTCCACATGCAGTTCGTAATCCGCGGCCAGCCGCGTCAACTCGCCCCGCGCCCGGGCCAGCGAGGGGCGCAAGAGCCGCCCGTCCTCGACTCCGAGGATCACGTTTTCCAGAACGGTGAAGGGCTCGACCAGCTTGAAATGCTGGAACACCATGCCGATCCCGGCGCGGATCGCGGCCTGGCTGTCGGGGATCTGGATGGGACGGCCAGCGATGCGGATCTCGCCCGTATCGGCCTTGTAGAAGCCGTAAAGGATCGACATCAGCGTGGACTTGCCCGCGCCGTTTTCGCCGACGATGCCGTGGATCGTGCCGGGCATCACCGTCAGCGAGATGTCGCGGTTCGCCTGCACCGGGCCGAACGCCTTGGAGATGCCGCGCAACTCGATGGCGGGGACGCGCTGTCCCCCGGCCGCCCCCGCCATGCCGGTTACTTCACCGGGCAGGTGTTGTCGGTCATGTAGTCATGCACGGCCAGATCGCCCGCGGCGATCCGGGCCTTGGCCTCATCGACCGCGGCGATCATCTCGGCGCTCACCAGGTCCTTGTTGTGCTCGTCCAGCGCATAGCCCACGCCGTCTTCGGCAAGGCCGAGGACGACATAGCCGGTTTCCAGGTCGGCGCCCGCGGTGAGCGCCTCGTAGACCGCCAGATCGACCCGCTTGATCATCGAGGTCAGCACCTGGCCCGGATGCAGGTGGTTCTGGTTGCTGTCCACGCCGATCGACAGGATCCCCTGATCGGCCGCGGTCTGAAGCACGCCCACCCCGGTCGAGCCGGCAGCGGCATAGATCACGTCGACCCCCTGCGCGATCTGCGCGCGGGCCAGTTCGCCGCCCTTGACCGGATCGGCCCAGGCGGCAGGCGTGGTGCCGGTCATGTTCTGGATCACGGTCGCGTCCGGGTTCACCGCCTTCACCCCCTGGGCATAGCCGCAGGCGAATTTGCGGATCAGAGGGATATCCATGCCGCCGACAAAGCCCACCGTGCCGGATTTCGAGGCCATGGCGGCCATCATGCCCACCAGATAGCTTCCCTCATGCTCGGAATACTCGATGGCGCGCACGTTCGGGGCATCTACGCGGGTGTCGATGATCTGGAACACGGTGTCGGGATAATCGGCCGCCACCTCCTCCAGCACCGAGCCGAAGGCAAAGCCTGCCATCACGATCGGGTTCAGCCCGGCCTCGGCAAAGCGGCGCAGCGCCTGCTGGCGCTGGGCCTCGGATTGCAACTCGATCTCGCGATAGCTGCCGCCGGTCTCGGCCTTCCAGCGTTCCGCCCCGTTGAAGGCCGCCTCGTTGAAGGACTTGTCGAACTTGCCGCCCAGATCGTAGATCAGGGCCGGTTCGGCCAGCGCAGCGCCCGCGGACAGGGCCAGCGCGGCGGTTGCCTCAAGGGCCTTGTGCAACAGCGTCATCGAAATCACTCCCGGTTGGTTGGCGGACGGGGCAGGGCGCCGCGTTGACGTGATTTAGCGCCGAGCCCCGACAGGGCGTCAACCGGTTTCTGGCCTCAACGCCCCAGCGCCCGGGTCAGGATCAGCGCGTCGATCCGGCTGCCATCGGGGGCGGTGCAATAGCCCGGCCTGCGGCCCGCCTCGGCATAGCCTGCCGAGTGATACAGGGCGCGCGCGGCCGCATTGTCCAGCGCCACCTCCAGAAAGGAATGATTCGCGCCGCGCGCCTGCGCCTCGGCCTCGAAACGGGCGATCAGCTTGCGGCCAAGGCCCCGGCGCCGGGCGTCGGGATCAACCGCAATCGTCAGCAATTCCGCCTCGCCCGCGATGGCGCGGCCAAGGGCGAAGCCCGCTCCTTCGGTCACCAGAAAGACGCCGGGTCCGGGCAGCAGCGCCGCGAATTCGGCCGCCGACCAGGGGCGGGGATGAGTGAAGCACAGCGCATGCAGCGCCGCCAGCGCCTTGGGCGTCACGGCAGGATCACCGGCGGCGGATCGGCGGGCGGTGCGGCATCGGCGGGCCGAAGGTAAAGCGGCGCGGGCCGGGGCGACGCGCGGCCCAGCCGTGCGGCGGCGATCCGCGCGATCCGCGGCGCGATCCCGTCGAAACCGCCCGGCCCGATCAGCCGCGCCCCCGGCGGCATCGCATCCGCCATATCCTCGGGCCCGGCTTGGCGGGGCGGGGCCAGCGCCGTGCCATCGGCCAGCGGCTGAAGATAGACCGTCCCGCGCGGCCCCGTAAGCGCCACCAGCACCGGCCCTGCCTCGCCTTCGGCCATCGCCTCGAAGCCTGAAACCCCGATCGCAGGCACCGAAAGCCCCAGCGCCAGCCCGCGCGCCGCCGCCACCGCGATGCGGATACCGGTGAAATTGCCCGGACCGATGCCGACCCCGATGCCGTCCAGCGCCTCCCAGCCCAGCCCCGCTTCGGCCAGAATCGCTTGCAGAATAGGCATCAGCCGCTCGGCCTGCCCGCGCCCCATCTCCTCATGCCGTTCGGCGACGATCCGGCCCGCGCAGAACAAAGCGGCCGCGCAATGCGCGGCCGATGTGTCGAAGGCCAGGACCGTGGGGGCGTCCATCACACCTCTTCGGTTACCGGGCGGACCTCGGTGACCTCGGGGATATAATGGCGCAACAGGTTCTCGATGCCCATCTTCAGGGTCAGCGTCGAGGACGGGCAGCCCGCGCAGGCGCCCTGCATGTGCAGATAGACCACGCCCCGCTCGAAGCCGTGAAAGGTAATGTCCCCGCCATCCTGGGCCACTGCCGGACGCACACGGGTGTCAAGCAACTGCTTGATCTGGCGCACGATATCGGCATCCGGCCCGTCATGGTCGGCATGCGCCTCCGCGGCTGCGCCGATGATCGCGGGCTGGCCCGACTGGACATGCTCCATGATCGCGCCAAGGATCGCGGCCTTGATATGGTCCCACTCCACGCCGTCTTCCTTTGTCACGGTCACGAAATCCTGACCCATGAACACCGCGCGCACACCTTCCACCGCAAAGATGCGACGCGCCAGCGGCGACCGGTCGACCCCCTCGGCGCCGGGCGAGGGGAAATCGGCGGTGCCTGTCTCCAGCACCGCCTGTCCGGGCAGGAATTTCAGGGTCGCCGGGTTCGGCGTGGATTCGGTCTGGATGAACATGAGTCCGGTCCTCGGGTTTGAACAGAGTATGCGCCCGGGCAGGAGGCTTGTCAAGTTTAGAACGATTCCAGAGAGTGTCAGCAGACGGCCTCCAGTCCCTCCTTCGACAGCCCGCCCGGAACGATGGTCATCGGCACCGGCAACGTGCCGGAGCTTTTCGTCAGTTGCGTCACCAGGGGGCCCGGCCCCTTCTTGTCGGTGCCTGCGCCCAGCACCAGAATGCCGATCTCGGGATCGTCGCGGATCTGCGACAGGATCTCGGGCACCGGCTCGCCCTCGCGGATCACCAGTTCCGGATCGACCCCGTGCCGGTCACGCATCCATTTGGCGAAGACCTCGAAATGCGCCTCGATCCGCTCGCGCGCCTCCTCGCGCATGATCTCGCCCACGCCGATCCAGTGATTGTATTCCTCCGGCGGAATGACCGACAGGATCTGCACGCCGCCCCCGGTCCGCGCCGCGCGCATCGCGGCAAAGCGCATGGCGTTCAGGCATTCGCGGCTGTCATCGAGGATCACGAGGAACTTGCGCATCCGCGCCCTCCCTTTGCAACGCCGCCCAGAATGGCCGAGCCGCGGCGCGCTGGCAATCCCGCGCATCTGCGCCGGGCTTGCCTCCCGAAAACCACTCCGGATTTCTTCTTGGCCCAAATACCCCCGCCGGAGGCGCGCGGCCGCAAGGCCGCGCCACTCCCAACCCCGGACAAGCGGGGCGTCAGCCCTGCGCCGGCCGGGGGCGGGAGAGCCCCCTCAGCCGCCCGAATGCGCCCAGTCCCAGTAAAGCTCGCGCACCTTCTGAGTCATCGGACCGGGCTGGTACTGCACGTCATCGAACGCCCTGACGGGCGTCACCTTCATCATGTTGCCCGACAGGAACACCTCGTCGGCCGCGCGCACATCGTCGAAACCCAGCACCGTCTCATGCACCGCGATACCCGCCGCGCGCAGATTGGCGATATGCCGAGCCCGGGTGATGCCCGCCAGGAAGGTGCCGTTCGGGATCGGGGTAAGGACCTCGCCATCCTTCACGATGAACACGTTGGCCGTGGCGGTCTCGGCGACATTGCCCAGCGCGTCCGCCACCAGCGCATTGCCGAACCCCTTGGATCGCGCCTCGGCCAGCATCCGGGCGTTGTTGGGATAAAGGCAGCCCGCCTTGGCATTGACCACCGCGCAGTCCAGCGTGGGGCGGCGGAACCGCGTCGTGGTCAGCGTCGTGGCGCTGCCCGGCGCGGCCATCGGGATCTCCTCCAGGCTGATCGCAAAGCCCGTCGCGCCCGGCTTCGGCACGATCCCCAGGAAATCGCCGTCAAGCGCCCAGTACATCGGCCGGATATAGACCGCGGCATCCTCCGGATAGGTCTTCAGCCCCTCCCAGATCAGGTCATGCATCTGCTGCGCAGTTACCGTCGGCGTGATCATCAGCGCCTCGGCCGAGCGGTTCACCCGCTCGCAATGGGCCAGAAGGTCGGGGGCGATCCCCTCGAAGTAGCGCGCACCGTCGAACACCGTCGTCCCCAGCCAACTGCCATGATCGGCCGCGCGCATCACGGCCAGATCCGCGCGGTGCCAGCTGCCCTCGAAATAGGTGCGGATGTTGTTGCCTGTCGCCATGTATGACCCCTTTCGTGGACCCGCCTTTCGCGAATACGGGCGCACCCTAGACCCGGGGCGCAGGAGCGTCCATAGCGCAAGGGAAACGCCCCCGGCGGGGCGGCCGGGGGCGTTGGGCGAGCCTGCCGGGCGAAGGCTGCTCGCCGGAATTCCCGGGGCGGCAAGGGCGGATCGACTGTGCCGGACTTGGGGAATCACGACCCCGGGGACCGGCCAGACGCGACCGGACATGCAAGTTATTCGCCGAACATGAGTCGGGACCATGTCGGATTGGAATCGGTTTCGTGAAACCATCGGAGGCTGCCTGCCGACGATGCGGCAACTGGGGAATTGAACCGCAGAGGCAGGAGCCCTAGGAGGGAACGGGTCACCGCCATCAGCCAGGGAGCCCGACGCGGCATGCAGGTCATCCTTCATATTGGTGCCCCCAAGACCGGAACGACGATCCTTCAGAAAACGTTGCGCCGGTCAGAGCGTGTCCTTGCCGCCCATGGAATCGCCTATCCGCGCAGTCCGCGGCACAAGAGCAAGCATCGGATTCTTCTCGTGGGGATCGGCAGCCTGGGGCGCGCCGGCGCCAGCCGGTTTCCGGACGAGACGCGGCACGATGACCAGCGCAAGGCCTGGTTCGCGCGGCTTGGCCGCCAGTTGCGAAAGACCTCGCCCGAAATCCTGGTTCTCTCCAACGAAGGGCTGTTCGGCGTCCTGCCCCCGGACCGCCTCGCGGCCTTGAGGGAGGACATCCTGTCGCTCGGAGCCGACCATATCCGGATCGCGGGCTATGTGCGGCGGCCTTCCGACCACTACCTGTCCTGGCTTCAGCAGGAGATCAGGGCATCATGGAAGGTGCCGCTGCCCGCTCCGCTGAATTGCAGACAGGTCCTGGAGCCTTACATGGACGTTTTCGGGGCCGGGAACGTCCTGATACGGACCTATGATCGAGCGACCCTCTGCGAGGGCGATATCGTGGCGGATTTCGTGAACGCTTATCTTGGCGTGTCGGGGCTTTCGCGCAGCGACCCGAGGGAGGGACGTGACGGGAACATTTCGCTTTCGGGCGAGGCGATGACCCTTGTGCGGCAATACCGGCAGGACTTCCACCATGACAATGACGATGTCTTTACCAGCGATACGACTGCGCTGATGCGGGCGATCCGGCAGATCGAGGACAGGATCGGACCGACCCGTCCGCGGCTGCGGCCCGAATTGTCCGTCTGGCTCGACTCCGTCTCGGATGACCCGCTCTGGCTGCGCGAGACTTTCGGAGCCGTCTTTCCAGGCTATGACTACGGCACTCGCCCGGACGCCTGGCCGCGACGGCCGCCCGTTCCCGAACAGCCCAGTCTCACGGACATCATAGCGATCGACCGCGAGAAACAGCGCAGGATGATCGACGAACTCGGTCGAAGCGCGTGGGTCGGCAATTCGCCTCCCGGATTCGGCTGGCTCCCCGGCCGAGGGGCCCGGCGCGACTGGCTTGCCGGGTTGCGAAACGCGCCGCCCGACTGAACCGTGCCAAGCGCGCCTGATCTGCGTGCAGATCCCCAGGAACTGGCCGTTCGGCTGGGCGACATGCGAGAGTCGCGCGGCAAGGTGCAGCAGGCGCGACTTGCACAGAACCTCCCGCCCGGCGATGCTGCGTCTGTGCGCGGCCCCGGCGTCGACGACGATGCTGCCCGGCCAGCCGGTCGCCAGCCACCAGCCCGACCACAGGCAAAGCGCGAGCGAAATCGCGAGCAGCAGCTACAGGATCGCCCGCGCCGCCCGCCGCATGGATCTAGGCGGCCCCGGTGCCCACCATACCCACGATCTCGTAGCTGCGCTTGAGGATCGGCGCGGCGATCTCGTTCGCGCGCTCGGCCCCCGCGGCAAGGATGCGGTCGATCTCGGCCGGGTCCTGCATCAGCCGCCCCATCTCGGCATTGATCGGCGCCAGCCGCGCCACCGCCAGATCGGCGAGCGCGGGCTTGAACGTCCCGAATTGCTGGCCGCCATGTTCCGCGATCACCTGTTCGGGCGTCAGTTCCGCAAGGGCGGCGTAGATGTTCACGAGGTTGCGCGCCTCGGGCCGACCCTCCAGCCCCTCCAGCGTCTCGGGCAGGGGCTCCGGGTCGGTCTTGGCCTTGCGGATCTTTTTCGAGATCGTATCGGCATCGTCGGTCAGGTTGATGCGGCTCATGTCCGAAGGGTCGGATTTCGACATCTTCTTGGTACCGTCGCGCAAGGACATCACCCGCGTCGCCGCGCCCTCGATCACGGGTTCGGGCAGCGGGAAGAACTCCACTCCGAAATCGTTGTTGAACTTGGCCGCGATGTCGCGGGTCAGTTCCACATGCTGTTTCTGGTCCTCGCCCACCGGAACATGGGTCGCGTGATAGACAAGGATATCGGCCGCCATCAGCGCGGGATAGGCGAACAGGCCCAGCGACACGTTCTCGGAGTTCTTGCCGGCCTTGTCCTTGAACTGGGTCATGCGCTGCATCCAGCCCAGCCGCGCGACGCAGTTGAAGATCCAGGCCAGTTGCGCATGGGCGGGCACCTGCGACTGGTTGAACAGGATCGAGCGCGCGGGGTCGATTCCGCTGGCGATGAAGCCCGCGGCAAGCTCGCGCGTTGCATGGGTCAGCTTTTCGGGATCCTGCCAGACGGTGATCGCGTGCATGTCGACGATGCAATAGACCGTCTCGATGCCGCCGCTTTCCTGGGTCTCGACAAAGCGCTTGAGCGCGCCGAGATAGTTGCCCAGCGTCAGCCCGCCCGAGGGCTGGATGCCGGAAAAGACGCGCGGTGTGTGGACCACCTCGGTCATGGGGTCATCTCCGTCTGGAATTTGTTGCCTCGCTCGATTACCCATGCGGGGCAACACCGTCAACCGAGGCCCGTGCCGCATGTCCCCCGATCCGAACGCCCATCCGCTGAATCCGCTGCCCGCGGTGATCTGGCTTCTGGTTCTGCCGGTCATCGCGACGGAGGTGGTCCTGAGCCTTGGGGCGCGCGGCATCCTGGGCGGGCCGGGCGCGGTGGGCTGGCGGCTGGCGGCGTTTCAGGACTATGCCTTCTCGGGGCAGGTCTTCGACTGGATGCTGGCCGAGGGGCGCTATCCGCCGCAGCATCTGATGCGTTTCGTGACCTATCCTTTCGTGCATGGCGGCGTGACGCATGCGGTCTTCGTCGTCGTCTTCATTCTGGCGCTGGGCAAGATGGTGGCCGAGGTCTTCCGGCCCTGGGCGGTTCTGGCGGTGTTCTTCGGCTCGGCGATCATGGGGGCGGTGGCCTATGGCCTGTTGCTGAACGATCCCGCGCCGCTGGTGGGCGGGTTCCCGGCGGTCTACGGGCTGATCGGGGCCTTCACCTTCCTTCTGTGGGTGCGGTTGGCCGGGACGGGGACAAACCAGTATCGCGCCTTCTCACTGATCGGCATCCTGCTGGCGATCCAGTTGGTCTTCGGCCTGCTGTTCGGGGGCAACAACGATTGGCTGGCGGACCTTGCGGGCTTCGCCACCGGCTTTCTGATGTCCTTTGTCGTCAGCCCGGGCGGCTGGGGCCGGGTGCGGGCGCGGATCCGTCACCGCTGACGGCGCAGCGCACGGCGGAACTCGGACAGGCGGAACGCGCCCAGAAGGTGGCCCGCGCCGAAATAGGCGAGCATCCCGATCCCCACCAGTCCGGCGAGCGCGGCGTAGCGGATCCGGCCGGCCTCCAGCCAGGGGGCCAGCGCCCAGGCCGTCAGCAGGAGGACCGCGCCCAGCAGCGCCGAGGCCGCGAGGATACGCCAGAACCGCGCGCGGAACCGGTCGTCCAGCGTCGCCGCCGCGCCATAGCGGCGCGAGCCGCGCCACAGCAGCGCGACCATTGCCCAGCCCGCCAGCGTGGTGCCCCAAGCCGCCGCGATATAGCCGATGAAGGGCGCGAACCCGATCGCCAGGGCGGCGTTCACGGCCAGCGCCCAGAGCGCATAGTAGAACGGTCGCCGCGTATCCTCGCGCGCGAAGAACAGCGGTTGCAGCACCTTCTGCATCACGAAGGCAGGCAGCCCCGCGCCATAGACCGCCACCGCCAGCGCGGTGGCCGCGGTGTCGGACGCATCGAAGGCGCCGCGCTGGAACAGCACGCCGACAATCGCACCGGGAATGACGGCCAGCGCCACCGCCGCCGGGACGGTCAGCGCCAGCGCCATCTCGCCCGCCCGGTTGAACGCGTCGCGCCCGCCATTGGTGTCCTCGGCCCGCAGCCGCCTCGACAGGTCCGGCAGCAGCACAACGCCGATGGCGATGCCGACGACGCCCAGCGGCAACTGGTACAGCCGGTCGGCATAGGACAGCCAGGCCACCGCCCCCTCGAAGAAGCTGGCGACCTGACGGCCGATCAGCAGGTTCACCTGCACCACGCCGCCTGCCAGCGCGGCGGGGGCGGCAATGATCGCCAGCCGCCTCAGTTCGGGCGTCATCCTGGGCAGTCGGATGGTCAGCCTGAACCCCGCGCGCGAGGCCGCGACCCAGACGAGTGCGAGCTGCGCGATCCCCGCGACCGGCACGGTCCAGGCCAGCGTGTCGCCGACAGGCCAGCCCATCCGGGCCGCCACCACCATCGCCACGACGAACAGAAGGTTCAGCAGCACCGGTGCGGCGGCGGCGGCGACGAAGCGCCCCGTCGCATTCAGCACGCCGGACAACAGCGCGGCCAGCGAGATGAACAGGATGTAGGGAAAGGCGATCCGGCCGTAATCCACCGCAAGGTCGAACCGTTCGTCCGCGACAAAGCCCCCGGCCATCGCCAGCACCAGGAATGGCATCGCCACTTGCGCGAGCAGGGTAAAGACGATCAGGATCGTCGCCAGCCCGGTAAAGGCATCGCGGGCGAATCCCAGCGCGTCGTCGCCGCCTTCGAGCTTTTTCGCGAACATCGGCACGAAGGCCATGTTGAACGCGCCCTCGGCAAAGAATCGGCGGAACATGTTGGGCAGCGAAAAGGCGATCAGGAACGCCTCGGCCACCGGCCCCGCGCCCAGATAGGCCGCGATCAGGATGTCGCGCACGAATCCAATGATGCGGCTGACAAAGGTCCAGACGCCGACCGTCACGAAGCCCGCGACCAGGCGGATCGGCTGCATCACGCCCCCGCCCGTTCCGCGCCCCGCTCGATGGCGGCGCGCAGTTTCTTCTCCAGTGACTCCTGGCGAGAGCGGGAATGCAGCTTCAGCCCGAAGCTGTCCTTGACATAGAAGCTGTCGACCACCTGCGCGCCATAGGTCGCGATCACGGCCGAGGCGATGTAGACATTGCTGTCGGCCAGTACGCGCGTCAGGTCATAAAGCAGGCCCGGGCGGTCGCGGGTGTCGACCTCGATGATGGTGTAGATTTCCGATCCCTCGTTGTCGAAGGTGATCGAGGTGGGGAAGCGGAAGCCCTTTTCGCGCTTCTTCAGCTTGTCGCGGTCGGCAAGCTTTTCGCGCGGGCGGATCTCGCCCGCCAGCGTCTTGTCGATCATCTGGCGCAGGCGGGGCAGGCGCGCGCCCTCGTAGGGGGTGCCGTCGGAATCCTGCACCCAGAAGACGGCGGTCGCATAGCCGTCCTTGGTGGTATAGGTGCGCGCGTCCACCACGTTCGCGCCAACCAGCGCCAGCGCACCCGCCAGCCGCGAGAAGATGCCCGGATGGTCGGCCAGTGCGAAACAGACGCGGGTGGCATCGTGATCGGCATCCTCGGCAAGGTCGATGCGGGTCTCGTCATCCCCCAGATCGCGCAGCAGCCGGGCAAAGACCGCATGCGTCCCGCCCGGCAGGCCGGTCCAGTAGGGCGGGTAGTGGCGGGCGGTCTCGGTGCGCAGTTCTTTCTTGTCCCAGTCGGCCAGCGCCTCGCGCAGCGCGCGCTTGGCCTGATCCTCGCGGGTGCGGCGGTTGACGGCCTCCAGCCCTTTTTCCAGCGCGGTCGCGGTTTCGCGGTAAAGCTGGCGGATCAGTTGCGCCTTCCAGTTGTTCCAGGTGCCGGGGCCGACCCCGATGATGTCGCAGACCGTCAGGACCGTCAGCAGGTCCAGCCGCTTCTTGTTCTGCACCGCCTTGGCGAAGTCGCGCACCGTGCGCGGGTCGGACAGGTCGCGTTTCTGCGCCATGTCGGACATCAGCAGGTGATAGCGCACCAGCCATTCGACGGTTTCGCACTCGTCGGGTTTCAGCCCCAGCCGCGGCGCCACCTTGCGCGCGATCTGCGCGCCCAGCACCGAATGGTCCTCGGGACGGCCCTTGCCGATATCGTGCAGCAGGAGCGCGACGTAAAGCACCCGCCGGTTGACCCCCTCCTTGAGGATGCGGCTGGCGATGGGCAGTTCCTCGACCAGTTCGCCTCGCTCGATCCGGGCCAGCGTCGAGACACATTGGATCGTGTGCTCGTCCACCGTGTAATGGTGATAGACGTTGAACTGCATCATCGCCACGATGGGCTCGAATTCCGGGATGAAGGCTGATAGCGCGCCCAGTTCGTTCATCCGGCGCAGCGCGCGCTCGGGATTGCCGTGCTTCAGCATCAGGTCGAGAAAGATGCGCTGCGCCTCGGGATCGGCGCGCACGCTGTCGTCGATCAGCCGCAGGTTCGCCGCGACCAGCCGCATCGCGTCCGGATGCAGCAGCGTGCCCGCCTTCAGCGCCTCTTCGAAGATGCGCAGCAGGTTCACCTTGTCGGCCAGGAATGCCGCCGGATCGGCCACGTTCATGCGGTTCTGAGCGATCTCGTAGCCCTCGGGCATCTTGCGTCGGCGCCGGAACAGGCCCAGCAGCCGCGGCTCGCTTTTCACATGGGCCGCTTCCAGCTTGGTCAGGAAGATGCGCGTCAGATCGCCCACCGTGGTCGCGTGGCGAAAGTAGTGCTGCATGAAATGCTCGACCGCACGGCGCCCGCCATGGTCGGTATAGCCCATCCGCGCTGCCACCTCGACCTGCAGATCGAAGGTCAATTGATCCATCGCCCTGTCGGTGATCAGGTGCAGGTGGCAGCGCACTGCCCACAGGAAACGCTCGGCCTTCAGGAAACCCTTGAACTCCTCCTCGGTGAACACGCCCAGCCTGACCAGGTGCGAGGCACGGTCCACGCGGTAGATGTATTTCGCGATCCAGTAGAGCGATTGCAGGTCGCGAAGACCGCCCTTGCCCTCCTTGACATTGGGTTCCAGCACATAGCGCTGGCCGCCCTGCTTGCGGTGGCGTTCGGACCGCTCGGCAAGCTTCGCCTCGATGAAATCGCCCTCGGTGCCGTCGAAGAGATCATCGCGCAGCGCGGTGTTCAACTCGCGGTCCAGCGGCTCGTGGCCGGCCAGGAAGCGGTTTTCCAGCAGGGCGGTGCGGATCGTGTAATCCTCGCGGCCCAGCCGCAGGCAATCCTTCACCGTGCGTGAGGAATGGCCGACCTTGAAGTGCAGATCCCACAGCATGTAGAGCATCGATTCGATGACGCTCTCGGCCCAGGGGGTGATCTTCCACGGCGTCAGGAACAGCAGATCCACGTCGGAATGGGCCGCCATCTCGCCCCGGCCATAGCCGCCAACGGCGAAGACGGCCAGCCGCTCGCCTTCGGTCGGGTTAGGGCGGGGGTGCAGGTGGGTGCGGGCGATTTCCAGCGTGCCGTGCACCAGGCAATCGGTCAGCCAGGTATAGGCCCGCACCGTGGGTCCCGCATCGAAGGGGCGTTCGGCAAAGGCTGCGGAGATGGCGGCGCGGCCCCGGGTCCGGGCCTCGCGCAGGTGGCGCACCATCTGGTCGCGCAAGGCCCGCGGTTCGGCCCCCCCGGCGGCCAGTCTGGCCAGTTCCGCCGCAAAGCCCGCGCGGTCGAAAATCTCCCGCGCCGGACAGATCAGGCCATCCGGTGTCGTGTCGTCGGGCGGGGTGGAAATCGGGTCCGATGTGGCGCGACTACGAACCGGGACCGGCAAAGCTTCTGGGGGCGGGGTCAATCACGATCACCTGGTTGTTCCGGATTTCGGCGACCGCCAGCCCACGCTCGTTGGTGCCATCGGGTCGCAGACGGAATACACCGTTCACCCCGGCAAATCCAGAGGGCTGGGTCAGCGCCCGAACCGTCAGCGCATCGGAACTGCCCTGGCGCAGCAGCGCACCGATCGCGGCGATGCCGTCATAGGCCAGACTGGCGGTCGGATGGGCGGGTTCGCCATAGGCGGCCATGTAGCGGCCCTCGAAGCGCCGGGCCAGATCGGGATCGGGCAGGGCGAACCAGCCCCCCTGCAACCCCGACAGCGCCAGCGTCGAGGGCGGGATGTCCCAGCGGGTCAGGCCGATGAACTTGACGCTGGCCGGATCGACCCGGTTCTCGGGCAGCAACTGCGCCAGCAGCGGCAGCGCGCCCGCGGTCGGGGCGGTGAAGAACACCGCATCCGCCCCCGAACTGCGGGTGCGCGCGGCAAGGCCCGGAATCGCCTGGACGACGCCGTTCTGTGACAGCTCGTAGGTGCCGGTTCCGGCGATCCGGCCGCCGCTGCGGGCCACGGCGCGCTCGATGGCCGAGCGGCCGGACTCGCCCGCCAGATCGGGATCGTGGACCACCATGAAATTGCGCCGACCCTGGGCCACGGCATGGCTGGCCAGCCGGTTCGCGCTGTTCTCGAAGGTCGGGCCCAGCACGAAGACGTTGCCGCCCGCGATCTGGGTGTTGTTCGAGAAGCTCAGCACGCTGATCCCCCGCGGCGCCACCGCGAGACCCGCGGCATTGGCGGATTCGGCGTAAAGCGGGCCGAGGATGATCTTCGCGCCGTCCTCGACCGCCTTGCGCGCCGAGGCGGCGGCCTGGTCGGGCCGCCCCGCGGTGGGATAGACGCGCAGATCGATCGCCACGCCTTGCAGATCGGCGATGGCCAGCCGCGCGGCATTCTCCAGATTGCGCGCGATCACCTGATCGCCTGCCGAGGCCGAACCGCGTGGCACCAGAAGCGCCACTGGAACCGCCTTCCGGGTGTCCACGGAGGGGCCGGTGGCCACGACGCTCCCGGGTTGGCAGGCAGCCACCGGTGTCATCACGGCGATCAGCAGGGCCAGCCGCTTGCTTGCGGAACGGAAAACGGCGAACATGGCTACTTCCTCGCGTCGTCCCTGTCGGTCGGGCCGAGCCTATGCGGATCGGCCGCCCAAGTAAACGTCAGACAAAACCCGGAGGCCCGGCCTGGAAATCCAGCGCATATCCCTGCCCCCCGGCATCCATTTCGTCGCGACGCCGATCGGGGCCGCGCGCGACATCACCTTGCGGGCGCTCGACATCCTGGCCTCGGCCGATGTGATCGCGGCCGAGGATACGCGCACCGCCCGGCACCTGATGCAGATCCACGGCATCGCGCCGGGCGACCGGCCGCTGATCGCCTATCATGACCATTCCGCCCCGGGGGTGCGTGACAAGCTGATCGCGATGGCGGCCGCGGGCAAGTCGGTCGCCTGCGTCAGCGAGGCGGGCACGCCCATGGTGGCCGATCCGGGCTATCCGCTGGCCCGCGACGCCATCGCGGCAGGCATTCCGGTCCATACCGCGCCGGGGCCGTCGGCAATGCTTGCGGCGCTGACGGTGGCCGGGTTGCCCAGCGACAGGGTGCTGTTCGTCGGCTTTCCGCCGCCTCAGGCCGCCGCGCGGCGCACGATGCTGGACGAGATCGGCGGGATCGCGGCGACGCTGGTATTTTACGAATCGCCCCGGCGTGTTAGTAGAACATTAGGGGAACTGGCGGATGCTCTGGGAGAGATGCGCCCGGCAGCGGTGTGCCGGGAACTGACCAAACGATTCGAGGACGTGACGCGCGGCACGCTGGGCGAGCTGGCCGCGGCCTTCGAGGGGCGCGAGGTCAAGGGCGAGATCGTGGTGGTCGTGGGCCGGGGCACGCGCGTGGCAGCGGCGCCCGAGGACATGGAGGCGGCGTTGCGGGCGGCACTGGCGCGCGAATCGGTCAAGGATGCGGTCGCCGAAGTGGCGGCCGCGTTGGAACTGCCGCGCCGCGAGGTCTATCGCGCGGCGCTGAAGCTCGAGGCTAACGAATGAGCGGGACTGTCGGATTTCACGCGGGGCTTTCAGCCGAGGACAGCGTTGCCCGCGGTTACGAACGGCGCGGGCTGGCGATCGCCGCCCGCCGCTGGCGCGGCCGGGCGGGCGAGATCGACCTGATTGCCCGCGAAGGGGCCGAGGTGATCTTTGTCGAGGTCAAGCAAAGCCGCAGCTTCGCCCGCGCGGCCGAGCGGATCACGCCTCGCCAGGCGGCGCGGATCATGGCCGCCGCGCAGGAATTCCTTGACGGCGAACCCCGCGGCCAGCTGACCGATATCCGGTTCGATGTGGCCCTGGTGGACGGCATGGGCAGGGTCGAGATCCTCGAGAACGCCCTCGCCGCCTGAGCGGCGTTGCAAAGCCCGTTCCGCTCGGCCATGAAGGGCTGAAAAGGGAGGGCATCCATGCCGCTCAAGGTCGCCATCCAGATGGACCCGATCGGGTCCATCGACATCGCCGCCGACACCACCTTCCGGATCGGCGAAGAGGCGCAGGCCCGCGGCCACAGCCTGTTCTACTACACCCCGGACCGGATTTACTGGAACGATGGCCGCGTGATGGCGCGCGGCTGGCCGCTGGAACTGCGCCGGGTGGTGGGCGATCACCACACGCTGGGGCCGGAACAGGATGTCGATCTGGGCGCGTATGACGTGGTCTGGCTGCGCCAGGATCCGCCCTTCGACATGGGCTACATCACCACCACGCATCTGCTGGAACATCTGACGCCGAAGACGCTGGTACTGAACGACCCGTTCTGGGTCCGCAACTTCCCCGAAAAGCTGCTGGTGTTGAAATTCCCCGCGCTGATCCCGCCCACGATCATCGCCCGCGACCTGGCCACCTTGCGCGCCTTCAAGGCCGAACATGGCGACATCATTCTGAAACCGCTTTACGGCAATGGCGGCGCGGGCGTGTTCCGGCTGGACCATGGCGACCGCAACCTCGCCTCGCTGCACGAGCTGTTCACCGGAATGAGCCGCGAGCCGCTGATCGCACAGAAATTCCTTCCCGCGGTCGAGAAGGGCGACAAGCGGGTAATCCTGATCGACGGCGAGCCGGTGGGCGCGATCAACCGCGTGCCCGCCGAGGGCGAGACGCGGTCCAACATGCATGTGGGCGGCCGGGCCGAGCGCGCGGCGCTGTCCGCGCGCGATATCGAGATCTGCAAGGCCATCGGCCCGACGCTGCGCGAGCACGGCCAGATGTTCGTCGGCATCGACGTGATCGGGGATTACCTGACCGAGATCAACGTGACCTCGCCCACCGGGCTGCAGGAGCTCGAGCGATTCGACGAGAAGAACCTCGCCGCGGGACTCTGGGAGGCGATCGAGGCCAAGCGCGGCTGAGGCCGCGACACCGGGCCGATCAGCGGCTCGCGGCAGTCAGGCGCGGTCTCTGGGCGTCCGCTGCATGACGCGTTCGGGATCGATCACGAAACACAGATTTGCAAGCAGCGGCGCCATCGCCGAAATCCCGAAAATCAGCCAAGTCCAGGCGAGCGGTCCGCCAGCCCGCGTTCCCTCGAGCGAAGAGGGGTTCGACAGAATCATCACGATGCCACCTCCGATGACGAGGGTGACGAGCAGCAGCAGCGCGTGGCTGGAGAGTGACAGCCTCAGCCCGCTGGTTCCGAAGCGGACCAGCCGCACGCCTTCGCGTAACACCGTCACGAGGTAGAGGAGCAGCGAAAGGGCGATCTGGGCCAGGGTGGTCAGCGCCTATTCGAACCATGCGCCCGCGTATCGAGCCAGCGTCACCTCCTCTGCCGAGAGCCCCGCACCTCCGTCCGTCCGGCAGGAGCGCCGAATAGTCCAGAAATGACAGCGAGAAGAGCCGCATCACGTAATTCGCGATGCAGAGCAGCAGAAGAACCCCGATGAGTCTCCGCCAGTGGCGCGGTAGAATGTCGGCGGTCTGTTGTGGCATCCGGTCCGGCTTTCGAAGGCCCCACCCCGCTGACCCGCGTTCGTGGCACCAACAGACCGTTTTCGGGGCGATTGTTTGCGATGCCTGTGGGCCCAAGGCCCGGGCTTTACGTCTGCCCCACCGACAGTCGGAAGCTGACCGCCTCGGCCACGTGGTTTCGGCCCACCGTCTCGGCGCCGTCGAGATCGGCGATGGTGCGCGCGACGCGGATCACCCGGTGATAGCCGCGCGCCGACAGCCCGAAGCGTTCGGCCACCTTCGCCAGCAGTTCCCGGCCTTCGGGGTCGGGGGTAGCGATTTCCTCGAGCAGGGCGCCCTCGGCCTCGGAGTTGACGCGGACGCTGGGATGGCCGTCGAACCGCGCGGTCTGCCGGCCGCGGGCGGCGGCGACGCGGGCGGCGACCGCGGCCGAGCGTTCGCCGGTCGCCGGCAGGTCGAGATCGGCATAGGCCACGGGCGGCACCTCGACGCGCAGGTCGAACCGGTCCATCAGCGGCCCCGAGATACGGCCGAGGTAATCCTCGCCGCATCGGGGTACGCGGGCGCAGGCGCGCGCGGGATCGGCCAGATAGCCGCATTTGCAGGGATTGGCGGCCGCGACCAGCAAAAACCGGCAGGGATAGCGCGTATGGGCATTGGCCCGCGCCACCACCACCTCGCCGGTCTCGATCGGCTGGCGCAGGGTTTCCAGCACGGCGCGGGGAAATTCGGGGAACTCGTCCATGAACAGAACGCCGTTATGGGCCAGGCTGATTTCTCCCGGCTTGGCGCCGCGCCCGCCGCCGACGATGGCGGCCATCGACGCGGTGTGATGCGGCTCGCGGAAGGGCCGCAGGCGCGAGATGCCGCCCTCGTCCAGCAGCCCCGCAAGCGAATGGATCATCGAGGTTTCCAGCGCCTCGACCGGCGAGAGCGGCGGCAGGATGCCGGGCATCCGCGCGGCCAGCATCGACTTGCCTGACCCGGGTGAGCCGACCATCAGCATGTGGTGCCGCCCGGCCGCAGCAATTTCCAGCGCGCGCTTGGCCCGCTCCTGTCCCTTGACGTCTGAAAGGTCGCGGAACAGGGCCGTCTCGACCACCTCGCCCGGTTCGGCCGGGGCCAGCGGCGCCTGCCCGGTGAAATGGCGCACCACCGCGGCCAGATCGGGCGCGGCCAGAACCTGCGTGCCGCCGACCCAGGCGGCCTCGGCCCCGCAGGCGCGCGGGCAGAGCAGCGCGCGGTCCTCCTCGGCGGCAGCCATCGCCGCGGGCAGCGCGCCCACGACCGGCACCAGCCGCCCGTCCAGCGACAACTCGCCCAGCGCGACGCAGCCCTCGGCCGCATCGCGCGGGATCACGTCCAGCGCGGCCAGCAGCGCCACCGCGATCGGCAGGTCGAAATGCGAGCCTTCCTTGGGCAGGTCGGCGGGCGAAAGGTTCACCGTGATCCGTTTCGAGGGCAGCGCCACCCCCATCGCCACCAGCGCCGCGCGCAACCGGTCGCGCGCCTCGCTCACCGCCTTGTCGGGCAGTCCGACGACCGAAAAGGCCGGCAGGCCGGGCGCGACCGCGCATTGAACCTCGACGATCCGGGCCTCGACGCCCTCGAAGGCCACGGTGAAGGCCCGCGCAACCATTCTGTGCTCCCGTGCTCAGGAATGGTTAACGGCTACGCCCGCTTGGTTACCGAAGGGTTAACGCAGGCCGCCGCGCGCAAGAAATCATCCCTTTGGCCGTTTTGCCGCGGACGGACCGGACCTGGCGCTGGCTGCCCAAGCCTTGTGCGTTTCGGTCCGCACGACACGTTCTCACGCAATCGTGTGTGCGTCTGCACGCAATTTTTGCGTGCCAGCTTCGAGCCATTCGAGATTGCATGTGATCCAATCACCGACAAGCATCGTAAACAAATCAAAAAGAGACTCTGGGAACCGGAAAACCGCAACGTCAAGAACCGAGGGGTTACGGATGGCTCTGGATGGATATGACGCGACCGCCTTGTCGCGCCGGGCGATGAAGGCCGAATTGCTGGACGCCGAGACCGAGTTGCAGCTTGCCTATGCCTGGCGCGACCAGCGCGACGAGGCGGCACTGCATCGCCTGATCACGGCCTATATGCGGCTGGCGATCTCGATGGCGTCCAAGTTTCGCCGCTATGGCGCGCCGATGAACGATCTGATCCAGGAGGCGTCGCTTGGCCTGATGAAGGCAGCGGACAAGTTCGACCCCGACCGCGGCGTGCGCTTTTCGACCTATGCGGTCTGGTGGATCAAGGCGTCGATCCAGGATTACGTCATGCGCAACTGGTCGATGGTGCGCACCGGCTCGACCTCCAGCCAGAAATCGCTCTTCTTCAACATGCGCCGGGTTCAGGCGCGGCTGGAACGCGAGGCCAATGCCCGGGGCGAGTTTCTCGACCGTCACCAGTTGCGCCAGATGATCGCAACCGAGGTGGGCGTGCCGCTGGCCGATGTCGAGATGATGGAGGGGCGGCTGTCGGGCTCGGATTTCTCGCTGAACGCAACGCAGTCGACCGATGAGGACGGCCGCGAGTGGATCGAGACGATCGAGGACGACGCGGCACAGGCCTCCGACATCGTCGAGGCCGGGCGCGACCGCGCGCAGCTGCGCGACTGGCTGGTCAACGCCCTGTCGGAACTGAACGAACGCGAGCGGTTCATCGTGCGGGAGCGCAAGCTGCGCGAGGAACCGCGAACCCTGGAAAGCCTCGGCAACGAACTGGGTCTTTCCAAGGAACGCGTGCGCCAGCTCGAGGCCGCGGCCTTCGGAAAGATGCGCAAGAGCCTTGAAGCGCAATCCACAGAGGTGCATCACTTCCTCTCGTGAGACGGCTTTTCCTTTCTGGCGCCCTGACCGCCATCGCCATCGCCGCCGGGGCCGGGGAGATCCCGCCGGAGGCGTTGGAGTCTTTGCCGTCCGCCGATGTGGTCATCCTGGGCGAGACCCATGACAATCCGTGGCACCACGCCAACCAGGCCGTGGCCGTGGCAGCGATTCAGCCCGCCGCGCTGGTCTTCGAGATGTTGACCCCCGAACAGGCCGCGCGCGTCGTCCCCGACCTGCGCGGCGATGCGGCGGCCTTGGGGGAAGCGCTGGGCTGGGCCGAATCGGGCTGGCCCGATTTCACGATGTATCACCCGATCTTTACCGCCGCGCCCGAGGCCGCCATCTATGGTGCCGCGCTTCCCCGTGACGAGGTGCGCCGCGCGGTCGACGAAGGCGCGGCGCCGGTCTTTGGCGAGGAGGCCGCCGCCTATGGCCTGGCCGAGCCCCTGCCCGCGGACGAGCAGGCCGCCCGCGAGACCAGCCAGATGGAGGCCCATTGCAACGCCATGCCCGCCGAGATGATGGGCGGCATGGTCGAGGCGCAGCGCCTGCGCGATGCCGCTTTGGCCCGGGCCACGCAACAGGCGCTGGACGAGACCGGCGGCCCGGTCGCGGTCATCACCGGCAACGGCCATGCACGCAGCGATTGGGGCATGGGCCGGGCGCTGGCCCGTGTGGCCCCCGAAGCCCATGTGATCGCCATCGGCCAGTTCGAATCCCCGCCCGCAGAGGCCCCGCCCTTTGACCTTTGGCTGGTCACCCCGCCGGCCGAACGGCCCGACCCCTGCGCCATGTTCCGCGGAGAGTAAGCTTGTCTCGGCCCGGGGTGCGGCCTAGACATTCGGGCAGGCGCGAAACCGGGATCGGGGTCCATGCTGGCGGACAAACGCATTCTTCTGATCGTCTCGGGCGGGATCGCTGCCTACAAGGTGCTGGATCTGGTCCGCCGCTTGCGCGAACGCGGCGTTGCGGTCAGCCCGGTAATGACGCGGGCGGCGGCCGAATTCGTCACCCCCCTGTCGCTGTCGGCGCTGGCGGGCGCGCGCGTCTACCGCGAACTGTTCGACCTGACCGACGAGGCCGAGATGGGCCATATCCAGCTGTCCCGGTCGGCCGATCTGGTGGTGGTGGCGCCTGCCACCGCGGATCTGATGGCGAAGATGGCGGGCGGGCATGCGGACGACCTTGCGTCCACGCTCTTGCTGGCCACCGATACGCCGGTTCTGGTCGCGCCCGCGATGAACGTGCGGATGTGGCAGCATCCGGCGACCCGGCGCAATGTGGAAACACTGCGCAGCGATGGTGTGCGCCTTGTCGGGCCGAACGGGGGCGACATGGCCTGCGGCGAATACGGCCCGGGCCGGATGGCCGAGGTGCCCGAGATCATCGCCGCCATCGAGACCGCGCTGGCCGATGGGCCGCTCAGGGGGCGGCGCATCGTCGTGACCTCGGGGCCGACGCATGAGCCGATCGACCCGGTGCGTTACATCGCCAACCGCTCGTCCGGCGCGCAGGGGACGGCGCTGGCGCGCGCGCTGGCGGGGCTGGGGGCCGAGGTGGTGTTCGTCACCGGCCCGGCATCCGTGCCGCCGCCCGCGGGGGTCGAGGTGATCCGCGTCGAGACAGCGACCGAGATGCTGGCCGCCGTTCAGGCCGCGCTGCCCGCCGATGCGGCGGTCTTCGCCGCCGCTGTGGCCGACTGGCGGGTGGCGAACGCGGCCCCGCAGAAGATGAAGAAGCACGGGTCGGGCCGCCCGCCCGCGCTGGAATTTTCGGAAAACCCCGACATTCTGGCCAATGTCGCGGGCATGGGGCAGGGCCGGCCGCGGCTTGTCGTGGGCTTCGCCGCCGAAACCCAGGACGTCGAGGCCCATGCCCGTGCCAAGCGCACGCGCAAGGGCTGCGACTGGATCGTGGCCAACGATGTGTCGCCCGGAAAGGGGATCATGGGCGGGGCCGAGAACGAGGTGACGCTGATTACCGAAGACGGCGCCGAGACCTGGCCGCGGCTGTCCAAGGACGAGGTTGCCCAGCGTCTCGCGCAGCGGATCGCCGAGGCGCTGGCATGATTACCACCCTGCGCATCCTTTGGGAGGACTGGGCCGATCGCGACTTGCCCTTGCCTTCCTACGAGACCGCGGGCGCGGCAGGGGCCGATATCCGCGCCAACCTGCCGCCCGACATCCGGGCCGTGGGCTTCACCCTGCAACCGATGGAACGCCGGATCGCGCCCACCGGCTTTCGCATGGCCTTTCCGCCGGGGTTCGAGGTGCAGATCCGCCCGCGCTCCGGCCTTGCGCTGAAGCACGGGATCACGCTGCCGAACACGCCCGGCACCATCGATAGCGACTATCGCGGGCCGCTGGGCGTGCTGCTGGTGAACCTTGGCGATGCACCCTACACGATCCACCATGGCGACCGGATCGCGCAGATGATCGTGGCCCCCGTGGTGCAGGCCGCGTTCGCCGTGGTCACCGATCTGGACGGGACCACGCGGGGCGAGGGCGGCTTCGGCTCGACGGGGCGGGGCTGATGGGGCTGGTCCTCGGGCTGGCGGCGTTGCTCTGGGGGCTGGGCGCGCTGATGAAGGTCTCGACCCGGGCGCGCTGGGCCATGATCGGGGCACTTTATGCGGGCGTGCTGGCGGTGCAGCTGGCGATGCCCGCCGCGCATCCGCTGCGCGCGGCGCTTGGCGGCACGCCGCAGGGCTGGGCCGCGGCGGGCGTTGCGGTGGCGGTGGTGCTGGCCTATCGCGCGGGGCTTGGCGCATTGCGCCGCCGGGCACGCCAGCCCGCGCCCGAGCCGAGCCAGCCGGGGACGTTCCGCCCCGCCGAACTGGACCGCTATGCCCGTCATATCGTGCTGCGCGAGATCGGCGGGTCGGGGCAGAAGCGGCTGAAAGAGGCGCGCGTGCTGGTGATCGGGCTGTCTCTTATACACATCTCCGAGCCCACGAGACCGTACTAGATCTCGTATGCCGTC
>OMKS01000905.1_pt1 | contig 27491 bp, 24 predicted proteins | sample 1674721 | NCBI WGS metagenome assembly OMKS01 (sample SAMN06264996, study PRJEB25208) | sediment metagenome | isolation source: hot spring sediment | place: USA: California | collected 2014-09-02 | reverse complement strand
ATGCGGGCTGAAATATATTGTAGGGCTATCGCCCACAATATTATTTGTTTTTTATTTGGACTTTTTGAACAGAGCCTGTTTGGAATTAAAAGAAAACACTATGAAAAGAAAAAGCCTTTGCAAAAACATTAATGCCTGTACACATGCACATCCTGCTGTGGGAAGGGTATAGATATCTTGTTCTTGTCAAACTCTCCCTTTACCCTTTTTTGCATGTCAAAGAAGAAAGGCCAATAATCGCCTGAATTTACCCATGCCCTCACTGAAAAGTCTACGCTTGAGTCGTTGAGCTTTGAAACCACAATCAGGGATTTTGGCTCTTTTAGGACTCGGCTATCGTTTTTGACCAGGCTTTCAAGAATTTTGTGTGCCTTATTCATATCATCTGAGTAACTTATGCCAAAGGTCATGTCAACCCTTCTTGTTTTCTCTGTGGAGAAATTTGTTATTATGCTGTTTGACAAAGAGCCGTTTGGGATTATAATTGTCTTATTGTCTGGTGTTTTTAGTGTTGTTGCAAGGATTTCCACTTTGTTTACTGTGCCAGAAAATCCCTGAGCCTCAATAAAGTCGCCTACCTTGAAAGGCTTCGTTATGAGAATCAGAACTCCACCTGCAAAATTGGAAAGGCTACCCTGAAGTGCCAGACCTACTGCAAAGCCCATGGCTGCAATCACTGCAACAAACGAGGTTGTCTCAACTCCCAACATCCCTATAATAGTAATTACAAGAAGGATTTTCAAAGAGACTGATAAAAATGATGCCAAGAAATGCTTAAGAGAGGGCTCCAACCTGTTTTTTGTCATCAAGCGCACAAAGATTTTCTTGATAATGCTAATTACCCATAAACCCAAAACAAGCGTTATAATCGCAACTAAAAAGGTTGGGGAATACTCAACAACCCATTCTACTGCTTTTTCTGATAATTCTGCAAAATCAATCATTATTACTGAAAAGGAACTGGGCAATTGTTTAAATATTTTTGGTTAGATGAATTTTCTGCCTTATTCCTAAAACTGCTCAAAAACACACAAAAACAGTTAAATTTAAATATAAAACAGCGTGATACTCAAAAGTGATTGCTATGAAAATAACTTTGGCCCAGCCAGATATTCTTAGGGACAGCATATCTACAATCTCTGAGCTTGTAAGCGAAGTCAGGTTTAAGGTTAATGCTACTGCGCTTGAAATGATTGCAATGGATGCTGCAAACATCTCCATGATTATCTTTAAGATGTTCTCCAGTGCCTGCATTGAGTATAAGGTTGATGGTGAGAGCGAGCTTGCAATAAACCTACTTAACCTAAAGAAGATTCTGAGAAGGGCTAAGAAAACCGATATTCTAAGCCTGGAGCTATCTGATGACAGCAGGCTTAAGGTTGTGCTTAAGGGCAAGGTAACAAGAACTTTTTTCCTTCCCCTGATTGACATTGAGGAAAGCGAGCAGAAGCTGCCTGAGCTTGAGTTCAAGGCAATAGTGAAAACATCTACTGATGTAATTCTGGATGCAATCGAAGATGCTGACATAGTATCTGAGTCTGTTATGTTTCTGGTGAAGGACGGCGTGTTTTCGATTGAGGCAAAAGGGGATACTTCCAAGGTAAAAGTAGACATTCCTCAGGATGATGATACATCTGTTACTTGCAAGGAAAAGGAAATCAAGTCAAAATACTCAATTGAATACCTTAAGAAGATGATCTCTTCAAAGCTTTCTGAAAAAATAGACATCAGGTTTAGCGCTGATTATCCGCTCAGACTTGAGTTTGTTGAGGAAGATAAGATTCAGATGGTGTTTATACTTGCCCCAAGGGTTGAGACTGACTAAGCTTTCTTTTCTTTTTTCTTCCAAAAATTTTTTATAATGGCTTATGGTTCTGTTTTGACAGCTGTAAAAATGAGGCTTAGGCTTAAGAAGAAAACAAGGAGAAAAATGCTTTTTGGGAGTTTTGGCTTGCTACTTTTGCTCTTTTTGGCTTTTTCAGTTACGACAAGGAATCCTGATGTAGACGAGCCCGAAGAGGATAAAGCTAAAGAAATAACAATTGGCTACTGCCCTACTATGAATCAATACCTGAATTCTTTTTTTTATGGGATGCAGAATGTAAAATTTACTGAATACCCAAGTGCTGCTTCCGCTATTCAGCAGCTAAGGGCTGGGCAGGTTGATGCTGTGCTGATTGGCAGGGTTTCAAGGCAAAGCGAAATAAGGGAAGGCATTAAAGAGCTTAGGCTTGGAAAAGGCTTCACCCTTATTTCTAACTCAACAAAAACCATCCTGGCGAGCGAGCTGAGCAAGGCTAGAGTTCATACTGCTGTTCCTGAAGAAATTGCCAGAACAGTTCTGCCTGAAAATGACTTTCTGTTCTATGAATCTAATGAAAAAGCAAGGGAATCTGGAATAAGTGAAGCTGTGCTTATTTCCTGGGATGATTTCAGGGATGAAGACCATCTGCTTATTCCTGTCTACAGTGACGGAAGAAAAATCGAGAAGTTCAGGTCTCCTGTGCTTTACTTTGATGAGTCAATAGAAGACTTAATGCATGTTTAGGCTGCTTTTAGAAAGATATTTAACTTTGGGCTGACTATACGCTATCATGAGGGGGCTTGTTGTTAAAAAACAGCTTAGGGAAATAATTAAAAAGCAAGAGCTTAAAGCCAGCAAGAGCTTTATTAAGAAACTCGGTGACCACTACGAAAAAGAGATTAAGGAAACTATTAAGACAGCGGGGCTTTACTGCAAGGAACACAGGAGAAAAACCCTTTTTGTCAAGGACTTGGATGAAGCAGTCAAGCAGAAAAAGCTTTTGTGAATCCCAGAAAAGAATGGGACGGGGGGGACTTGAACCCCCGACACCACGGTCTTCAGCCGTGTGCTCTCCCAGGCTGAGCTACCGTCCCATAAAAGGCGCAGAAGTTCTAAACTATATTTAAAGCTTATTGTTTTTAAGGCAGGATTCTTCTCCGTGTATTCAGTATTCCCCATTCTATAACCACTAAGAGAAGGCCAAGAATCAGAAAGAAAACAGAAAGGTCAAAAGGAACCTGTCCTTTCTTGATGTCGAAAACATCTCTCATTGCCTCTCCAAATTCATCCCGGTTCTCTGCCCTGAAAAAAGTGCCGCCCGTTTTTTCCGCAATTGCAGCAAGAGCTTCTTCATCCAGCCTTGAAAAACCGGCTTTTATGAATACACCGCCTTCTTCAGTGCCTACACCTATTGTGTGAATGGGCACCTTTGCATCCTGGGCATAATATACTGCCTCCTCAACCTGGGTTCCAACAGTCGGTCTTCCATCTGTCACAAGAACAACCACGCCTGGCTCGCCTGAAGCAACAACAAGGTTTACAGATGTAATTATCGCCTGGCCCAAGTCAGTTCCCGGAATCCTGCTAATCTCCAGGCCATCAAAAACTATCCCCAGGCGGTCATAATCGGCTGAAAGTGGAGAGACAATAATAGCGGAGCCTGCAAAGCTGACAATTCCCATTTCTGCCCTTATTTCCTTAACCCTGTTAAGAAAAAACTTTGAGAGCTGCCTCGCCACCTCAAACCTGTTAGGCACAAAGTCATCCGCAAGCATTGAGCTTGAGGAATCAATTGCCAAGACATAATTCAAGTCAGAAACTTCTCCTTCATACCAAAGCACAGGGTTGGCTAATGCAAAAACAAAAAACAGTATTGCAAGAACCCTCACAAAAAGGATATCAAAATTAAGGGAGACTTTGTTAGTCTTGGAGGTAGCTCTCTCTTTTGAGTATGTTACTCTCTTAAGAGCCTCAAAATTGGCAAAAAGAAAAGACTTTCTCTTTATTTTTGATGATATAAAAAGATGAGTGAGGATTACCCAGATTATCAGAACTAAAAACCACAAAAACTCTGCATTGTTTATCGTCAAGTATGCCATTTTTCTTAACTGAAAATTGCTTTGCTTATATCGCCATCCTGAAAAAGGATATTATCTTTTTTTCAAAAGGCTCGGTTGTATTAAGCTCAAGGAAATTCCCCCTTAAAACCTTAACATTATGGATTATCTTTTCTTTTATCTCTCTTGCATTGTTGCTGAACCTGTCTTTGAACTCCCTTGTGTTGAAAAGCAGGGTTTCTTCTGAATAAGGATCTGAAACGGAAACATCCTGCAGCTCAAGTGGGAGGTCATCATCTCTTGGGTCCCTAATCATTATAGCAAACAAGTCGCATTTTGAGGTTAAGCCTGCAAGCAGGGTTCTCCAGTTGTCTGGGAGCCCTATAAAATCTGAGACTATCATTACGATTCCTTCCCTTTTCATTACTGAATTAACTACTGTTATTGCCGCTTCAAGATTAAACTGCCCGTCATAATGTTTCGGGTTCGAAAGCGTATGGATTATCTTCCCGAACTGTGCTTTGCCCTGTTTTGGCTTTATCATCGCCTTTACTGTGTCATTAAACATTATTAAGCCTACGTTGTCTCCTACCTGAATTGAGGCAAAGGCTATGCTGGCAACAACCTCGGCAGCATACTCGCATTTCAGCTTTTCCGTGGATGAAAAGCACATGCTCGCACTCGTATCAAAAAGTATAAAGACATCCAGATTTCTCTCTTCAAGGAAAACCTTTAAAAGAAGGTCCTGCGCCCTTAAGCTTGCTTTCCAGTCTATCTGGTTTGAGTCATCCATTGACTCATACTTCCTGTACCCATCGAAATCAAGCCCTCTTCCCTTAAAAAAAGTCCTGTAGCCCCCTGCCAGCTCACCGCCCACATTCTTTTTGCTCAAGACCTCCAGCTTCTTTACAAGCGGCCTGAGGTTTACATTCAGCTCCGTTAGCATAAGAACCACTCATGGCACAGGTATTTTGCTCATAATCTCGTCAATAACATCAAAAGGCTTAACGCCTTCCGACTCTCCCTCAAAGTTTATGCCAATCCTGTGATTAAGAATATGCCTTACAACTCTCTTGACATTAAAAGGCGTAACAAAGTTCTTGCCTAAGAGAAGTGCATCAACCTTGCTGCTGATGTAAGTGGCTATTGAAGCCCTGGGAGATGAGCCATAGCTGATATACTTGCCAGTCTTGAGCTTGTAATTGTCAGGGTGCCTGGTTGCATCAACAATCTTAACAATGTAATGCTTAACCTTTTCATCGGTATAAACCTGGCTTACCTTGCTTTGTATGTTAAGTATTGCAGATGAGGAGAGGATTGGGTTTATGCTGTACTCATCAAATTTTTTCGAAGTAATGTTTGTATCCAGGACCATGAGCTCTTCATCAAAGCTTGGATAAGAAATGAAAATCTTGAACAGAAACCTGTCAAGCTGAGCCTCGGGGAGGGGATAAGTTCCAAGGCTTTCTAAGGGATTCTCTGTTGCCAGAACAAAAAAAGGCACTGGAAGGGGAAATGTTTCCTTGCCAATTGTTGCCTGCTTTTCCTGCATAGACTCCAAAAGGGCAGACTGTACCTTTGGCGGAGCCCTGTTAATCTCATCTGCCAGTACAATGTTGCTGAAAACTGGCCCTTTAAGCACATAAAAGCCCCTCTCTTTTTCATAAGTAGTGACTCCAATAATATCTGTTGGGAGAAGATCCGGCGTGAACTGAATCCTTGAGAACTTGCACCCCAAAACTGCTGCAATAGCCCTGGCCAGAAGCGTTTTTCCAAGCCCAGGAACTCCTTCAATCAGAACAGAGCCGTTTGAGAAAAGGCAGGTCAGAAAGCTATTTACGGTATCATCCTGGCCGATGAATATTTTTTTAATCTCTTTTTTTGTCTCGTCAACCTGCTCTTTAATCTTTTTTGCTTCTTCAGTAGGAAGAGTGGAATCCATAAAGGTGTCTCGTCTCACATCATATAAAAACTTCATTCTTAACCGATTAGTTAAGAACAACCTTTTAAAGTTTAAAAAAATAAGAAAAACAGCATGGCAAAAAGAGGGTTTTTTTCGTTCCTAAGAAAGAAAAGGAAAGAACAGGAAGAAACACCAACCACAGTCCTGCTTTCTGAATTGAGAACCATCGAAAACAGGCTGTCAAAAACAGACACACACGAATCATGCATTAACTTTATCCATTCACTTAAGCGCTATTATTCTAAAATGCTCAAAGAGAGATACACTCTGGCTTTTGAAGAAATTAACAATGAGGTAAAAAAAAGCAAGGCTTTTCCAAGCAAATTCAAAAAAAGCCTGGCTGAATTTAACAACAAGATTTCAAAGCTTGAGTTCTCATCAGACCAGATAACAACCTCTGAACTAAATGAGTCAATTAACGAATTCATAAATCTTATCAACGACATGGAGAACAGGAGAAAAGAAAACGAAAAAGAGCAGCATAAGAAAAAGACAGAAAAGAAAAGAAAGCCAAAAAGAATGCTGTGGGAAAAGGACAAGACTAAGCAGGCAATAGAAAGGTCAATAATAAGGGCATACCTATTTCTCGACCAAGCAAATATTGAAGAAGCTGCAAAGACCTATGAAAAGATTAAAAGGGATTACTCCTTTCTAAGCGAAAAAGAGAAGGAAAAAGTAAAGGGAGACATTCTGGAGCTTTTCGTTGACTTGAAAAAAGAGCTAAATAAGAAAAATAAAGATAAGAAATAGTTTTTCTGTGATTCAAAAAAACTGGTTTGAATTCATCTCCTTCTTGGAAGGGTTACCCAGTATATTAATACAACAAACAGTACAAATGACGCGGCTATCAGGAACATAATGATAAACGCATTATTCTGAAGCGACAGCCTGATGTCTGTACTCCTTCTGGTTACTGCTATATCCTGAGGCCTTTCAAGAGAAACAAGATACTTGCATGCTTCTGTAGCAGACTGAAGGATTTCGTCTGCTGTAAAGAATCTTCCCTCCTGAATATGCCTTCTGGCTTCTGAGACCATTTCATATAGCTCCATGCACTCCCTGTTTGCCTTTAAAAGGTCTTCTGTGTAAGTAACCTTAGTATTGAGCTGAGTTGAGTTGTGCTCGCCTTTTTCAAGAGTAGCCATAATTATTTTTGCTGTATCGTTGTAGAAAGGCTCTTGAACCTGCGCAGATATCCATATATCAAACCGGCCATGGATGTTCTTTGCTGTTACAAGAAGCTCTGTTCTTTCCTTATGGCCAGCTGGAATAATATCAAACCGGTCTTTAGTCAGGAAAAGCTCTGCACTCTCATGAGTAGAATTTGCAGACAGCGTGATGTTTTTAAGCGTATGGTTTCCATAGTTATCTAAAGTTACAGGAACAACTATGGTGTCGTTTGGGTAGAGAGTCATAGATTCAGGAACAAGCAGGTTGAAAGAAATGAGCTTTGGTATCTCTTTCTCAACTATCTTCTCATCATAAATCACTTCCGTCCTTGTCTGGATCTCATATCTAATCTGTGTCCCTACTTCGGATGGCCTTCTCTTAACTTCCACATTGAATATGCATGAAGCGTTGGCATTATGCTCGTCACTTACAGACAGGTTCACAGAAACATTTCCAATATATGTTGTTGGAGAAGAAAGATAAAGCCAGTCATTTGCAGGCCAGGATTGATTTACTGGGTCTGTATCAACCAAAACAGACAGTATTGATGAGTTATAACCGTATGTATGCAAGTCGTCTTGATCAGGATCGTAAAAGAAGTCATGTATGTAAATCCACTGAGACATGTTTGCTCCCTGAAGTATTGACTTGGATTTTGGAGAGTACCTGAACTCTGAAGACTGGAGTTGGGGAGAGAATTCCCCGCAATCTGTGTAAAAGTTTATCTTAAACGCCCAGTACCTTGTCCTGGCCGGAGCGTCGGTTATGGTGTAAGAAAGGCCAAAATGCTCTTCAGACCAATCTGACCACGAAAGCTCGTTTATCATCTCCAGAGGGGGGGAGTTAAGGCCATACCTGTACTGGATGCTCAGGTTTGTAAAGCAGAGCTCGTTTTCTTCCGTTAGCTGAGCATCAGCAAAGCCATCCAGAAACACTGAAGGGTTCTTATAATCAAAAGACCTAAAGTATATTGGAGGAGAGATTATGTATCCATCTGGATAATAATCCCCGTGGCTGTCCTGTTCCAGGGAGAAATTCCCTGATTCAAGAAGCTCTACATTCTCAAGGATGCTTTCATCAACCCAGTCTAAGTCCATTGTTGAATTAAAAACCCTTTTGCAGGCAATCGGTTCCCTGTTTCTGTTAAGAACATAGATTGTCCATTGCAAAGTTGCATTCTTTTCATGCTCATCTGTTGCGACCAGCCTGAAGGTGTGCCTGCCTTGGTCATACCAGCCAGGAGTAAAAAGGAATTCCTGCCTTGACTCTGAATTCTCGGATATAAGCACATCATTGAAATACATCTCAACTGTAAAGTTATCACCTTCGGGATCGGAAACATTAACGCTGAAGTTAATTGTCCTTGTTTCCAAGACATAAACATCTTCAGGAAGATGCTGTGCCGGGGAGAATATCTCAAACTGCGGTGCAAGGTTTTCCGGCCGGATTTCTATTGTAATGTTTTCATAGACATTGTGTATTCCGTCTGTTATGTTCATTATAATAACCCAGGTCCCAATCAAATCAAGTGTTGGAGTAAAGGTTGCATTAAAGTATGTTTCATAATGAGTGCCCATATCAACTTTGGACCTCTTAGTTAGATTAAAAAGCCTAGTATCATTAAGCTGTATGGATATATTGTCATCTTCCCTGTCAAGTATGTATATGTGGACTTCTTCAGGCTCATTCACCCAGGCAATAATGTTCAGGGTGCTCTTGTTTAGAATAACTTCAGGGGGTGTGTTCTGCTCTGTTATGTTAAGGGTAATTGTAGTATAATTGTATGCATCCCAAGGATCAGATACATTAAGGGTGAAGTAAATTAGGCCTGGCCTCATATCAGGAATAAAGCTGATTTCCCCATATGTCCTGGAGTTGCCTGAGTTGAAAGCTGAAGTAATGTTGAATATAGAAACATTCACTGAAAAGTTTAGCCTATCGTCCTCGGGATCTCCTGCGACAAAGCTCATTTCACAAAGAGAATACTGCTGGCACTCAAAGTAGGTTTCGAGGTCAATAAAATAAGGCGGATTGTTTTGCTTCACCTGAAAAACCACCACCTGCCAAACGCACAAAGGCTCATGAATCCCTGCACCATTGTCGCAGACTGAAATGTTTACATAATAATCACCTTCTTCAACCTCTACCCGGGCAATGCTTATAACTCCTGTTGACGGATGAATATCAAAGAAGGTTGAATTATCGGAGAATGTGAGGATGTCTCTCTCATCCCTGTCTGAAGCAATAGCCTGATAAAAGTAAGAATGGTTAATTCTTAAGTGTTGGGGGCTTTCTATCTCGTTCAGTACAGGCGGGTTGTTTATATCTATTACCTCAAGATTGAAAGTGCATGTTGTAGTCATGTTCCAGGAGTCTGTTGCATTTACAGGTATTGTGTGGTTTCCAACATGCCTGTCTCTTGGTGTGAAGCTTGCTTCTGCGAGCGTGTTGTTTATTTGGACAAAATCAAAGAATGAAGCATTGTCTGATATGGTTATATTGTCACCTTCAGGGTCAAAAAACCTTACTTCGATAAAGGTTAGCTGCTCTTCATACGTACTTACATCCTCGCAAAGAGTAAAAACCGGAGGGCTATTATTGAATACGGTAAGGTTAAAAACTACTGAAGTGCTAAAAGGACCATGAGTGTCTGTCCTTATATCATTAACAGTTATGTTTATGGAATGGCTCCCTAAATCAACAATTGAGGGAGTAAAGTTAATCAGCCCGGTATCTTGGTGTATTTCAAACAGGGAAGTATTATCGGAAAACTGCATTGTAAAATTATCCGGGTGATGCGCCTGAACCTGGAAAATAAAAGGAAAACCAGCTGCAGCAGACTGGTTAGGTATTGAAAGTATCAGAGGAGCATCTGGAATGTTTTCAATAAAGATCTCTATGTTCTGGCTAATGATAAAAGCGCCTTCACTGTCTTCAGCAGTAAAGTTAACCGTGAAATTCCCGAAGTAGCTTACCAAATAAGGGCCAAAGTAGTATTCTGGCGGTGTGATTGAAGCAAACCCTGTCTGGTTATAATCAACCTCTACATACGGATGATTGCTTGTAAAGTTAATATAATCGTAATCATACCCGCATTCTTCAACATCCGGGTCTCTTATGTAATAGCTAAGGTTAAGCACATCTATATTGTGCTCATCCCCTTCCTTTACCTCATTAATGGTTATGTTGTCAGGAAAGTTCTCATAATGCTCTGGGGGAAGGTTTACCCTTTCAACGTCCACCTGCCAGGACTGTGCATCGGATTCTCCTGCCTTGTCTGTAACATTCACATAAACTGTCCAGAAGCCTGCATCACAGTGCTCTGGTGTGAATGTAAAGCTGGAAGTTGTCGACCTTGTATTTGCTTCGGTTTTGTTTTGGGTTGTGTACGGAGAGGAAAGGGTCCAGTTATAAGTCAGAGACTCGTTGTAATAAACTGGGTCTACCTTAAGGTCTGGGTCATTAACAGTTATGCTAAAAACCAATTCATCTGACTCGTTGATGTTAAGTGTTTCCTCTGTATCCGGTAAATAACTTGTAATTACCGGAGGAGCGTTTATGTTTTGTATTGAGAAAGTAATAAGTCTTTTGGCCACCATAGCTTCATCATCATAGTAAGTGCATGCATCATTCAGTATGAATAGGACTGAGTGGTTGCCGACATCGCTCTTGTTAAAGGATGTCATATCTATAAAGCCGCTGAAATTCATAGCATTTGCAACTGTGCTCCAAACGCTCCCGCCTCCCCCGGGAGGAGAAGCTGCTAAGACAAGCACAGGGTCGTTATCTGCATCAAAATAATCTATCTGATGAACAAAAGACTCGTTAATTTTGCGTACGATTGTGCCGACAAAAACAGTATCATTAAACACAGGAGCTGAGTTTGAAGACTCATTAATGCATGGGCCAAGGTACTGTTCATATGTCAGATAGCCGGTAATCATGCCTGTTGGAAGTAAACTGAAGAAATCAGCAAGCTGAAGTCTTGTTTCAACAGGGAGGGTGTATGTGTACACATAAAGCAAGGCAAGTATTGCTACAATTAGTGAATAAAGCCTGATTTTGTTCATTTTTGCTCTTTTTTTCTCATTAGCTCCTTGAGCTGTCTTGCTTTTGGGGCAATCCTAGGGCATACCTTAATTCTGTTCCACCAGCTTAGCTGTTTATATAATTTTTGTATAGACTCATAAGTCTGGAGTGCTTTTTTCAGCTTTTTGCTTTCAACATAGCCAGAAAAGAGGTAAACCTCCCTGATTAAGTTATATAAAAGCCTGTTTTCGGCAAGGCTCTTTGCATTTGAGAGAATATTCATCTTAGCCCTTATTGCCTCTAACTCCTTTTCAACCTGGATTTTGTACAGCAAGGTTTTGTTTCGCGCTATAATCAGCTTAAGCTTTACTAAAAGGTCTCTAAGCTTAGCCTTCGAGACAGCGTTAATATCGTTGGAATATTTTATAAAGCTGAGTTTTGTAAGGAAAAGCTCGATAAGCATTTTATCTGAGTTTCTAAGGCTGCTTAAGTTTGCTTTTTCAATAATTTCCTGCTCGGCACTTCCTTCTGGGCAGGAGAATAAAAAGCCTGAGAACCTTTTAAATATAGAGTCTATCCTGTTAAGGATAATGTCCCTCCTGCCTTTCTCAAAGTATTTTTCGAGGCTGCTTAATGCTATTACTAACTCTGTGTAAAGATTAAACTCCTTAAATGTTGGCAGGGTTAAGGCATTAATTAGCTTATCAAAGGCTTTTGAGATAAATAAGGCAACCCTGGGGATCTTTGAAGCAGCCAAGTAAACAAGTAAAGCGGCCAGTAGTGATAAGCTGCCAAAGATTAAAAACTCGTTAAGATGGTTGATTAAAAGGCTCCTTACTAAGCCTGGCCTTTGTACTTCAACACAAGGCGGACAAGGCCCACCACAATCAATCCCTTCCTCACAGACAATATTGCCGTTTGGAAGTATATGGCAGTTTTTTATACCGTCATAGCAGGTTGGGCAGGGGGGGCAAGGCCCGCCACAGTCTATTCCCTCTTCTCCCTGGTTTTTTATGCCATCATTACAGCTTGGGCAGGGGGGACAGGGCCCGCCACAGTCTACTCCCAGCTCTCCCTGGTTTTTTATGCCATCATAGCAGGTAGGCGTGTAAATGCAAAACCTCCATTCTGGGGGCTTATTATAGGTAGTATTGCAATTAGCCATGTCAACGCACTTCCTTATCTGGATCTCTGAAGGCATACAAGGGCCCCACTCTGTGCAGTTCCACCTTTCCTGGCAGTGGTGTACAAAAACATCATCTCCGTAACGGCCAAAATCTTCATCTATATCCTGAGTTGGCTCTGGATGTGTTGGAACCACAGTTAGGTTCACTTCATTAGAGCTGCCCACTAAGCCCCCTGGGTCTGTTGCGTAAAAATAAACTGTCCTTGAGCCTGAGAATCCTACATCAGGGATATAATTAACCAGAGAAGATTCTTTGTCTATATGAATCATTATTGAGTCAACGGGAGTTGAGTCAAAAACTAGTTCCTCGCCGTCAGGATCATAGAAATAATCTTCAAGATGATAAGGAGAGTACATCCTATCCTGAAGCCAGATTGCATCAGGTATATCGTGGATTAGCTGGGGCCTCCTATTAGTTATGTTAATGCCTATCATTTTATTAAAATCAGCAAAAACATTTCCATCGTAGAGCCAGCAGCTTATGTTTACGGGGTAGTCGCCAGGCCACCTGTACTTGTGGGGCAGTTTAGCAATACTGTAGTCTGAGCAATTCTGGTTTAGCTGGTTGCACAAAGTAATATTTACAAGTTCAAAAGAATTAAGCCTGACTGAAGATGTGTTTTGGCCATCACCCCAGTCAATATCGCATTTATATCTTGCTGTAACAGAATCAATCTCAGATGAAGTCTTGTTGTTAAATTGAACTGAGATGAAAGCCATAGGAGTATCATTATTATGCCTTACCTTTCGGTCATTTATTGAAAATTCTTTTCTTGCAGAAGAATTAATGGTTCCGTGCTCCAAAGGCTGAGTTTCTGACCAGAATGTTACATCGACAGGGAAAGGCCTCACAAAAAAAGCAAAGTCATTATACCTGTAAGGCACGCCAGGGTCAGCATGAGAAGCATTGCAGCTAGCCCGTGCAAGATAAGAGCCAATACCTAAATCATTTGATGAGATATCCATCATAAAATCTATGCTGGACAGGTTTGAAGAGTAGTACTTTGCGCGTGAAAGGTCAAAATTAACATCATAAGACGATATAATTTCATCCCAATTACCAAAGTTCATAATTGAAATTGAGCAGTTTACTTCACTAAAGTCGATTATATCACCAAATATGGAATAGTTGAGCCAGAAATAAATGTCCTGATTAAGAAAGAAGTCCTGATTCATATAATAACTTGAGTAATTATCCCTGGCTAAAATAAGAAAATCCAGCTCTGCAGACACATTTCGCCAGAGTTCATAATTTCCTGTTTTATAGATTATGTAAGAAATTCTGTGATTATCCCTGTCATAATAAACACGCTCACAGACTCTGTCATAAGAATCGAAAGCGGTACAATCCTGGCCATTCCAAAGAAGAAGGGGAATCTCCCAGGTAAAATTAAAGAAAGTTACCATCATTGACTTATGAAGGCAGTAAGAGATGGATTCGTTCAAAAAAAACCTCTTTTGCTCAAATATTATATGCTTGTCTAGGTCTGCATCATCCAGATTCCAAAAGGTGTCACCACCCATCTCTATGAAACCAGTATTCTCTTTGAAAAGGGTTATGTTTGAAAGCCTTGTCCAGGATGAAAAGGAGTCTAAGTCTGTCGAATAAGGGTGCCTGAACTGATTCCACCTGGGGGCTATATCAAGATTATTTATAGACAAAGAGCCTCTTGAGTCTGCGTAAGTTATATAGCAAAAGCTTCTGTTTGTATGAAGCACAAAGCCAATATCATAAAAACAGTTCCTGTCTGGATACAATGTAGTGTCTAAATTATAAAGAAAATCTGAAAGATGCCTTACTGGCTTAGTTGAGAAATAAGAATTGCCTAACCGGTCTCTCATCCAATAGAAAACACTGATGTTCTCAGAGGGAATGGGATTATTCAGGGTAAGCTTTATGAGCTCTCTTCCGGACAAAATATCGTCCTCCTGTATGTTGAAATTATAAGAAACTTTGGGGACTCTGGTGTCCTCAATACAAAAGATGATTTCTCCGGACTGGGGCTCTGTCATTCTTGCAGACAATAAGGCAATGTCAAAGACTAAACCTGCCTGGATCGCTGTTGAGACAGCAAAAATCAAAATTCCCGCTAAGACCAGAAGGTTATTTCTACTAGCCATTCGGGTAAAAATTTATAAACAGAGTATTTAAAAGTTTCTATTTTAAAAGAGAGGCTGCTTAAAAACAAAAACCTTGGCTTTAGAGAAAAAGCAAAGCTAATAAAAAGAAGGCTTATTTGCCATGAAGGAATGGTTTCAGCTGAGAATATAGGGCTTGTGCTTAAAGTGATTCAAGAAGCTATAAAAGAATTTGAGGTTCCTGCAGTCAGCCACTTTAACAGGAGCCCTTTTCATGTTCTTTTCAGCTGTATTCTTAGCCTGCGGACAAAGGACAAGGTTACGATTGAGGCCTCAAGAAGGCTTTTTGGTGCTGCTGACTCCTGCAGTAAGCTTATTGAGCTTAATGAGAAGGAGATTGAAAGGCTTATTTTCCCTGTTGGGTTTTACAAAACAAAGGCTAAGCGAATCAAAGAGATTGCTAAGATTCTATACGGAAAAGGATGCAAAGTCCCTGAAACAATGGATGAACTGCTTAAGCTGCCAGGGGTAGGCAGGAAAACTGCAAACCTGGTTATTGCTGAGGGCTTTGGAAGGCCTGCCATTTGTGTGGACACCCATGTTCACAGAATCAGCAACAGGATTGGCCTAATCAAGTCAATAACTCCTTTTGAGAGCGAGATGGAGCTAAGAAAAGCCTTGCCGCGGAAATACTGGATAGAATACAACAAGCTCCTGGTTGCTTTCGGGCAGAATATCTGTGTGCCGGTGAGCCCTTTCTGCTCAAAATGCCCTATTGAAAGCCTTTGCCCTAAGACAAATGTGAAAAAGAGCAGGTGATGCTTGGCTAGCAGAATTTCCAAAGAATTAGTTTTGTTTTCCAAAAAGGCTTACTTCGCCCTGGGAGATTATTCGGCCGTCTTTTGCAGACATCTTAATATTGTAAATTGAGTTGTCTGCCCTCATCATTGTTATTGTCCAGACTGGCTCTTTGATAGCCTGTTCTGTTGAAAGTATCATCAGAAGCCTGGAAACCTTAAGAGAATACCTTTCATTAAGAAAATCCATAACCTCTTCCTTGAAAAGCTTTATTTTTTCAAGCTGAAGCGGAACAGGGATTTCACCGGACATTGTCTCATCTTCTTCTCTTAATGCTTTATTATTGGTAATGCTCACGGTCTTAATTTTCTTTTCTTCTGGGCTGTAAAACCCAATCTCCTGGCTCTCTTTCTTTGAGTCAATGTTGTAAAACAAGAGGTAAAGGTAATACCCTTTAAGCTCGTCCATTTCAGAAAGTTCCCTGATTATTTCTGATATTGCCATTTTTTGTTTTCTTTCATTAAAGCAATGCTGCACCTTTTAGAGAGGCTAGCTCATCAGCATCAAAAGCAATTGCAATCTCATCAAGATTAAACTTTTTATTTAATCCTTTTGTTTCATTCCTTAAAGATTTAAGCAGGAAAGGCTCTGCGTGGGCTACTGCACCTCCTATTATAATGGTTTCTGGGTCATATAGCAGCCTGACATTATAACAAGCAAGTGCAACAAGCTTTCCCAATTCAGAGAAAAGCTTTTTTGCACGGGCTTTTCTGCTTTCCTGTTGGTTTTGGGTTGACAAAACCTGAGCTGCCTCCAGGAATGATGAAAACCTGTTTTTTAAGGGCAGTTGCTTGTATAATGACTCTAAGGTTGAGCTTCCCAGAGTAATGTGGGCAAGCTCGCAGGCATCGCTTCTTCCGCGAAAGGGCTTTTTGTTTATCACAACTCCGCATCCTATTCCTGTTCCAAGTGTTAAAGCAGAAACAAACTTGCAGCTCTTTGCCTTGCCTGAGTTTGCCTGGTACAAGGCAAAGCAGGATGCATCATTCTCAAAAAAAACCCTGGCTTTATACCTTTCTTCTAGCTCAGCAACGATTCTAAACCCTTGAGATTTCAGGTTGGCAGGCCTTTTTAGTATGCCTTTTGAATAATCTGCAGGGCCGGCACAGGAAATTTTTATTGCTTTTATTGGCTCACCCTTTTCAGCAGAATCGCTAGAATGATTATCAAGCTCCCTAAAAAGCTGCTGCCTAAGGCTTTTTGTTGGTATCTTTTTAACATAAAGCAGCTTTTTAGCTGAGAAAACTCCTATGAATATCTTTGTGCCACCTATATCAAGTGCAAGAATCCTGCTCATACAAATCTCCTGGATAAGTAATCTTTAAGAACTTTGCTGTATTCCAGGGGATCGTCCTTTTCTGAAAGCTCGATTGAAAGAAAAAATCCCAAAAGCGAGGAAAGAAGAACCTTATAGATTGCAAACTCTCCCTTAAGCACCATCTGGGTTGAGTTGAATGGCAGGACTTCGCGGATTACCTTAAGCCTTCTTTTAAGCACGCTCGAGTCTGAATCAGATATGAAAAACAGTATGAAAGAAACTGTTGAGAGAGAGTTAAGCCTAAAGTAAAGCGAATCGATAATTCTGTCCAGTGAGACAGCAACTCCTGCATATCTTGTTATGAAAATCCTCCATGCCTCTGCAAGAGGATAAGCCTCTTCTGAAGAAAGAAGCGTTATGTTCTTTTGCCACATCTTCTCATGAAAGCTGTTTACGCTTGATGAGAAATCCATTTTTGAAACGAATGAAGACAAGGATTCTGAGGGAAATGCTGAAACCAAGCCCAAGTCAAAGAAAGCCCGGGACGCAATAAGAAACTGGGAAAAGAAGTTCAGCTCAGGATACTTGAGCTCAGGCATCTTGATAAAAAGGCTTTCATTTATCCTGCAAAGCTCCTCAAACTTCGTGTTTCTGGAAAACACGAGTATTTTGCTTCCTGACCGGACAAAGCTCCTGTAAAGGTCCTGCTCATCGTCATTGCCTTCATCAGCAAAAAGCACAATAAGCTTGCCTTTCTCTGGCTCATTTGTGCCTGAAACGGGAGATTCTATGAGTCTTGAGAGCATTAAGCCAGGAACCCTGTTCAGCCCATATCCAGAAAACCTTACCTTGGCTGGCTTATCTTTCAGAGAGACTGGGGAAAACCTAAACTCCAAAGATTCCCTTAAAGTGCTCAAAGCCCGGCCTAGCTCATATTTCATAAAGGTGTTAAGAAGTCCTGAATATTTAAAGTTTGTCACTTTTGAAGGGAAAATGAAAAGGATTTGGCGCGCGATAAATAATATATTGAATAATCTGGGCAAGCGCATGCAAAATTATCTTTCGGGTAAAAACAAAGTTTATAAATAAAACCAATTTTTAAGCGAGTGGATGACAAAGATTAAGAGGCTGATTATGCACGGGTTTAAGACTTTTGGTAAAAGAACCGTGCTTGAGTTTGGAGATACCTTCAACACAATAATCGGCCCAAATGGCTCTGGAAAGTCTAATGTAATTGATGCGGTGTGCTTTGTTCTCGGAAGAAGCAGCGCAAAAAGCATGAGGGCTGAGAATCTTTCTGCCCTGGTTTATAATGGCGGAAAGAAAGGCAAGGCTGCAAAGGAAGCTGAAGTCAGCATTGTATTTGACAACTCTGACAAGATTTTTCCTGTGGAAGCTGATGAGGTTAAGGTAAGCAGGTTTGTCAAAAGTGCAGGAAACAGCGTTTATAAAGTAAACGACAAGACAAAAACCAGGCAGGAGATGCTGACTATTCTTTCTGCTGCAAGGATTGACCCTGATGGCTACAACATTGTTTTGCAGGATGACATAAGCAGCTTTATCAGCATGTCCAGCATAAACAAGAGAATGATTCTTGAGGAGGCAGCAGGTATTTCTGTTTACAGGGAGAGAAAAGAAAAGGCTGAGCAGGAGCTTCTGAATGTTGAGCAAAGAACAAAAGACGCCCAGATTATTCTTGAGGAAAGAAAACAGTATATGGATGAGCTTAGAAAGGACAGGGAAGAAGCGCTGAAGTTCAAAGAGGTTTCATCTGAGATGGAAAGGCTGAAGTTCAGCCTGCTGCATAAGGAAAAAGAGAAGAAGTCTGCTGAGTTGTCTCAGGCATCCGGAAAGGTTGCTGAAAGCGAAAAAAAGATTCATAAGAAAAACGAAGAGATTAAAAGCCTGAAAGAGAAGACAGCAAAGAATAAAGAGCATATAAAAGAGATTACAAAAACAATCGAGGACAAAGGTGAAAAAGAGCAGGTAGAAATGAACAGGGAGCTTGAGCAGAAAAGAATAGAGATGGCTACTCTTGTTTCTGAGCAGAATAATTTTAATGAGCAGCTAAGGACTATTGCATCAAAAGAAGAAAATGTTGCTGCTTCTCTAAAGGACCTTCAGGCAAATATTAAGTCTCTTGAAGAAAAGAAAAAAGAGGTTTCAGGCCTGCTTGAAAGGGAGAAGTCTAACAGGGAGAAAGTTGAGGCTGACATTAAGAGGTTTAACGATAAGCTTAACCTCGGCTCGCTTGATGAGATTAATAAGGAGATTGAGTCTATTGATGCTGAGGCTGAGGGAAAAAGCCAGGAGATTCAGTCACTTAGGGAAAAACAGCAGTCTTTCATAAGGGAAAAGGACAGGCTTGAGATGGAGCTTGATGGAATTGACTCAAGGATTTCCAAGATGAAGCAGGTGGAGAAGCAGCACAAAGAGGAGATTGAGGAGATTAAGAAGCTAAAGGAAGAATTCAAGAAAGACACAATGGAGCTTGCCGGGCTGCTTAATGAGGATTCTATGATTGCGAACAAGCTGATTAAGCTGAGGAAAAAGCTGGTTGAGCTGAAGGAAAAGGAGGTTAAGCTTAACATAAAGGACAGGGAGCGGGAAGAGATGCTCAGCAGGAATATCGCAATAAAAAAAGTTTTGGAGCTTAAGCAGCAGAAGCCAGGAATTTACGGAACGGTGTCTGAGCTTGGCTCTGCAAGCAAGGAGCACGAGCTTGCGCTAAGCATTGCTGCCGGCTCAAGGATGAACCAAATTGTGGTAGAGAATGATGAGATTGCTGCTGAATGCATCAGGTTTCTTAAGGAAAACAAGCTTGGAACAGCTTCTTTCATTCCGCTTAATAAGATAAAGTTTCACGGAATCAGCCAGCATGCAAAAGAAGCAGTTGCCAAGGTGCATGGGATTGTAGGCCCTGCTATAAACCTAATTAAGTTTGACAGCAGATACAGGAAAGCATTTGAGTATGTGTTCGGCGCAACTTTGGTCATTGATAATATAGACACTGCAAGAAAAATAGGGATTGGCAATGTTCGAATGGTCACACTGGATGGTGATCTTGCTGAGGTTTCCGGAGTTATGTTTGGCGGCCATGTATCAAAGGGGAAGGTTGCTGCAAGATTCAAGGATGAAAATGTAAGAAATGAGCTTAGTGAGCTTATCCAGGAGATTAATGAAACATCCGGCCTGATTAACTCAATGGAGGGCAGGAAAAGCGAGATTGGAGAGAAGATTGACCTGCTTAGGGCCAAGAAAGCCGAGCTTGAAGGAGAGATTATCAAAAGGGAAAAGAGCCTATATCTTCAGGATTCGGACTTAAGTGCCAGTGCTGAGGAAAAAGAGAGAATCGGGAGAGAGGTAAGGAACCTCGATGAGATGATTGCAAACAACCAGGCAGCTATATCAAGCCTGCTTAAAGAGATAACAGACCTTAAGGGCAAAAAGCAGCTTCTTAGGGACAAGCTTTCTGAGATTAGTGACCTTTCAAAGCTTGCTGAGCTAAGGGCTTATGAGGAAAGCAAAAAGGGCATAAATGAAAGAGTTTCCGGCCTGGAAGGAGAGATAAGCAGGATTGATACCAAGCTGGAGGTTCTTCAACATGACAAGGAGTCATCAGAGTCTGTACTAAAAGACCTTGACAAGCAAAAAGGCGAATTTGAGAAAAAGCTTAAGGAAGTGCAATTAAGGGTAAAAGCGCTTAAAGAGGAAATCAGCGAAAAAGAGAATGTTGTAAAGAAATTTTATTCTGAGTTTAAGGAGCTTTTTGAAAAGAGGAATAAGCTTGAAAATGAGATTCAGGATTATGAGAATAAAGCATCACAGCTTGACAATGATGCCAGGGAAATTGAGAGGGCAATAAGCAACATTAGGTATAAGGAAGCCCAGCTTAAGACAGAGATTGATGCTCTTGGCGAGGAGATGAAGCAGTTCAAGGAGCTTGAGCCAATTAGCCTGAGTGAGAGGCAGATTAAGGCCAGGCTTGCTGAGCTTGAGCAGATAATCGCTTCAATTGGAGCTGTAAACATGAGGGCTATTGAGGTATTTGAGCAGGCAGAAAAGGAGTTCAATGACTTGGTTGACAGGATTGCAAAGCTAAGCAAGGAAAGAGAAGATGTGCTTGGGCTTATAAGTGAGATTGAGAGCAAGAGGAAGGACAAGTTCATTAAGACTTTTGAGAGCATAAACAATTCTTTTCAGGCTATTTTCCAGAAGCTTGCGCCTAAGGGAGAGGCTTTTCTTGAGATGGAAAACCCTGCAGAGCCTTTCGAGGGCGGGCTAAAAATAAAAGTCAGGCTTAATAAGTCAAGGTTTATTGAGCTTAGAAGCCTATCCGGAGGAGAGAAGACACTTACCTCGCTTTCTTTTATCTTTGCGCTTCAGGATTATGAGCCTTCGACTTTTTACGTGTTTGATGAGGTTGATTCTGCACTTGACAAGGTTAACTCAAAAGAGCTTGCCGGCTGGATTAAGGAATACAGCAAAAAGGCCCAGTACGTCGTAATAAGCCATAACGATGAAGTTCTAAGCGATGCAGACTTCCTATATGGAGTCAGCATGGACAAGGAAGTCAATCTGAGCAAGATTATTTCTCTTAAGGTTGAGGGATAGAAAGCTGCTGCTTAAATAATAAATAAGCTGGCTGCAAAAGACGATGAAGGGTATGCATCAGCTTTTTGGAATGGCCTGAAAAACGTTCTTTATTCCCTCACATGTTTTCTTCCATGAGAAGTTGTCTTCGATGGTTTTCCTTGCCTTTCTTCCTAGCTCTTCTCTGAATACCCTGTCTTTGCTCAGCCTTTCCAGGATTTTTGAGATAGCATAGGAATCCTTGAAATCTACAAGAAAGCCGTTTTTTCCGTTTGCTATAATTTCTGGCGAGATGCCTACTTTTGTGGAGATTACAGGAAGGCCGGATGCCATAGATTCAAGAATCGTAAGACCTGTTGTTTCTGTAAGTGAAGCTGAGCAGAAAACATCCATGGCTGCATAGTATTGCCTAACATCATCTTGCTTTCCGGCAAGAACAACATTCCTTGATTTTGAAAGCCTGTCCTCAAGAAGCTTAATGCCTGAGCCAACTACAAGAAGCCTGGCGTCTTTCTGCTTTACGAGAAACAAGCGAAAAGCCCTTAGAACAGTCATCGGGTCCTTCTCAAGAGCCAGCCTTCCACAAAAGCCAACAACAAAAGAATCTTGAAAGCCAAGGGCCTCTTTTGCTTTGCTCTTATTTTCAGGAGGCCTGAAAAAATCTGTTCTGACTCCAAGCTTAACTATTGTTTTTGGTGAAAGAACCCTGTTTCGTGACATAATTGAAGCAACTTCTTCTGTCGGCACAATTAGCACATCCGAAAGGTTATAAAGAAGCGTTGCTATTGGCTTAGAAACCATATAGACTAGTTTCTTCTTAAGCTTTCCAGCTATGCTTTTTGAGAAAAGCTCCCATTCTATTGAATGTACAAAAGAAACAACGCTCTTTCTGAAGAATTTAGAGAAAATAATTGCCTGAATTCCTAAAGGCCCAAGCGTATTTGTGAAGACTATATCTGCTTTCTTAATTAGCTTTTTTATTTCAAGTGTATTAAGCTTTGCAGGCTTATAATCAGATATTGTTCTTTTTGATAATGAAACCCTTTCTATTCTTATGCGCTCAAGGTAATTATAAGACTTAATTTTTCCAAAGTCCGGCACAAGAAGGGTTATTGAGAAATCTTCCCTCAAGTGTGGCAGAAGCTCGTAGAGGAACCTTGAAACACCATCCCATCTTGGTAGGAAAGAATCGCTTACAATAAGTAGTTTGGGCTTCATTTTCTTGTTTTACCCTTATCTAAAAAGCCTTATAAAAGACCTCGGCGTACCTTGAGTGGCTTTTCAGGCCGTTAACAAAATCCCTTAGGAATGTTGGAAAAATAAGGATTAGAAAGCTCATCTTCTGGCTTTTAAACATCTTAAGTGCTTCTACTTTTTTGTGAAAGAACTGGGATGTGTCTATATACATCTTGGGAAGATTTGATTTCTTCAGGTTAAATAAAGTCCATACATCAAAGCAGAATATTTCTCCTTTAAAATTGTGCTTCTCAGCCGCTGACAGCACACAATTATAGACTACCCTGTGGTCTAAATGGGGGTCATCCGGGCTGTGTGTCAGTATTCTGTCTGGCCTGAATTTCCTTATAAGCCTCAAAAGCCTTTCTTCAGTGTTTTTCTCGGGAATTTCTTTTTGAAACTGGCCATCTTTCAAGCCCAAAAAAATTAAGTCTTTTCCTTTCAGCATAACGTTGACTTCCTGTGCTTCCTTTACCCGTGCCTTTGCTGTTACTCTTCTTTTAAAGAGAGGATGGCTTTTTTCCCCGAATGAGAATATAACTGTATAAATCTCTGCCCCCTCTAAGCTGTACCTGAACAAAGTTCCACCAGGACCGAAAATCTGGTCATCTGAATGTGCACAAACAACTAAGATTCTTTTCATTTTTCATCCGATTTTATCCAAAAAATCATGGGCCCTCAAAATGCTTTCGACTGTTTCCAGCTGCTTGTCATTAACAGCCCTTTTTAAATATGTCGAAAGGAAATGCTTGTCCTGGTTTTTAACTCTTGCGTTCCTGTCTGCAACAATGAGAGGGTAAGGATAGCCAAGAAAAGCTGAATGCTTAGAAAGCGGCAGGAGTGCAGTAAGGGAACCTGCAGATTCAGAAAAAGTGTCTATGCGAAAGCAAAGCCCAGAGCTTTTGTTAAGCCTAGCAAAAAATACATCAATACAGGGGGCTGGCTTGCTTTTTGCAATAAGGACAGCCCACTCGCCCTTTGGCGAGTCTGCCATCAGAAGAGAGCCTAAGTGCTTTCCTGACCTTGTGAAGATTGAGCTTGTTTTTGAGATCCCGAAAACTTTTAGTGAATTTGAGACAGATAGGGCATAAAGCTCGTTGATTAAGCCAGCAGATTCTTTCTCGTATAAAGAACCGTCTAAAAGCAGGACTGCATTATTAATCCTGGCTGCCTGCTGTATGCATAAGCTAAGCTCCATACTCCGCCGTATATTATTGACAGACTCCCTTAGCTGAGATGAAACCTGCGAAGTGCCACCCTCAAAGCTAAATTCATAGCATTCTTCTGAGAAACCTGAAAGGCCCGTTGAGTCAAATATAGCTGCTTTGATAATCAGCTCATCTTTTTCCTCTGAAAACCTGTCAAGGTAGGCAAGGATAAAGCCTGAGTAAGTTTCTGCTTTTTTTACTCTTTCTTCTGAAAAAATGCAGTAAGAAACCCTTACAAAATCCAAAGTGAAGGATTCTCCTTCCAGGATTGGGGAATTGCCTCCGTCAACTGCAAGCACGCTTAGGCTGCTTGAACTCCTGTTTTCTTTTAGTGATAAAAAAGATTTCTTTGTAAATGTGACCGGGCTAAACCCCTCGAAAGGAAGCGCTTTTTCCTCATCTGCAATTCTGCTCTTTATTCCTGACCTAGATTCCAGCTCAGCCAAAAGCTCTTTTTGGAACATCATTGCAAAGAAAAGAAAGGACTAATTTAAAAAGATTTTTGCGAAAGTATTTATATAAGCATATCAGAAAAGTAAATATGCCTATGCAAACATTCAGGATTAAATTTGACGGCATATTTGACTTTGATGAGCTATACAACGCAATGAACAAGTGGCTTACTGAAAGGGAATATGAGGTAAAGGAAACCAAATACAAAAACAAGCCGCCTGAGCTTGAGATTTCATGGAAGAGCGACAGGAAGATAACCCATTATGTAAAGCAGAATATTGATGTGGATTTCCACCTTTGGAATATAAAAGAAGTAGAGGTAATTAAGGAGAACACTAAGAAGAAAATGATTAAGGCAAGAGTTACAATAGAAGTAAAGCCTGACAAGGAATTTGGATATGAGGATTACCTTAAAAGGGACAGTGACTGGAAATCAACTCCTTTTTCTGTTAAGCTGAAAGAATTCTTAAACAAGTGGGTTCTTAAGAGGGATATCGAAATGGTTTACGAGAGCCAGGTGTATTTTGATGCTGTTCATTTCGTAGATTTTATAAAGCAGAAGCTCAATATGAAGATGGATAAGGGTGCTTTTTGATGGCTGAGAAGAATATTGTTTTTGAGAAAAGCTCAATAAAATACAAGGGCTTTTTTGAGGCAAAGCAGCTTTTTCTAATTATTGACGGGTGGCTTAAGGACAACAATTATGTAAAGGCAGAGAAAACTTCTATTCAAAAAAACAATGACAGCATTATGTATGCCCAACACAAGCTTGAGCCTTTCAAAAAGGTAAGCGACTATGCTAGATTTATAATAAAGATTGATATAACGCTCTCAGATGTAGAGAGTGTGCTGATTGAAAAAGAAGGGCAGAAGATTCCTGTTGAGAAGGGAGAAGTGGCATGCGATTTTACTGGCTTGCTTGAAACAGATTACCAGAATAAATGGGACACCAAGCCTATTTACTTTTTTATGAAGACTGTGTTTGACAAGTTTATTTTCAGGAGTGAAAGGTCTAACTTTGATTCTGAGCTGAAGGGAGAAATAAATGACCTTATGAATGAGGTAAAGAGCTTTCTTAATCTCTACAGGTTCTGACTGGATTCCAGTTTTTTAATAAAGGCTTTATAGCAAAGGCTTAAATCCCTGACTGAAATGACCTGAGAGCTTAATTTGCCCAGGTTAATGCCTTCAGCGCTAAGGATTCTTCTCTTATTCTCTATGCCTGAAGCAAAACCACCTATGCCTTCTGCTGAAACAACCCTGTGGCATGGAACTACAGGGAAGAACATGTTTTTGTTCATTGCAAAGCCTGCCACTATTGGGAGCGTGCCTGATATCTCTGCAATATCCCTGTAAGTTGAAAGCTTTCCCTTGGGAATGAGCCTTGTTGCAGTGTATATTTTTTCAAAGTCCGTTTCAGGATAAAGCCAAAGCAGCGAAAGCAAAGAAAAAAAATCTTCCTGGGAATACGAGTTTTTATAAGACTGAAGGCTGTTTTTCAGGGTTTTGTTAAACAAAACAAAGCCTCTTTTTTTAAGTATTTGATAAAGAGCTCCTTCAGAAAGGTACTGAAAGAACTGGGTCATGTTCTTTGGCTTTTCAGAATAGCGGCATCTCTCAAAATCAATAAGCACCGGGCCCTTTTTTGAGACTATTATGTGCTTTGGGGGATGGTGCATCTCCTGCTTGCTTAGCTTCAGCTTATCAAGCTGAAAGAGCTGGCTGGCTACATTGTAAACTGCTGAAAGAACCCTTATCCTGCTTTTCTCCTTTGATGCAAACTCTTCAATAAACATTCCCTGAATCTTTTCCATAACTAAGGCATCAAGAGCCTTGTCATATAAAATCGCCTTTGGGCCTATTTTATGCTTATTTAGCAGCTGAAGTGTTGTATATTCCCTGGCTAAGCTCACTTTTCCAGAAGAAAGCTTAATGCAATACTTTATACCCAATGAAAAAACTATGCTTCGCTTTCCTTTTGCAAACTGCTTTAGCTCAGGGTAAGCTTTCTTAAGCTGCTTTTTTCGTTCTTCGATATCGCATTTAGGATGGTTTTTCATGTTGTTAGCTTTGAATTGCCCTATAAACCAGAAGCTTTTCAAAGAAAAAGCTTTGTGTATCAACGATTTCATAGCTTAATCCTATCTCCTGCATCCTGGCTTCAATTTCTTCTGGGCGGGAAAGAGAGCTTGCTATAAACAAGATAAATCCCTGAGAATTAAGATGCGGCTTTGCCTGCTCCAGAAACCTAATAGTAAGCTCATTTCCTATTTTTCCCCCATGAAGCGCTTTATCGGTAAAATCCTTGTCATTGGGCAGGTAAGGGGGATTAAACATAATTGTATCGAATTTATGGCTTGGGGCAATAGATAAAAAAAGGTCTGACTTAACACAAATCGTGTTCTTTATCTGAGAAACCCTTGCTGAGGCTTCTTTAAAGGATTCATCATCAATCTCTGCTAATGTAAAGGTGCTTTCTGGGTAATAAACTGCAAGCTGATATGTTATCTCGCCTGTGCCTGAGCCCATCTCAAGAGCACTGCCATTTTTGAAAAAGCGCTTAGCATTTTTAAGCAAAAGTGCCGAATCTTCCCCAAATTCGTATTTCATAAGAAAAAGATATAAAATAAAAAAATAAAAAGCTTTTGTTAAAAGCCCAAGATTACTTTCTTCCCCTAGCCATCTTGGCCCTGGAGATATTGCCTCTCTTGTCTACAAAGTAGAGATAGCCAGACTGCTTTGTTACTCCTGCCTTGAAAACTACCTCCTTCTTCTTCTTGGACTTGCTTTTGCCCCTGGCCATCTCAACCCTGGAGATGTTTCCGTTCTTGTCTACAAAATACAAGAAACCAGGCTCTTTTTTTACTCCTGCTTTAAATACAACTTCTGCCATTTTTTTACCTCTAAAAAACGTCTAGATGGTTTTGGAGCAGCTATTATTTAAACTTTGCGTTTTATTCGAGGGGAAAACCAGTAAAAAGGGCTATAAAAAAGCTATTTTTCCACTGAACTTAGCTTTTGGTCAGCCAAAGCCAGGTATTCCTTAATTCTTTCAATGGTTGGCTCCAGAAGAATTCTCTCGATCTTTGACTCAAATATCTCAACAAGAGAAAGGTTTTCCCTGATTTTGTACAGCTTATCTGTCCTTTCTATTATCTGAAGCTGCCTTAGCTTCCTGAGCTGTCTTGTTATATTAGATGGAGTGATTCCTATCTGGGGCCTCTTAAACATTTTCCTGGCCTTGTAAACAGCCTTCTCCAGCGAGCTTAGGTCGAAGTTCTTTTTTCTTTTTAGAAAAACATAAAGGATGTCTACAACAACGTCCCTGGAATCCCCGGGGTTAAGAAGCCCTAGGCTAAGGCAAACTCTTTTAACAAGTTCTCTTTCAGAAAGGCCTCCTGGCTTTTCGTATCTTCTTAGCATAAGCTCCTGAATGGGCTTGTCAACTATCGCGTTTGGCATACACCAAACAAAATGGCTTTAATAAATAAAGCTTTCTAAAGAATTGCTCCCGCAAAGAGGCTCTGTTCAAAATCTAAAGATTTATAACCCTCAGCAGCCGTAAGGCTGTCTGAGGGGGGGAGGGATTTTCTCCCC
>OMKS01000904.1_pt1 | contig 27509 bp, 14 predicted proteins | sample 1674721 | NCBI WGS metagenome assembly OMKS01 (sample SAMN06264996, study PRJEB25208) | sediment metagenome | isolation source: hot spring sediment | place: USA: California | collected 2014-09-02 | reverse complement strand
CCGATGCCGGATGAAGTCCTGGCAGACGCCGAGCACGCCTATCACATCGGCGATTGGGACACAGCGAAGACGTTGTACGGGCGCCTTTTGCCGCTCTCCTCGATCACGCAGGAGGAGGCACAGAGCGCGATGCTCGGCCTGGGGCAAACGCTCCTGGCACGCGGTGACTACGCCGAGGCAATTGCGCTCTTGCAAGACCTCGTCGCTGCCACGCCGCAGCTTGCTGAAGCCCACCTCTACCTGGCCGACGCACTGCGCGCTTCCGGCGACCCGCTCGCCGCCGCCGAGCACTACGACGTCGTCGCCCAGGCGTATCCCCTGCTCGCCCACCCCGCCCGCGAGTGGCAGGGCGACGCGCTCTACGCCGCCGGGATGTTTGAGGAAGCGCGCGACGCCTACAATCTGGCGCTCGCCGCCGCCGACACCAACAGCAAGAAAGCGTTCCTCGGCGAGAAACTCGGCCTCACCTACGCGGCGCTCAACGACTACGCCGCCGCGATGAACGCCTACGACGGTATCCTCAACGTCGCGCAAATCGCCGGCTACCGGGCGCGCATCATGGCCCAGGCCGCCGACACCGCGCTTATATTCGGTGACGCTGCTGAAGCCTACCGGCGGATGCAAGTTCTCATCGCCACCTACCCCGCGCAAGCCCCCGCGCATCCGGCGCTGGTCAAACTGGTGAACGCCGGGCAGCCGGTGGATGAGATGCTGCGCGGCATGGTCAACTACCACGCCAAAGCCTACGACCCGGCGATTGCGGCGTTCACCCGCGTGATCAACGCCAGCGCCGACCATGGCGGGGAACCGCGCTATTACATCGGGCTGTCACATCTGGGGGCAGGGAACCACGCGCAGGCGTTATCGGCGTTCGAGACGCTGCTCAGAAACTACGTCGGGGACGCCTACTGGGGCAGTGGATGGATCGGCAAGGCGCAGGCGCTCGCCGCGTTGGGTCGTATCGACGAGGCGGTCACGGCGTACCGGGCGCTGCCGGCCGAATTGCCCGATCACCCGCGCGCGGCGGAGGCGCTGCGCAGCGCCGCCGCACTGCTCGAACGCGCCGGGCGATTGACCGAAGCCGCCGCCCTTTACCTGGAGATGGCAGAGGCCTACACCAACGACGAGAACGCACCGGTTGCGCGCTTCCGTGCCGCGCTGTTGCACTACCGCGACGGCAATCCCAGTACAGCACAGGAGACGTGGTACGATCTCGTCAGATGGTATCCGTACAGCAAACAGGCGCAGGGCGCGCGCTTCTGGCTCGGCAAGACGCACCTGCAAGCGGGCAACGTCGTCAGCGCCACGGAGATGCTCAGTGAGGCGGTCGCAATTGGGCCATGGGATTTCTACGGCTTGCGGGCCGCCGACCTGCTGAAGGGGCGAGAGCCGTTCGTCTTCTCGGATGCACCAATCGCATCGTGCGATACACCCGAAGACCAGGCCGCTGCCGAAGTATGGCTGGCCGGATGGTTGGGGCTGGAATCGAGCGAGGGCATAGCGACGCTGCCACCGGCGCTGCTGGACAACGTCTATTTGCGGCGCGGGACGTTGCTCCTGCGCCTGGGCCACTTCGACGAGGGCCGCGCCGACCTGGAAGCCTTACGCCAGGCCACGTCCGAAGATGCGCTCACGCAGTACCGGCTGGCGCTCTACTTCCGCGACGTCGGCCTGTACCGCTCGTCGATCATCGCCGCCTCCACGGTGTGGCGGCTGTCCGGCGCGCCGCCGATTCAGGAAGCACCGCGCTTCCTCGGCTGCCTGATCTATCCCACCTACTACAGCGAGCTGGTGGAGCCGGAGGCCGCCGCGCGCAACCTCAGCCCGCTCTTCGTCTACGCGCTGCTGCGGCAAGAGAGCCTCTTCGAGGGGTACGCCACGTCCTTCGCCGCCGCGCACGGCCTGATGCAAGTAATTCCGCCGACAGGGCAGGAGATCTACAACGCGCTCGGTTGGCCGCCCGGCTACAGTACACCCGATCTTTACCGGCCAATGGTCAGCGTGCACTACGGCGTGTGGTATCTAGCCCGCCAGCGCGACTACATCGACGGCAATCTCTTCGCGGGGATGGCGGCCTACAACGGGGGACCGGGCAACTCCAAGCGCTGGTGGACCGCCGCCAACGCCGATCAAGACCTCTTCGTAGAACTTATCGGCTTCGCCGAAACGCGTACCTACGTGGAACGTATCCGCGAGCACTACGCGCGCTATGCGTGGCTCTATCGCGGGGAAGCGCCATAATACGATAACAAAAACTAGGCAAACTGTTCGGCCAAGACACGTGCACGTGGCGCAGGCGCGCCACGTAGCAGACCCTCGGTACTTAAATCCTCATCAAGATCAGGCCAATGAATGCCGTAGCCCCCGCCACATATTTGCCAATTCACAAGCTGCTCATAAGTGGCATGGAGCAACCGAGGATACCATGCTAAGGGAACCGTTATGGTGCGCCCATCCATCAGATCTACACTCAACGTGTCTTCAGTAAAATGTATGTCCTTGACCTGTTCACCTGGCTTAATATCCGAAGCTAGCATACCATTTCTCCAATAATTCTCGTTGATGTCCTTGCAACAATCGCTCTATCCTACGCAGTTCCACAGGACTAAAACCCAAGTTACGTGCTAACGCAACCGGAGAAAGCCAGAACTTGGCAGACAAATTTTCACGATCAACATGCACATGAGGCGGCTCATTTTGTAGATCGTGACTATAGCAGTATACGCGATACGGGCCACTTCTCCATATTGTAGGCATAACAGATTATTCCTGGCGTTACTAAAGAGTCACATCCAATCTGGCCGGCCGGCTTCGGCTTCGTCGGCCTCGGCGCGCCCGTAAGTCTGCGCCATCTGCCGCAGTTTCACGCGATATTCAGGGAGTAAATCCTCGTCGCGGAAGCGCCACGCCCAATTGCCGCCGAACTTGCCAGGGGAGTTCATCCGCGCCTCGTTGCCCAGGCCGAGCACGTCCTGCAAAGGGATGATCGCCATATCGGCAACCGAGCGATACGCCATACGGATCAACGTCCAATGGAGTGGTTCGGCGAGTGGGCCGAGATAGCAGTGTAGCCGTTCCACCTCTTCCGACTCACGGCTCGCGTACCAGCCCACCGTCGTCTCGTTGTCGTGCGTGCCGGTGTAGATCACCGAATTGTGCCGCAAGTTGTGAGGCAAATAGGGATTTTCGGCGGTGCTGGCGAAGGCGAACTGTAAAATGTTCATGCCGGGGAACTCGAATTGGTCGCGCAGTGCTTCGACGTCCGGTGTGATGCGCCCCAGGTCTTCAGCAATGATCGGCAGCTCGCCCAAAGCGTTGCGCAACGCCTCGAACAGCGCCGCGCCAGGGCCGTCCACCCACTCGCCGTTGATGGCGGTCGGCTCTCCGGCGGGGACGGCCCAATACGCGGCAAAGCCCCGGAAGTGGTCGAGCCGCAGGATATCGACGGTGCGGAAGGTCTGGCGGATACGGGCGATCCACCAGGCGTAGTCTTGATCTGCCATCACGTCCCAACGGTAGAGCGGATTGCCCCACAGTTGCCCCGTCGCGCTGAAGTAGTCCGGCGGGACGCCCGCGACCACGGTTGGCAACAAGTCCTCGTCGAGGAAGAACAGTTCCGGGTGCGCCCACACGTCTACAGAATCGTAGGCCACGAAAATCGGGATATCCCCGACGATACTGACGCCCTTATCGTTGGCGTATTTCTTCAGTCCCTCCCACTGGCGGAAGAACTGGAATTGAAAATATCGTTGCGCAAAGATTGCCTCATCCAGGCGCTCGCGCCACGCCGCCAGCGCCTCCGGCTCACGGAAGGCCAACTCCGACTCCCAGGTGTTCCACACCGCGCCACCGTGCGCGTCTTTCAGTGCGATGAAGAGCGCGTAGTCCTCCAACCACTCGGCATTGTCGACGCAGAATTTATCGAACGCTTCACGCCGTTCACCCTGCGCTTGCTGCCGGAACGTCCGCGCCGCGCGCTGCAAAATCGCCGTTTTGAAGGAGATCACCGGCCCAAAATCGACCTGATGCGTGGGGAAACGGCGGGCCTGCTCCAGGTCGGCGGGGTCGATGTCGCCCTCGGACACCAGCCATGCCAGATCGATGAGCAATGGATTGCCGGCGAAGGTCGAGAAGCACGCATACGGGGAGTCGCCGTAGCCCGTTGGGCCAAGCGGCAAAATCTGCCATAGTGACTGCCCGCTTTCGACCAAAAAATCGACGAAGCGGTAAGCCTGTGTCCCCAACTCGCCGATGCCGTACCCGCCGGGCAGCGATGTGGGATGGAGCAAAATACCTGCAGCACGTGGAAAGCGCATATCGTCACCTCACTTGTGTGATCTGCCGTTCAGTATACTTGAAAGCAAAAGGAGAGCAAGAGCGTAATGAGCACATGCCGCTCATTCTTGAGCCAGGTATATTATGGGACGAGGCGCATGACTACACTAACGTCCTCGTGAAACCAATACCCCTGCGGCGCTTCGGCGTTGTGGAAGCCTTTGCCGGGCAAGACGACGGTCAACTGCCCATCGTCCTCAAACCGGAACCAGAAACGGTACTCGTACACGTCCTGCGTGGCTAAGTCGGGCGTGGGGCTGAAGAGAACGCCCACGTTCAACGTTTCGGCGTCGGAGAGTCGACCAATGGACGAGAGCTTCTGCACCGTTGGACCGTCAAACTGCACACCGGCGCGCGTGATGCGCCAGGCAATGGTGTACGTGTCGCCCAGAGAGGAAGCATCGTCCAACAGGTAAGTCTCGCCCGCGCCGTTGTTCCAGACGTAGGCAAGGGCATACGGGCGTTCTGTGGGATTGGTCACACTGAACTGCCGGATGAAGGTCGCGCCGCGGAAATAAGCGTAGGCGTCCAGATAACCGTCGTAAGCGCCGGTGTTGATCTGCCAGATTGCGCGCAGCCGGTCACTGTCGAACAAATCACCGCGAATGACCAGCGCCAGCTTGTCGTAATACACCGCCAGGTGCGGATCGACGATGCGGTTCTCGCCCGTTTCGAGCGTCTCCCAATAGCCGTCCGGCATCAGCCGTCCAAAATGGCCGATGCGCCAATCGGGATCGGCCAACGGCAATCGCGCCAGCAAGGGATTGCCTAATCCAAGCAAATCGACGACGTAAACTTCCGGGCCGGCGAAGTAGCCGTAGAAGCCCACCGAGCCTTTCTCCACTACCGCAGATGCGGCCACCGCAGATGCGGCCACCGCCGGGGCAGCGTCACGCGCCGCGTGGCCTTCCAGCGCCCAATCGTGATCGGGCAGTAATTGGGGCTGCTGGAACGCACGCAGCAGGCCGGTGTTGCGGTAGTAGTTGGCGCGCTCGTCCGTGATACTGCGCCCGTAAAGCCACCCTGGTTCTGCGCCGGTGCGCGCGCCGATTTCGCCGCTCGCGCGCACCGGCGAGAACGGCGCGCTCAAGCCTATGAGCACAACGCCCGCCAGCATCATCGCCTGGATCGTCCTCTTTTCGGCCAGCCTGGGACTGCTCACCAGCAGCATCACGGCGGCGAACAACGTCACGGTGAAAAAGCGCCCGCTCATAAAGTCCCCGCCGACGTAGACCACGTACAGCAGATAAAACGCAATCCCCGCAACGACGGGCAGCTTGCGCCACTCTCGGGTGAGAAATGGCACGAGCATCCCCAAGGCGGTGACGAACAACGTGATGGCGTCGGCTCGCAGTGAGTTGTGCAGATACTTCAACCCCTCGGCCATCAAATCCTGGCGGCTGATCAGTGCAGAGGTTAGCTTGGCATACGCCGTGTTGGGGAACGGAAACCCGTAGTAGAAGAGCGAGAACAGTTCCCAGAGGACGAACGGCAGAAATCCGAGCGCCACGACGCCCACCGCCTTTACGCTGCGCGCCTTGACCAGTACGTACAGGATAACCGGCGCGTAAAGCAACAGCATATCCGCGCGGTTGACGATGCCGAGTGCGGCCAGAAAAGCAAGCCAGAAGAGTGCCTTTGTTCCCCCCCTCTGTCCCCCCCGCCGGGGGGGATGAAAGGGGGGGTGAAGTTCTCCCCCCCGGCGGGGGGGATGAAGGGGGGGGCGAAGTTCCGCGTCGAAATAGATCAAAAGGAAGATGACCATCAGCAGGTGCGCCAGCGGGTTTTCGAGACCGGAGGTCGCGTAATCGATGGAGGCTTTCGACAGTGTGAGCACGGCGAGACCCGCGCACGCCAACCACACCGAGCGTGACGCACGAAACGCGACGAGACCCGCCGCAACGAGCGAGAGCACAATCGACAGGATTTGACTGGTGAAGAAAATCTCCCGCGTGAAGAAATATACTGCCGACACGAGGAACATCCACAGCGGATGCGTGTACGTCTGCACCCGTTCAACGACGTTCCACGTCAGCCCGTAGCCGTTGACAAAGTTATCGACCGTCCTGAAGGTGATGTAGGCGTCATCGGAAAGCCAGGCATTGCGGACCACAAGCGCCGCAAACGCCACCAAAAACACCCCCACCAACACTTTTTCTCTGGCCGTCAAGCTAACCCGATGCAACGCCTTTCCCCCGTCTACCGTCTACTGTTTACCGTCTACCAGTCTTGCCCCCGCCTGCTCCCAGACGTACACGTACAGCGGCATCTCGCGCCAATATCCCGCTGCATCCCACGCCAGCACCCCCAGCGCACCACCAACGCGACGCACGCCGGGCAGCGCAGCCGCCACGCCAGCGCGCGAAGGCTGCTCCCCAGCCTCCAGCGTCGCCGCAATGGCCTCGGCGAGCGCGTAAACTGCTTCATAGGTGGGCAGCGCGTAGACACCGGGATCCGGCACGTGCGGCCCGATGCTGCGATAAGCCGCGTCCCACGCTTCCAGGCCGGGGAGATCACGCGGCAAGGGATATGGCGTGACGAACAGCGTTCCCTCGCGCCACACCTCCCCCCCCTCAATCCCCCCCAATGGGGGGGAGGTAAAGGCGGATCGTCCGCTCAATGGGAGGGATGTAAAGGCAGATGATTCGTCCAATAGGGAGGAGGTGAAGAGAAATGTCCCCTCGATAAAGGAAGCGTTCAGGGGGAATACCCCCCCGACTATAGGCGTGTCGAGCGGCGGTCTCCCCCCCACTGGGGGGGACGTAAGGGGGGGAGACACTCCGCTGTAACCAGTTTTGGACTGTGCCGCTTCGGCCATCGCATTAGCAACCTGCTCCGGCGACGGCAACATCTGCCACACCAGCGCATCAGTCGGCGTGAGCCACGCGCCTACGACAAGCAACGGCATCCCCGCCTCAGCGTAAACGATGCTGGCGGCCTCGGTGCTGGTCTGTTGGTAATGACCGATTACCGTCACGACGTCGGAATCGATGACGAGGTTGCGTGCCGTCGTGCGGGCTAATTCAGAGTCGGCGCGGTCATCGTAGGCCACCAATTCCAGCATCCACCCACCGGCGCCGCCCGCCGCGTTGATTTCGCGCACCGCCAACCGCGCCGCGTAGATCGCGTCGTAGCCGACGTAGCGATAGCGCCCCTCGAACGGCGCGACCAGGCCGATTTTGATCACGCGAGGTAAAGACGGGGGAAGGCAGGCGGTCAACAACACTACGAGCGGCAAAAACGCGCACAAAATGCGTAACATCCAACACCCTTGCGAAGGTTGCGAGCGAGACTGAACAACACGACTATTCCGCCATCCACGAGCGTTTTTCATTCCAAAACCTGTGCGGAACCTTCGCAAGGGTCTCCGGGTCGCGGTGACTCACCGGCCAAGCATCGTCAGCGCCTGGCGGATTTTCTCATCCAGGGTAAGTGCAGCATCACGGGGCAGTTGTTGCAGCGCACGCTGGGCTTCGACGATGCTGAAGCCCAGCGCCGTCAGCGCGGCAATCACGTCGGCGTCGTCCTCGGCGACGTCCATCGCCACCACGCCTTGCCGTTTGATCTTGTCCTTGAGATGCAGCACAATCGCTTCAGCGGTCTTTTTGCCCACGCCGGGGGCGCGGGAAAGCGCCTCGGGCTGCCCGTTGAGCACGGCCCGGCGCAGCGTATCCGGGGAGAGCGTGCCGAGTACGTTCAACGCCGCTTTTGGCCCTACGCCGGAGACGCTCAACAGCATCTCGAACAAATCTTTCTGATCCTGATCGGGGAAACCGTACAGCGCCAACTCGGTCTCACGGACGTGCAGGTAGGTGTAGAGCATCGCTCGTTTGCCCGGTTGAAGCACCACGGTGAGAGGGACGTACACAGCAAATCCCACGCCGCCCACATCGAGCACCGCGACGCCGTCATCCGCACTGAGCACTACGCCTTCCAACCGTGCGATCATCACACCCCCTCTTGCAGTAACCCATCCAGCTTGAGCCGGTGCAAACAACAAATGGCCACCGCAGCAGCGTCGGCGGCATCATCAGGCCGGGGGATGTCCGGCAGTGAGAGCAACAGGCGCACCATCTCCTGTACCTGGCGCTTGTCGGCGTTGCCGTAACCGGTGACCGCCTGCTTGACCTGCATCGGCGTATACTCGGTTATCGCCAACCCGGCGTCGGCCAGAGCCAGCAAGATCACACCCCGCGCCTGCCCCACGGACATCGCTGTGCGGGTGTTACGGCTGAAGAAGAGTTCTTCGACGGCGGCGGTTTCCGGAGCATGCTCCGCGATCACAGCCCGTAAGCCCGCATAGATGCGTTGCAATCGCGCAGGTAGGGGGGTCTTCGCCGGTGTATCGACAACGCCGATGGCCACCAGCGATAAATGTCCCCCCGTTTCATCAACGACCGCGTATCCCGTGATGGCCGTTCCGGGATCAATCCCCAAAACGCGCATGCATATCCTAACCCGGACAAGCCGGAACCAAAAGAGCTTTCGCCGCCGTTTTCTTGCTCGTTGGGCAAGAGTTTGCGTGGTTAGGCCCTAAAGGTGGAAGGCGCTACAAATGCCTCCCACCTGGATACATCAGGCCATCACGGCCTCGAAGGCCGACATCACCGTGTCCGACATCTCCAGGTTGGAGAACACCTGGGTCACGTCATCTAATTCTTCCAGGTTGGAGATGAGCTTGAGCACCTGCACGGCGTTCTTCTCATCAAGCGTTATCTCGCTCTGTGGGAGCATGACCAGATTGGCCTCATTTACCGCGATATTCATTTCCTGTAAATGCTTGCTCACCGCGTGCAAATCGGAAGGTTCGGTGTAAACGATGTGATCGTCTTCATCCTCACCCTGGACCACGTCTTCCGCGCCGGCCTCGACTGCCGCCTCGAACAAGGTGTCGAAATCGACGTCCGCCGCGATGTGAATCGCGCCCTTGCGGTTGAACTGCCAGGCGACCGCGCCGGGGGTGGCAATGGACCCGCCTGCCCGGCTCAACGCGTGACGCACGGCAGCGATGGCGCGATTGCGGTTGTCGGTGACCACGTCGATCATAATGGCGACCCCGTTGGGACCGTAGCCCTCATACGTGATCTCCGTGATCTCCACAGCATCCTTATCCTCACCGGTACCGCGCCGGATCGCGCGGTCGATATTATCTCTCGGCATCCCCAGGCCGCGCGCTTTATCCAACACCATGCGCAAACGGATGTTGGTATCGGGATCTCCTCCACCCCCTTCGCGCACCGCGATGACGATCTCGCGCGCAACTTTGGTAAATACAGCGCCTCGCTTGGCGTCGTTTGCCTCTTTCTTCCGCCGAATGGTTTGCCAATGGCTATGACCTGACATACAGCCTCCTAAATAGTTGATATAGTTTCCAATCGAAAAATCGACCGGGCGACTGTCACTTACTCGCCCGGTCTATGGGAGCTAAGCACGGCTCCCAGAAAATCCTTTCTGCCACGCACGAATGCATCGCCGCTCATTGGACGCTTACCGGCCATCTGCACCTGCAACAAAACAAATGCACCTTCTCCTGTCACAACAGCAGGAAACTTATCCCCCGAAAAGACAGTGCCGGGCGGCATCGTATCCGCTCCATCATAGGCGACGGCCTCGCCCTGCAAGACCTTCAAGCGCGCGCCGTTCCACATGGTGAAGGCGCCCGGCGTGGGCGCAAAAGCGCGCACGTGGCGTTCCAACGTGGCGGCGGAACACGTCCAATCGATACCGGCGGCTTCTGTAGGAATACGCGGCGCCATCGTCACACCCTCTTGGGGTTGCGGCCGGGGTTGCACAAGACCGGCAAAGTAATCGGGCAAGACTTCGAGCAGCAACTGCGCGCCAATTTCTGCAAGCCGTGCCTCCAGTTCCCCAGCCGTTTCCTCCGGCATGATAGGGACTTCACGTTTCGCCACGATAGGACCGGTGTCCATGCCCTCATCCAGCTTCATAATCGTTACACCGGTGAGCGTATCTCCGGCCAGGAGCGCTGCCTGCACTGGCGCAGCGCCGCGCCAACGCGGCAGCAACGAGGCATGGACGTTGAGCGCCCCCAAGCGCGGGATTTCGAGGATGGAGGGGCGCAAAATCTGCCCATAAGCCGCCACCACGATCAAATCCGGCGCCCAGGCGCGCATGTGCTCGACGGCCTCCAGCCGTCGCAACCGTTCTGGCTGGAAGACAGGAATGCCTTCGGCCAGTGCAAACTCTTTGACCGGAGAAGCCACCAAGCGCCGCCCCCGTCCGGCGGGCCGGTCTGGTTGCGTGACCACCCCAACGAGCGGATAGTGCGTTGCCAGCCGCTCCAACGTCGGCAGCGCAAACTCGGGCGTCCCCATAAAAACGATTCGCGGTTCCACGTTACTCATTTTATCATAAGGTCGATAAGGAGCAAGTGATACTTTCACAAGTGAAAGGTTCGAGCGAAGCCTGCACTTGTAAAGACCGTTTGCAGACCACACAACCCTATGGTATTATTAAGCTAGTTAACATCAGTTATTTGGGGAGGGACGAGCGTGGAGGCAGATAACTCGCAATCATTCATTGCAGAGCTGAGTGATATATGCCGTCTGAGTAGCGACTTACCTTGGCAAATGGCTTTACAACAGGCCCTCGCACTTTTTGCCAAGACAGCCCGCACGCAAAACGTCGCGCTGCTGTTGCTCGACGAGAATCGCACTCCTATTTATTGCATGCAACAGCAGCAGGCTGAGATTCAGGTGCTCTGTGTAGCGCTTCAGAAATACGCCTCACGCTGGCAAAAAGGCCTCACGCAACGCGGATTTCACACACTCACTATCCACGAACTCATCAGACCGATGTGGCTGCTACCCATCCCTCCCAACTCGGAAAATCCCAAGGCGCTGTTAGCTTTCACCGATGTCAACGAATCATTCTCCCAGCCCCTGCTCGAACAAGGAAGCGCTCTACTGACGCCGCTCGTCCACAGTGCCCTACTACAGTACACGCGGGAGAACGTGCGCCCTAAACGTCCCACAGACTCCATTATTTCTCGCCAACAGCGCCAACGCCAGACTTATCTGGAGAGTTTGTACACCCTCATCTCCACCATCAACACCGCCACTAACCTGGATGACATTCTCGAGACCGGCCTGAGCCAGGCTATGCAGATTGCCGATATGGTCCAGGGAAGAATCTACCTGCTGGACAAAAGAGAGCAAGTTCTCAAACTCAACGTGTGCCTGGGTGGTCCTCCGGATGAGATTGACCAGGCAGCGACGTTCCTGCCCGGAGAAGGCGGGCCGGGGCGTGCCCTGGTTCAAAAATGGATGGTGGTAGAACACGACCTGCCTGCAAGCACGCCCACGGACAGTCCCGACGTTCAGGAACCGCAAAGTCACGTCAATCTGCCGTTGATCGTCGAAGGCAAAGTCGTTGGCGTTATGCGACTCAGCACGCTCAACAAACAAACGTTATCCCTCGAAGTGACGCAACTGCTCGTGACCATCGCCGACCAATTAGCCCTCACACTTCAGCGCGGGCAGCTTGCCGATCAAATGCGGGATCAACTCCAAATCATGCGCCGCCTCTACGAAATCAGCACCGCTCTGCTGTCGCAAACAGGCAGCCACGGCACCATTTTCCTGCTCCTGCGCGCGTTGCACGATAACATCACCGGGGCGCTCGGCACGGCTTTCTACCGCGTCGAAAACGGACAATGGGTGCGCTCACAACTCTACTCCACCGGAAATAGCATCTTCAAAACACACTGGGGAAAAGGCCCCGTCTGGGAAGGCGAAGCTGACTTTTTGGCGACCAGCCGGCAAGAACATATGCTCGTGTTGACCGAGGCCCAACGTGCAGAGTTCCCATCGTTATGGGAGCACGTCACAACGGTCGGCGCCAGACAAGTGCTCTATCTACCCCTCTTCTCTCCCGATGACAATTGTTCCGGTATCGTAGCCGTGCTGATGGCCGAAGAACACGTCCTGGAAGAGAACGAAACCATTATGGCGTGGGCCATTGTCCAACAAGGGATGGCATCCCTGGTGCGCATCAATCTTTACGAGGCCACGCGAAAGAGCGAAAGCCTGATGCATGCAATCCTCGAATCCTCACGCGATGGGATTATTCTGGTCGGTTTCGATGCTACACCTCCGGCCATCCGTTATATCAACGGACAAGCTCTGCGCATGTTGGCGCTAGCGGAGAATACTATGCATTGGGAATCGCGTACGCTACCGGAAATCGTCGCTGTCGCAGCCCAGAACGCTCCCCAACTTGCAGAATGGTTCGCCGAGACCGCTGCACAATCGCCGGAGGCTGCCAGGAGTATTGAGGACGTCGAGGAAGAGGCCGACCCCGTCGCCGACAATCGTAGTGCGCCGGTCTTCGAGACCGCGAGTGGTTTAACCCTGCTGGTGCAACGCTGGGACGTCCACACCGAACAAAACCAATCCCTGGGCGCGCTGTTCCTTTTCCGCGACGTGACCGAAGTTAAAGCTATGGAACGGATGCGCGAAGACCTGCTCAATATGCTGGTCCATGATATGCGCAATCCGCTCTCGGCGGCCCAGCACGCGCTACACCTGCTGCAAGACCCCGAGATGCAAGATGTCACTGACGGGCTGGTCAACATCGCCGTCACCAGTACCGAACGGCTCACCAAACTGGTGGAAACGATCCTGGAAATCAGTCGCCTGGAATCCGGGCGCTTCGAACTGCAACAACAGGCGCTCATTCTCGCCGATCACGTCGCTGAGATCGTCAAGAATACCTTTGCCACTGCCGATGCGATCAACCTGGAAATCGATGTCCCCTACACATTGCCGTTTTTGTGGGTCGATGCCGCCGCCGTGACGCGCGTCTTCGAGAACCTGTTCAGCAACGCACGCAAATTTGTGCCCAAGCGGGAAGGGCGCATCCGCGTTGCCGCAATTCAGGAAAGTGAGTTGGTACAAATCGAAGTCTACAACAACGGTCCCCACATTCCACCGGAAACCCAGAAGTCACTCTTCAACAAATTTGTCGCCGGTCAATACCAGGGGCGCGGTTATGGCCTGGGGCTGGCGTTCTGTCGCCTGGTGGTAGAAGCGCACGGCGGTAAAATTTGGATACGCAACCAGCCCGAAGGCGGGGTCTCCTTCTACTTGACACTGCCCGCGTGGGAAGACCCTGATGCAGACGAGGAGCTTTTCTAAAGCAAAGAACGCGTTCCGCCTCATTCAAACACACGCACAGGAAGGAGACCAAGCGTGAATCCCCCCCCAAATTCGCCAGGGTGGCCAGTTATAGGTATCTATAGCCTCGCCCTGGCCCTATTCGGTTGGCTAATCGTCCACTTTGATCTACCGGACAGCCTGCTGTTCGTCTTTTGGGTGCCGTGTATGCTGGCACCCTTTTTTTATAGAAGGCGGGTGTATAGGACGATGATCGCTATACTCGTCATAGCGTCCATCTTGGTTACGGCCCGAGTCTCGGGCAGCTTTACCACTTCCCTCGTCACCATCGCCGTAGCCGCGGGCAGCGGGTTGGTCATCGCCGAGATGTTGCGGGCGCTGACGATGGCCCGTGCGCAGACCGAACAAACGCTCAAAGAGAGCGAACAACGTTTTCGCACTTTAGCCGACAATATGCCGGTTATGGTCAATGCCATCACGGAAACAGAGCAATTCACGTTTTGGAACAAAGCCTGCGAAGTTATCACCGGCTACACCAGAGAAGAAATCATCGGCAACCCCGAAGCTATGGCGTTGATATACCCAGACCCGGCCTATCGCGCGCAACTGGCCCGTGAATGGGCAGAAGCAGGCAAACTGTACGAGAACAAAGAGGTTGTCCTGACGGCTAAGGACGGCAGCCAACATCACATCCTCTGGTCGAATCTGCCCGCAGGATTGACCTTGACAGACAATGACACCTGGGCCGTAGGTGTGGATATCACCGAGCGCAAGCACGCGGAAGAAGCGCTGCAGGAAAAGACTGCGGAGTTAGACCGGTTCTTTTCCAATGCCATCGATCTATTGTGCATCGCCGACACCGATGGCTATTTCCGCCGGCTCAACGCAGAATGGGAAAAAACGCTCGGCTATACCCTCGACGAACTGGAAGGACGGCGTTTTCTCGACTTTGTGCATCCTGACGATCTGGCAGCCACATTGGAAACCATCGCCGCGCTCGATGAGGGGCGTGGGGTGTTCAACTTCACCAACCGCTACCGGCGCAAAGACGGCGCCTATCGCTGGATCGAGTGGCGTTCCTACCCCGCCGGCAACCTCATCTACGCGGCCGCGCGTGATATCACCAAGCGCCTACAGGCCGAGGAGGCGCTGCGCGAAAGCGAGGCGCTTCTGGATATGTTCTTCACGCAGTCGCTGGACGGCTTTTTCTTTATGATGCTTGACACACCCGTGGTCTGGAATGACACGGTCGATAAAGAGGCCGTGCTAGACTATGTCTTCACACACCAACGTATCACCCAGATCAATGCTGCTATGCTCGCGCAGTATGGCGCTACCCGTGAGCAATTCCTGGGACTGACACCGCATGACTTATTTGCTAACGACATCGCACACGGGCGAACCGTGTGGCGCATTTTTTTCGACGCGGGGCGCTTGCACATTGATAAAGAGGAACGCAAATTGGACGGGACGCCGATGTGGATTGAAGGCGATTATATTAGCCTTTACGATGCACAAGGACGCATCACCGGGCATTTTGGCGTGCAACGCGAGGTCACGCAGCAACGGCAAATGCTTCAAACACTGCAAGCGCAGGAGCAATTCGTATCGACACTCAATGATATCACCCTCGCCGCGTTGGAATCCTCCCGGATCGAGGATGTCATTAAAATTCTGGCGACGCGAGTGGGTGAGCTATTCCACGCCGCCGGATGCTACATAACGTTATGGGACGAAGAAACGCAAACCGTCATCCCCAGGGCAGCCTACGGCAAATGGCACGAGGGTTACCACGAGACAACACTTGAGCCGGGAGAATCCACAGTGACAGAAGCGGTCTTGCGCGCCGGGCAGCCAATCGCCATCGATGACGTATACAACACGCCCTACCTGAGCCGCCGCTTCGCCGATCCGTTGAAGGATTGGTCTGTGCTCGGCTTACCGCTCCTCGCGGATGAACGAAAACTGGGTGCGGCGCTGATTGCCTATAGCGAACCCCATCAGTTCACACCGCTGGAAATCGCCCGCGGGGAACAGGTCGCGCGCCAGATCGCCCTGGCAATTGCCAAAGCGCTGTTGTATCAAGAACTGCAAGCCTATACCGAGCAGCTAGAAACACAGGTGCAAGTGCGCACCGCCGAACTGCAATCGCAGTACGCGCAGTTAGAAGCCATCCTGCGCAGCGTCGGGGATGCAATTTTCATGACCGATGCACAGCAACGCATCCTGTACGTCAACCCGGCCTTCACGACCTTGACCGGTTATCCGGCAACCGAGGTACTAGGTCAGAACGTGTACACACTGGCCGCGTTGGCGGATTTTGCGCCGCGCTTGCCTTCTATCATCCCCACCCTGACGCAGGGCAAACTCTGGCAAGGCGCCGCGCGCGCGCGGCGGAAAAATGGCCGGCATTACGACGCCGCCTTGACCATCGCGCCGGTTTATGATGATGCCGGGCAGCTCACCGGCCACGTCTTCACCCACCGCGATATCAGTCAGGCCAAAGACCTGGAACGCGCGCGTGCCCAATTTATCACCAGCGTTTCCCACCAATTCCGTTCTTCCCTCACGCCACTCAAGGCCGGCATCTATCTGCTCCAGCGCGCGCCCCTGGCAGACAAACACCAGCAGCAATTGCACCTGATGGAGGCTGCAGTCAATGGGTTCATCCTACTGCTCGAGGATATCGAACAAATGCTGATTTTGGATAGCGGCAAGGGCGTGGAAGACTGGGAACCCGTTTCCCTGCCGGTCATCGTCGCCGAGGTTTTGGAGCGTTACCACGACCAAGCGCAAGCCGCCGGTTTGACCCTGGCAGCCGCACCGATACCCACCTTACCTCCCATACAAGGCGACGCGGAACGATTAAGACAGGCCTTGGGGGAATTGGTGGAAAACGCGGTGATCTTTACGCCGGCCGGTGGGCAGATCAACATCACGGTGCAAGTCAGCAGCATCGGCGAAGAAACCTGGGTAACCATTGCGGTGCGAGATACCGGGCCGGGCCTGAAGGATGAAGAATTGCCGCACTTGTTCGAGCGTTTCTTCCGTGGCCACTTGACCGAATCAAAACACATCCCCGGCATTGGGCTAGGCCTGAGCATCGCGCAACAGATCGCCGAAGCGCACGGCGGGCGCATTACGGTGGAGAGCACCGTAGGACAAGGCAGCACTTTTACCTTATGGATACGCGCTACAGTGTCGCAGGCGGATATGTGATTCCGCAGAAAGCAAACTACTGCGCCGGTCGCATTTTGCCAGACGCTCATACGTTCATAACGAACTGGAATTGCTTTAGTTTTTTTGGACCAGTTCGGTAGTATATTCGATAATGTGCAGGATGGGAAACCTTATGGACACAGAACCGCAAAAATACAGCCAGTTGAACCAACACCGGCTCGCACACATCAACCGTGTGCTGCGTGGCATCCGCAACGTCAACCAATTGATCGTGGCTGAAGATGATCCCTTACGGCTCATCGAGCGGGCCTGCGCCACTATGACCGAGACGATGGGCTACCAGAACGCCTGGATCGCCCTACTGGATGCGGAGGGGCAGGCTATCGTTGCCACCGCCGCCGCTGTCAAAACCGGCGGCTTCACGGCACTACAGAGGCGTCTAGCAGCAGGCGAGTACCCCGACTGTATGAAGCAGGCGCTTGCGCACGATGGTGTCGTCGTGACACTCAACCCACAAAGCACATGTGGAGATTGTCCCGCGGCAGCAGAATACGCCGGCTGCGCCAGATTAACCCGCCGATTACAGCACGGCGACAAAACCCATGGTGTTCTGGCGGTGGCGACATCTGCCGCCTACGCCCATGATGTAGAAGAGCAGACTCTCTTCAATGAAATGGCCGGCGACCTGGCCTTCGCCCTGCACAAGATTGAAGCGGCACAGCAACTGCACGCAAGTCAGATGATGCTGGCGCGCACCGAGCGCATTACGCACAGCGGCAGTTGGGAATGGGACATCGCCACTGATCGAGTGCGCTAGTCGGCGGAGCTTTTCCGCATCTTCCAACGGGATCCCGCCGAGGGCGCGCCAGCCTTTGCCGACCAGTCAGATCTCTACGTGGCCGAAGATTTGCACCGTTTACAGCAAGCCGTCGAACGCTGTGTGACCGACGGCGTCCCTTACGAAATGGAACTGCGCATCATACGCGCAGATGGCGAGATGCGCTATTGTGTGGCGCGCGGTCAGGCAGAGACTGACGCGGACGGGGGTATCCACCGCCTGGTCGGATCGTTACAGGACATCACCGAGTGGAAACAAACCGAGAGACAACTTTTGCACGCCCACGACTTGATGCGGTACATCATCGCGCACAACCGCAGCGCTGTCGCGGTCCACGACCGCGAACTGCGGTATATCTACGTCAGCCAGCGTTACCTGGATGACTACCGGGTCCAGGAAAAAGATGTCATTGGGAAACATCACTACGAGGTTTTCCCCGACCTGCCCCAAAAGTGGCGCGATGTGCATCAGAAGGCCCTGCAAGGGGAGATTATCAGCGCCGAAGACGATCCTTACGAACGGGAAGATGGGACAGTGGACTGGACGCGCTGGGAATGTCGTCCGTGGTACGAAGCCGATGGAACAATCGGCGGCATCATTATCTACACGGAGGTCATCAACGCGCAGAAGCAAATGGAAATCGCCCTACGGCGGGAACGCGACCTTTCACGCGCTCTAGCCGATGCAGCGGCGGCGGTCAGCGGCACTTTGGATCCCGATGAAGTGCTCGACCGCTTGCTGGAACAGATCAGCCACATTGTGCCCAACGATACGGCCAACATTATGCTCATCGAGAACGAACACCAGGTGCGCGTCGTTCGAGGGCGCAACTACGACCGTTTGGGGAACGCAAATGATATTGCCGCGCTAGCCCAAGCCTTCGATCAAGTGCCTAACCTGCGGCGGATGGCAGAAAGCGGCGACCCCCTGATCATTGACGATACAGCCGCAGATCCACAATGGCTGCAAACCACCGAACACCCCTGGATCCGCGCCTACGTAGGCGCGCCCATTTGCGCGCGTGGGGTGACGATTGGCTTTCTCAACCTGAACAGCGCGACGCCACGCGCGTTCACCCCGTTGCACGCCGACATCCTGCGCGCCTTTGCCGACCACGCCGCTATCGCGTTGGAAAACGCGCGCACCGCGCACGACCTGCGCCAGAACGAGCAACGTTACCGGCGCTTATTCGAGCGTTCCAATGACGCCATTTTTCTGGTTGACCGCCGGACCGGCCGGTATCAAGCTGCCAACGCAGCGGCGGAAGAACTCACCGGCCGGTCGGTGGCCGAATTGCAGCAGTTGACCACGCACGCTGTATCCCCGCAAGGCGCACAGGAACGCCTGACGCAGGCAGCAATGGCGCAACAGGCACTCAAATTGGGCGAAGTGCATTATGTGCGGCCAGATGGCGTCGTCCGCACGGCGCTGTTGGATGTGGTGCCCCTGGACGATCACATAGCGTTCGGCATCGCACGCGACATCACCGAGCAAAAAGAAATCGAAAAACGTCTGCGCCGCCAGGAGCAATTGGCTGCCATCGGCCAACTGGCCGCCGGCATCGCCCACGATTTCCGCAACCTGCTCACCACCATCATCCTCTACGCCCAATTGGGGCGGCGTAAAACCGACCTGCCGCCCACAGTCACGCAATACCTGGAGATTATCAACGGCGAAGCGCACAAGGCCACCGACCTGGTCCAGCAAATTCTCGATTTTAGCCGCCGCACAGAAATCGAACGCCGCCCTCTGGACCTAGTCGCCTTCGTCGGCAACGTGGTTGGCGTCTTACAGCGCGCGCTTCCGGAAAACATCCACATTTCGTTCGATGTCGCGTCTGGCCCATGCATCATCGAGGGCGACGCCGGACGCCTGCAACAAGCCCTGACAAATCTGGCGCTCAATGCCCGCGACGCTATGCCGGATGGCGGGATATTGCGCTTCAGCGTGACGCGGATCGCCGTCACGCCGGGTGCGGCACCGCCCTTACTCGAAATGACGGAGGGCCTCGCGCCGCCAGCCTGGATTCGTCTCAGCGTCGCCGACACCGGCCCCGGAATGACTGCGGAAGCCTACGCGCATCTGTTCGAACCGTTTTTCACCACCAAAGCGGAAGACCAAGGAACCGGCCTGGGACTGGCACAAGTCTACGGCATTATCCAACTCCACGACGGTTACATCGACGTGGAAAACGCTGTAGGCGAGGTGGAGCACGGCGTCACCTTCCACATTTACCTGCCGGCATCCACCCGGAAAACCGAGAAAGCGACCGCTGCTATGCCAAGCGCACCGTCCGGCCAGGGCGAAACGCTCTTGCTGGTAGAGGATAATACGCGATTGCGGGAAGCAGGCCAGAGCATCTTAATCGCTTTGGGCTACCGGGTCCTCACGGCGGCCAATGGCCACGAAGCCCTGGCGCTTTACCAGGCAGAAAGCGCCAGTGGTACTTTGCCGCACCTGCTCATCACCGATCTGGTGATGCCCGAGATGGGCGGTAAAGCGTTGCTCCAGGCGCTACACCGCCACAACCCCACCCTCAAGGCATTGGTGATGACCGGCTATACAGCCGCAGAGAACGAGCAAAACCTGCAAGCATCCGGCTTCCTGGAAATCATTCGCAAACCCTTCGAGGCCGGCAGCCTGGCGCGGGCCATTCGCCGGGCGTTGAATACACCAGACGTGGGACAATAAGCGCACCGCACGGCAAAGGTCACGCGCCGGTTTATGTTAAGAACCTATCCGATTTAGGCGCAAAATACCGCACCCGGTGAATTTTGGGATAGATTCTAAGGAGAAAATCCAATGGATACAGAAACAGCGAACGCCTTGACGCAAGCGGAATGGCTGGCAGAACGTGCTGCCTTACAACAACGTGTAACCGAACTGGAAGCACAAGTACAACAGGCGCGAGCGAGCATAGAGCCTAACCACGCAAATTCTTGCCCAACGAGCAAGAAACCGGCGTCGCAGGCCCTTTTTCGTTCCGGTTTATCCGGGTTAGGGGAACAGCTCCGCTTTACCGAAGCACTGCTGGCGGCGATCCCCACCCCCGTCTTTTTCAAGGATGCACAGGGGCGCTACCTGGGCTGTAACGATGCCTTTACCGAACAGATGGGCGTGACCGCCGCAGAGATACGCGGCAAGACCGTCTACGATCTATGGCCGAGCGAGCACGCCGCGGTCTATCATCAAAAAGACCTGGAACTGCTGCAAAACCCCGAACGCCAGAGCTATGAGGCGATGGTGCGCGACAAGACCGGGCAGGATCGCGACGTCATTTTTGCCAAGAATGTCTTTTACGATGAAGAAGGTCACGTCGCCGGGCTGGTCGGGGCGTATGTGGACATCACCGCGCAGAAGCAGATAGAGGAGGAACTGCGCGCCAGCGAGGAAAGACTACGCTTGAGCGAAAACCGGCTCGATCTGGCGATGGCCGTCAAAAATGAGGGGATATGGGACTGGAATCTCGTCACAAATGAAACATTTTTCGATGACCGCTACTATACCATGGCAGGTTACACGCCGAACGAATTCCCACAAAATTTCACCGCCTGGGCAGAACGCGTACATCCAGAGGATATAGAGCGCGCTTCAAACGCGATAAAAGCTTATTTGGACGGCCAATCGGAAGTATTCGACATCGAATTCCGTTTCAGACACAAGGATGGTTCGTGGATATGGATACAAGGCAAAGGCAAAATCGTTGAAAGAGACGCAAACGGTTCTCCCCTACGGGTAATCGGCACCCACACCGATATCACCGAACGCAAACGAGCTGAAGAAGCCCTACACGCCAGTGAACAACGCTATCGCTCCCTGATCGAACACTCCAACGATGCCATTTACCTGCTCTACGACGGGCGCTTCGAATTGATCAATCGCCGCTTCACCGAGTTGTTTGGCGTCACCCCGGAAGAAGCCCACGCGCCGGACTTTGATTTTATGTCGTTGGTGGCGCCCGCAAGCCGTCCGTTGATTGAACAACGGACGAGGCAACTGCAAGCGGGGCAACCGACACCATCGCGCTACGAATTCACCGCGCTCACCCGCGCCGGACAGGAGATCGAGGTCGAGGTCTCCGTCTCGTATATCGCCTATCGCGAAGGTCTTGCCGTACAGGGCATCTTACACGATGTCAGTGAGCGCAAACGTACCGCCGAGGCGCTCGCCCGAAGCGAACAACGCTTCCGCGAATTGATCGAACTGGCCGTAGACGGTATCCTGCTCGGTTCTCCAGAGGGCATCATTACCGGCGCCAATTCCCGTATGTTGGCGCTCCTGGATATGGAAGCAGAAGCGCTACTCGGCAAACACGTGCGGGAAATCTTCACGCCCCGCTCGTTACAAGAAAACCCGCTACGCTTCGAGCGGCTCGCGCGCGGTGAGACGGTCATCACCGAACGTGTGATTCAGCGTGCAGATGGGACACACGTGTACGTCGAAATGCACAGCAAGCAAATGCCCGATGGAAGCTACCAATCCATTGTGCATGACATCACCGAACGCAAACAGACAGAACAGGAGTTAGCCGCATCCCAACGCATGTTGAAAGATGTCATCAATACCATCCCCGTGCGGGTTTTCTGGAAAGACCTGGAAGGCAGATTCCTCGGATGCAATCGTCTCTTTGCGCAAGATGCCGGAAGACCTAGCCCAGAAAGCCTGTTGGGGGATAACGATTTTAACATGGGATGGGCCGATCAGGCCGAATTGTATCGGGCCGATGACCGCACGGTCATCGAGCTTGACCAACCGAAAATAAACTACGAAGAGCCACAAACCACCCCTGACGGTCAACAGCGTTGGCTACGCACCTCAAAGATTCCCTTGCGCGATGGCGAAGGGCACGTCTACGGCATTTTGGGCGTGTACGAGGACATCACCGAGCGCAAACACGTCGAAGCTGCCCTCCAGCTGGAAAGAGTACAACTCCTGTCCATCTTCGACAGCATCGACGAACTGATCTACGTTTCCGACTCGCACACCTACGAGATTGTCTTCGTGAACCAGAAGCTACGCGACGTTTTGGGGGCAGAGGTTGTAGGCGGCATCTGCTACCAGGCGTTCCAGGGTTTGGATGCGCCATGCTCCTTCTGCACCAACGCTGTCATCCTGCAAAACAAGCCCACGCCCTACCGCTGGGAATACCACAATCCCACCATGCAAAAAGATTTTGCCATTGTGGATCGCATTATCACCTGGCCCGATGGCCGCGATGTGCGCCTCGAACTCGCCACCGACATCACCGAACATAAGGCGCTGGAGACACAGTTGCGCCGCCACGAGCAACTGGCCGCCATCGGCCAACTGGCGGCCGGCATTGCGCACGATTTTCGCAACCTGCTCACCACCATTATCCTCTATGCACAGTTAGGGCAACGCAAACCCGACCTGCCCCCGACGGTCGCGCATTATCTGGACACTATCGTTGACGAAGCGCACAAAGCCACCGGCTTGGTCCAGCAAATCCTCGATTTCGCCCGCCGCGCCGAGATCGAGCGCCGTCCCCTGGACCTGGTCCCCTTTGTCGGGAACGTAGTGAGCGTCTTGCAACGCACACTGCCAGAGAACATTCACATCACGTTGGACGTAGGCGCAGGCGCATGCGTGATCGAAGGCGACGCCGGACGCTTGCAGCAAGCGTTGATGAATCTGGCGCTCAACGCCCGCGACGCGATGCCTGAAGGCGGGACCCTGCGCATCGGGGTCACGCGGATCGAGGCTACGCCAGGCAGGGCACTCCCTTTGTCCGAAATGGCGAAAACGCCTGCACCGCCGGCCTGGATCTATCTCAGCGTCGCCGATACCGGCACGGGAATGTCCGCAGAGGCTTACACCCACCGCTTCGAACCGTTCTTCACCACCAAAGAACCGGAACAAGGCACCGGTCTGGGGCTGGCGCAAGTGTACGGCATCGTGCAACTTCACGATGGGCACATCGATGTAACGACGGAGCAAAGAAAAGGTACCACCTTCCACATCTATTTACCGGCGGCGACCATAGCGCCTGAGGAAACGAAGCTAACCACCGCGCCGATACCACCGGGCCACGGTGAAACGCTTTTGCTGGTGGAAGACAACGCGCAATTGCGGGAAGCCAGCCAAAACCTCCGGACCGATCTCGGCTACCGGGTACTCACAGCGGCGAACGGGCGGGAAGCGTTGGCGCTGTACCAAAAGGAAAACAATATCGCCTTGCTCATCACCGATCTGGTGATGCCGGAGATGGGCGGCAAAGCCCTGGTGCAGGCGCTGCACAGCCACGACCCACATCTGAGAGCGCTGGTAATGACGGGTTATACAGCAGAAGAAAGCGAGACCGACCTGCAGGCAGCCGGTTTCCTGGAAGTCATCCGCAAACCGCTCGACGCCGAACATCTGGCGCAGGCCATCCGCCGGGCGTTGGAAACACAGTAGGTGCAACGCACTGCCAAATGTGCGTTGCACCTATCGTTATTTCAGATGACTACCGTTTCGGGAAGCGGCGTAGCACCACAATCGTCACCGGCAACTGCGTGCGGTCGCCGAGTGTGAGTTGTGCGCGCGGTTTGGGTTCGCGGCGCGGCGACACCAACACGGCCAACTGCGTCCCTTCGGCGGTGTAGGCATCGCGCACGAAAGCCTGGCCTACTTGCTGCCCCTCGGTATCGATGGCACAACTCGTCACGAAGCCTATGACCTTTCCTTTGTCATCCACCACGGGATCGCCCTGCTGTGGCATAGGGCCACGCTCCGGCACGCCAAAGCGAATGACCTCACCCTCACGCTGCGCATCGCGGGCAATAAATGCCTCGCGGCCTACGAAGAAGGGCTTGCCAATCTTCACGTACTGGCCAAAACCGGCCTCGGCCATCGTCAGATTGAGCGGCCCGGCCATCTCGTGCCCGTACAACGGCAAACCGGCCTCCAGGCGCAGACTATCGCGGGCCGCCAGACCACACGGCTTCAACCCGAAGGGTGCGCCGGCCTCCAGCAAAGCCTGCCAGAATTCCACCAACCGGTCGGGATGGACGAACAACTCGTAGGCTACGCGCTCGCCGGTATACCCCGTGCGGCTCACGATGAGATCGAATTCCCCCAGGGTGACGCGGGTAATACCGGCCCACAGCAGGCGCTTGATGCGGTCTACATCTTGCGCGTCGCCACCCAACGCGAGCAGAATATCCCGTGACCGGGGGCCTTGTAGGGCCAGTTCCGCGCGCATGTCCGGCCCGGCGGCTTCGTCCCGCAGGTCGCGCAACGTCACACCGGCACCCGTCCACTTCACCCAGGGGCGTTGCGGGTCGATCTGCACCGCACCGTTGAGCACGCCGTTGATCCAGGCCCAATCCTTGTCATTGTTGGCGGCGTTGACGACGAGGAAGTAGTGCTCCTCACCAAGCCGGTAGAGCAACAGATCATCGAGCGGCGTGCCCTCGACATCGAAGAAAGCCGTGTACTGCGATTCACCCACATCCAAAGTATGAACGTCGTTGACCAGCACGAGATTGAGGAAACGAGCGGCTTCGGGGCCGCGTGCATCCCAACAGCCCATGTGACTCACGTCGAAGAGGCCCGCCGCCTCACGTACAACGCGGTGTTCCTCGAGATTGCCCGTGTACCAGACGGGCATGTCCCACCCGCCAAACGGCACCATCCGCGCGCCCATCGTGCGGTGGACGGCATGCAGACGCGTCTTAAGCAAGCGCGTTTGCGCGCCGTCGTCCGGCCCCTCCCACACGAAAGGCGGAAGTGGATCGCCGGCCGGCGCCTTGCGCGACCACGCACCGATGAAATACGGCTTGGTGAATGGCCCGCTTTCGGGTGTGATGTCATCGGGAGGCGCGGGAACCTCGCCCAGGTCGCGGACGGCGTTAAGGAACGGCAGCCGCCCATAAACGTCGTCCGTAGCGACGTAACCATCGACGAGCGCGCGCAACCACGTCATCACCCGTGGCGCGACGTCGGTGCGCACGTCCAGCCAGTAGGTCGTTGCACTCACGCGTGTCAGCAATCCGGCAGCCATAACCCGGCCATCGGCTTCCAGCAGGGTGATAGGCCGGGTATCGCCATCCGCCATTTCCGTCACATTCGAGGGGGTCAGCCAGTCCACAAACACGCCGGCCTGCACACCCGCCAGCTCCAAGCGTTCGTAGACGCCGTTGCCGCGCAGCGCGTCGTTGATGTAATAGAAGTGGGGATAACCGCTATCGGGCGCGCGCTGGCACGAGAGGAAGCACTCTGGCGTGGCGGCCTGTTCCGCCAGCGCCGCGAGTTCGAGTTTCGCTTCCTCCAACACGTCGAAATCGACGCGCGCGCAGTATTCATACCCGCGACGGCGCGGCAACTTGTAAGGCTGCATCGCGCCCAGCAGCCGCGCGATGGTCTGCGCGATGCGCTGCATCTCCGGTTCGGTGAAACCACGCTGCGTAAGCCACGGCGTACCCAGGCGCACGCCGGAGGGATACGCGGCGGTCGCGTCGCCGGGGATGGTGTTGCGGTTGGCGACGATCCCGGCAATGTCCAGGATGCGCGCGGCGGGATCGCCCATCAGGGGCGTACCATCTGGCCCTACGACGGTCTTGCAGTCCAAGAGCAGCAGGTGCGTATCGGTGCCGCCGTAGGGGACGCGGACACCTTCCGCTTGCAGCGCCTCGGCCAGAGCGACGGCGTTACGCACCGTCTGCCGTTGCAGTTCGCGGTACTGCTCCGTGCGCGCGATCTGCATCGTCGCCGCCAGTCCCGCGACGGTCTCCATGTGCGGCCCGCCCTGGAAGCCGGGGAAAACGGCGCGGTCGAATTTGCGGCCCAGTGCGGCCTTGTGCGTGATGATGACGGCCCCGCGCGGCCCGTTGAGCGTCTTGTGCGTGGTGAACGTGACCGCGTCGGCGATGCCCACGGGATTGGGATACACCCCGCCGATCACCAGCCCGGCGACGTGGGCGATATCGGCCAGCAAGTACGCCCCCACCTCGTCGGCGATGGCGCGGAACTTTTCCCAATCGGGGGCCCAGGGATAGGAAGTATACCCACCAATGATGAGTTTGGGCTGCACCTCCAACGCCTGCGCGCGCAGCGCGTCGTAGTCCACAAGCTCACTGTGCGAATCGACGCTGTAATGGACCACTTCATACGTTTTACCCGACCAGGCAACCTTGCTGCCGTGGCTCAGATGCCCGCCGACGTGCAGCGCCATGGAGAGAATCGTTTCGCCAGGGGCGAGCAGCGCGTACTGCACGGCGGTGTTCGCGGGCGCACCGGAGAGCGTCTGCACGTTGACGTAGAGCTGATCGGCGGGCGTGGCGGCGGTGGCAAAGGCTTCGGCCACGCGGCGGCGCGCCAGCATCTCCAGCACATTGGCGTACTCCACGCCTTTGTAATAACGCAGATCTGCATCGCGGCGATAACGTCCCAAAACCGCTTCGTAGTCCAAAATCTCCGCTTCCTTCAGCTTGCGGGTGCGTTCTTCAGGGTACCCTTCAGCATAGATGTGTGAAAAAGCCGACCCTAACGCCTCGTGGACGGCAAGCGGCGCAATAGACTCGGACGGCACCATAATCAGCTTGCGGGCCTGACGCTCGGTTTCATAGCTAATCAAACGTGCAAGTTCGGGGTCCAAGTCAGCCAGTAATTCATGGAACAGAAAATCCTTCATGACATACTCCTTGAAAATAGTCTAACACTCGTTAGCTGAATAGTTTAGTAGTCGTTGGTCGAATGATCCGGTGGTCATTACTGATCTGGACATAAAAACTAAACTATTTCTCGGCGTTCTATAAGCGTAGAAAGTTTAGCACAACATGACCGAATCAGTAGTGGTCATTAGTCGAATAGTCTGGTAGGTGCGGCTCATTCGACCCTATAAGTCTATTGTACTTGTCAGACAATAACAGACAAGTGAGAACACGCGTGGCTTTTATGGTCTTTCTGCAAAATCGCGCTATACTCCAAGGTGCAATACATTTAGGGTTCGTAAAAATATAACTTCCCGTGCCAACCTTCCCGGAAGCTAGGCTGTGGACGTGCGGCGGCACTTGGAA
>OMKS01000903.1_pt1 | contig 27509 bp, 29 predicted proteins | sample 1674721 | NCBI WGS metagenome assembly OMKS01 (sample SAMN06264996, study PRJEB25208) | sediment metagenome | isolation source: hot spring sediment | place: USA: California | collected 2014-09-02 | reverse complement strand
TGCTTAACTTTATCTTGCAATCAGGGTGATCAATTTTCGATAATCACAACTGGTCAAATTTCGGTTGTCATAACTAAGCGCGGTATCATCAGCCCTGAGCCGCGCTTCTTCAGTTCCTTAATAATTCCTTAATCGCTAATGCTTTATTTTGAAACCTCATCTGCATCTGCTACCGGACACGAAAGTGAAGTAATGCCCGAGGTAATAGCATCCAGACTAGCTTCACTGGCGTTGCTTTGACTGTTGTTTTGCATCCAAGCATCAGCTAAGGAATCAGCGATACGATATCGTAAAAAGCGTTCTCCGTCCGGCCCGGAAAAGACCTTCGCCTGAGCTTCGATCTGCATGGCTTTAGCTTTTGCCTGACTGCGCACCAGCATGATTTCCGTTTTAACCTTTTCCGCTTCCACCCAATTCCGGGCAGCAATTAACTGGGCTTCAGATGCCAGGATAACACTCTCTTTACGGGCCTGAGCCTCCTGTAGGGCCACCTGTTTCCGCCCTTTGGCGGCAACTTCAGCCGCTTGTGCCTTTATTTTGTTTACTTCAATTGTCGCGCGCGCTTTTTTAATTTCTTCGATCTTTTGCAAGAGCTCATTTGAAAACAACAGGCGCTTAATTTTAAACGTAGTCACTTCAAGACCCTTGGCGGCAAGCTCATGATTAATATTCTGACCAGCCTTTGCAAGATATTCCCTCTGTATCTGACCCTGATAAAAGGCGTCGGAATCATAGTATGCCGCTTGTTCCCGAACCGTGGCCGTGGCGATTTCAGTTATTACTTTTTCAATGTCATTTTCGCCCAGGGCCGCCAGTAGAAGGCCGGCCTGTTCGGCCTTCACCCGATACCAAAGGGCGAATTCTGCCTGAACCAGATCGCCATTCTGAGTCGTAAGTGACAACGTGGGCTCACTATCTGAATCATGGAGAGAAAGTTCCTGCTCGCGAATGCTGACTCGGACCAAAATATTGCTAATCGGGTTATAACCGGAGATAAACCAATAGTGTTTTCCGGGAGCCAGAATCTTCAGATTCTGAGCCGGATCTGATTTGCCGGTCATCACGACACCACGCTGGTCAGCCTCAATAATCGGAGCAAAATAATAGCTTGCCGCCACCAGCCCTCCGGTCCCGCTGAACAGAACGATAACTATCAGTACTTTAAGTAATCTGCTCATAATCCACAATCCTCAAAAAAAGAGATGAATAAATTAATGCTGCCTCCATTCGCTAGAGGAAAATCATACATCATTTCGCTTGAAAGGCTTATCCTCTCCTTTATCAAATCAGGCTGACTATCGTCAACCTTTCTCGATCTGGTTTTAAATTTCACCTTTTCCCTGGCGCAGGACTTCATATTCACTGCCGGTCAGATCAACAATGGTTGACGATTCAGACTCAATATCGCCGGCATCCAAAAGAAAAGCCACATCATTACGAAAAACCTTTTCCAGCGCGACAATTGAGTCTCCACAAGCGGCTGTTTTTTTGACACTGACCGCCAGTAATACACCCTTCAGCTGCTCCGCCAGATGCAGGCAGGCCAGATGATCCGGGGACCTGATACCCACCGTGTGTCGTTTGGTCAGCAGCATTTTCGGAACCAAGCGGGAAGCCGGTAGAATGAATGTATAGGAACCGGGAATCAGGCTCTTCATAAACCGGTAAGCGGGATTGCTGACCTCGGCCTAGAGACTGATATCTTTAAGATCGGCGCAGATCAGGGTGATACGCTTTTCGTGGCGTCCGGTTTTAAGAACATACAACCGATTAATGCCCTTTTTACTGGCCAGCCAACAGACAGCGGCATAATTGGTATCGGTCGGGATTATTGCCAGCTCTCCTGCACGCAGGCCATTGAGCAGTTGCGTCAGTTGGCGAGTTTTAGGCAAACCTCCATAGAGAGGAAAAATCTCCATTTAAATCACTGCACCTGTCTAATCCTGGTGCGATAGTGACCCACAACCCAAAAGTTGCCTGCTTACGCTCGGACCTGAAGGTTGTTAATCCTCAACTTGCTCTTTGCGAGCACAGATTTTGGCGACCCAGATACTCAGCTCATATAGAACAATAACCGGGAGGGCCATCATTGTCTGACTGACAACGTCCGGAGGGGTTAAAATGGCCGCGATTACAAAAGCCCCAAGAATTGCATATTTTCTTTTAGCCGCCAGCGTCTGCGCCTTGATTAATCCCAATAAAGCCAGAAATGCGGTTACAACCGGCAGTTCAAAAACGATTCCGAAAGCGAATAGAAGGCGCACGGAGAAAGAAAAATATTCCTTGACTGACGGCATCGGCTTAATAAAATCAGTAGCAAAACTGATAAAAAATTTAAACCCGAAAGGAAAAACGACATAATAACCAAAGAGAGCGCCACCCACAAAAAAAAACGTGGCAAAAAAAACAAAAGGGAAAACATACTTTTTTTCATGGGCATACAAACCTGGTGCGGTAAAACTCCAGATCTGATAAATTACAATCGGAGAAGCCATAAAAAAACCGGCAAGCAAGGAAATCTTGAGATAAATAAAAAAGGTTTCCGTCAATCCCGTAAAAATAAGCCCGTTTTCAGCCGGCATGGCCGCCAGTAATGGCACCATCAAGAGCCGAAAAAGGCCCTCGGAGAAAAAGTAGGCCGCGAGAGTGCAAATAGCAACGGCTATAATAGCAACCAGGAGACGTTTCCGGAGTTCTTCAAGATGATCCGTAAGGTGCATTCCAATTTCAGGATTTTCTTTTTTTGCGGAAGGGTTCAGACTCATGATCCGGCTTTCTTGAAATCCTCTCGGTTATCAATCTGGCTGGGCTCGTCTTTTTTGGGGGGTACTTCCGCCGTCACCTCTGGGTTCAAAGTTGCCGGAACCACTGAAGGCATGGGCTCCGGTGAGGGAGCAACCCGGCCGATACGACGGCGTTCCACGCTTTTCTGGAGATCTTCGGTTTCAGCGTTATCATCGCGATAAACACTGTCTTTAAAATCATCGGTTGCCCGTCTGAATTCCGCCATACCTCGGCCTAAGGTACGAGCCAGCTCAGGCAGCTTTTTCGGGCCAACGACCAGTAAGGCAACAATCAATATGATAATTATTTCAGTTAATCCGATACCGAACATCAGGCAATTCCGAGTCCTTTATGAGAAATGCTTTTGCACACAAAACTATTCAGCCAATTTTTAGTTTTGAGGGTGCATCGTGTTTTTCCGTAACGTCTCGCAATATTTCGTTGTTCTTCCCCGCGCATGAAGCCCATTCATTACTGGTGTTTGAGCGCGAGAGCGCGAGTTCAGCCATGGGGCGCAATGAGAACGCTGGAAAAGCAGAAACTGAGCCTCAGAAATAAAGGGCAATCATCTGAGCCCCGAAGCTGACGAGTTGTTTGCAAACAACGATATTTACGTACCCACTGAAAAAATGTCAACTTAAATGTTATTCAGTTGCAGCGAGACGAGTCTGAATGCGGGCGTTTTCCGCTCATGCAAAAAAAAAGGCTGCCGTTACGGCAGCCTTTTTTAAAAAGAACGCTATCTTATCTTTCTTCAATCGCGTCCGTCGGACATACCTCAACACAGGAGCCGCACTCTACGCATTTGTCCTGGTCGATTTCATAAATATCACCAGCTTCGCTGATTGCATCTTCCGGACACTCTTCAGCACAAGTACCACAAGCTACACATTCATCAGTAATTACGTACATTCTTTCCTCCATTTTAAAGTTCCGTCACCAGCAGTTCATGCCACTATCGGGACGGTTTTTAAAGCCGCAAGAAAAAAGCGGCCGGTTAACTTAGCCTTAAAGATTAAATAGTTTCCCGAACTATCTAAATAGACATAACTTCTTTCTCTTTATCGGAAATCACTTTATCTACCTTCTTGACAAAATCATCGGTCAGCTTCTGAATCTCAGCCTGTCCTTTTTTGTTCTCGTCTTCAGTAATTTCCTTATCCTTCTCCAGAGATTTCAGCATCTCGATAGCATCTCGCCGGTTTGAACGCAACGAAATTTTACTGGTCTCTCCGATCTTTTTTACTACCTTGACCAATTCTTTGCGCCGCTCTTCAGTTGGTCTCGGAATGCTCAGACGGATCTGCTTGCCATCATTACTTGGATTTATTCCCAAATCTGATTTATTGATGGCTTTCTCTATAGCTGGGATTACAGTGCTGTCCCACGGCTGGATTGAAATCAGACGACTTTCCGGAATTGCCAGCGAAGCGACCTGATTCAAGGGCGTCGGGGTTCCAAAATAGTCTATTTTGATGCCGTCAAGCAAAGAAAGTGAAGCTCTCCCGGTACGCACCCGACCAAGTTCCCGTTTCAAAGCTTCGAGCGTTTTTTGCATGCTGCTGCTGCCTTCATCAACAACTTCAGCAACCATCATCTGGCTCATTCAGAATTCTCCTTCAGCTGACCGACTCTGGTCCCGATGTTTTCGCCGCAAACTACCCGCAGAATATTGCCGCGTTTAGTCAGGTTGAAAACCAGAATCGGCAGATCATTATCCATGCAAACAGAAATCGCGGCGGCATCCATCACCTTCAGTTCCTTTTGCAGAACCTCAAGATAAGTCAGCTGGTCAAAACGCCGAGCCTGAGGATTAGTCATCGGATCGCTGTCATAGATACCGTCAACCTTAGTTGCTTTCAGAATTATATCGGCCTGAATCTCCATAGCACGCAGAGCCGCAGCGGTATCAGTCGAAAAAAAAGGGTTGCCGGTACCGGCAACAAAGATAACTATTCTTCCCTTTTCGAGATGACGCACTGCCCGCCGCCGAATATACGGCTCAGCTACTTCATGCATGGAAATAGCGGTCATAACCCGAACCTTGACCCCCAAGCGCTCAATTGCATCCTGAAGTGCCAAGCCGTTGATAACCGTGGCCAGCATTCCCATATAATCGGCTGTCGAACGATCCATGCCTTTGGCCGCAGCGGTTATGCCACGAAAAATATTGCCGCCACCAATGACTATCGCGGTTTGCAACCCCAAGCGATGGAGCTCGACAATCTCTTCCGCAAAACCGGAAATCGCAGTGGGCTCAATCCCGTACTCTCCTCCGCCCATCAGAGCTTCACCGGAGAGCTTAAGTAAAACTCGGTTGAAAACCGAACGGGTTTTCACCGTCGACATGGATGCGGTCATGGTTGCAGACAATTATATTTCACCTGTAAAAAAAATGAGCTTTACCTTGCCCCGGCGCACAAAAGCCGGACAAATTATCCCTGCTTAAGCTGGGCGGCGACTTCTTGCGCCAGATCACAACTTTTTTTTTCCAGCCCCTCACCCATGACATAACGGGTAAAACGGCGGATACTGATATTTTCACCGGTCTTGGCAATCATCTGCTTGATCAGATCCTCAATCGATATATCGGTATCCTTGACAAAAGCCTGTTCCAGCAAACAGCTGTCTTTAAAAAACTTTTCCATCTTGCCGTCAATGATCTTATCAAGGATCTTCTCCGGCTTTCCACTTTCCAAAGCCTGGGTGCGATAAATCGCCCTTTCGCTTGCAACCAACCCAGGCTCTACATCTTCACGTTTCAGAGCCACCGGTGCGGCGGCCGCGATATGCATGGCAACGTCTTTGACAAAATCAACAAAATCATCGGTTCTGGCAACAAAATCAGTCTCGCAGTTAACCTCAACCATAACTCCGATTTTACCACCAGCATGGATATAGGAAGCAACTACCCCTTCTGAGGTTATACGGCCACCCTTTTTTGACGCCGAAGCCAGGCCTTTTTCCCTTAAATAGGTCAATGCTTCTTCAAGATTGCCCTCTTTTTCCTTCAGCGCCGCCTTGCAGTCCATAATGCCGGCACCGGTTTTTTCCCGCAATTCCTTAACCATTGCCGCTGAAATCTCAGCCATTATAAATCTCCATAATCCTCTAATATAAATCCGCATCGCCCTCTTGAAAAGGGAGATACGGTTCCTGGTTTATTTTCAGGTTGTTTTTTGACTGAAGAGCCCTTTAAACTTCGACCGCATCAGTGTCGGCAAATGTTTCTTCACCAACCCGCTCGACAATCGGCATTTTACCTTCATCAATAACCGCCTCGAAGTCATCGTCGTCCTGTGCCTGCATGCGCTCGTCGCGCAGAGCTTTACCTTCGAGACAGGCCTCGGAAATGCTGGTGCAAAAAAGTTTAATCGCCCGAATAGCGTCATCGTTGCCGGGAACAACGTAATCAATTGAATCAGGGTCGCAATTGGTATCAACAATCGCTACCACCGGAATTCCCAACTTGTTGGCTTCCGCCACGGCAATCGCTTCACGCTTGGTATCGATGACAAAAATGCATGACGGAATTTTCTTCATGTTCTTGACTCCGCCAAGGTTTTTCTCCAGCTTTTCCCTCTTCTTTTCCAACTGCAAGACTTCCTTTTTGGGCAGAAGTTCGTAAGTACCGTCTTCCTTCATGGTTTCCAGCTTACGCAGACGGTTAATACTTTTCTTAATGGTATCAAAATTAGTCATCATACCACCCAGCCAGCGGCTGTTAACCCAATACATTCCGGCATTCTCGGCGGCTTCCTTAATACTTTCCTGAGCCTGTTTCTTGGTCCCGACAAAAAGAACATCGCCGCCTTGAGCTACTGTTTCAACAATTGCCTTGTACGCGGTCCGATAAAGTTTGATGGTCTTCTGCAGATCGATGATATAGATGCCGTTGCGGGCCCCAAAAATATATTTTTTCATTTTCGGGTTCCAACGTTTGGTCTGGTGACCGAAATGGACGCCAGACTCGAGCAGCTGACGCATGCTTACCATAGCCATGTTGTTCTCTCCTTCATTTCAAGATGTTGGTTTTATACCTCCGTCTCCAAGCCCTTGCGGACAACGGCGCCTACCGGACCACCCGGCACCAGGCTCCTGTTACAAACCAGCCTGCATCATCAGCGATCAAGGCGGGTCTGACTTGAAAAGACGTGCGAATTTAAACGCGGCCTAGTTACCACAAGCAAGCTTACTTTGCAAGGGGAAAAGGTTTAGCTATAGACATCATGATTAAGTCAGGAGTTCTCTGGCCCGAGCCACATCCGAGGCAATCAGCCGGCGCAGTTCGTCAATCCCGGAACAGCTTTTTTCCCGACGCAAACGATTAACGAAAGTCACTTTAAGTTCCTGTCCGTAAATATCTTGGTCAAAGCCCAGAATATGAACCTCGACGGTCAGGCCGGTATCAGAGAAAGTGGGATTATAGCCGATATTAAGCACCCCTTTAAATCTGTTCCCCTGAAATTCAACCCAGACGGCGTAAACTCCGTTTTGGGGATAAAGTTCAACCTCGGAAATCAGATTGGCGGTTGGAAAACCGAGACCCCGGCCCCGACCCTTGCCATGCACAACGCGGCCCGTGACGGCACAGGGCCGCCCCAAAAAACGAGCAGCTCGCTCAATTTCTCCCTGCATGATGGCCTCTCTGATCTTGGTGCTGCTGACCAATTCACTGTCGACCAGACAGGGGGGAGCGACTATTACTTCAAAACCTGAATTTCGCCCCAATTCGAGCAACCGGTTCACAGAGCCCTCCCGATTGCGTCCGAAAGTATAGTTATCCCCCACCACCACCACGGCGGCGCCCATTTTTTTCGCCAGAACCTGCCGGGCAAAAACGGGCGCCGACAAATCGGCGAAGGCATGATCAAAGTGGGCGATAACCAGATTGTCAATTCCAGAATCGGCAATCAGCTCGATTTTGCGTTCATATGAAGTGATCAGAAAGATTCGGCGTTTAGGGAAAAGCAGCTTCAAGGGATGAGGACGAAAGGTCAGGGCGCTTGATTCCAGCCCCCTCTCCCGGGCTCTTTCCCGGGCCAGGGCAAAAAGAGAACGGTGCCCGAGATGGACACCGTCAAAGTTACCGATTGCCACCACCTGGGAGCGGGGCGGGAAACAGGGTTCGCAAAAATTATCGTAGATTTGCACGTTGGTTCCGGACTAATTAGCGATGATGCTTAAAAATCATTTAAAATGGTTGAAAAAATCACCCTCGCGATCCATCACCACGGTAGTACGTTCAGCCAAAGCCTTGCCGTAAGCCTGCAGCGAGCGATAAAAATCATAAAAATCAGGGTCGGCCGAGTAAGCCTCCGCATAAATTTTGATCGCGGCCTGCTCCCCTTCCCCTTTGATTCTCTCAGCTTCACGATAGGCCTCGGAAATCAGAATGGTCCGCTCGCGATCCGCCTGGGAACGGATCTTAATGCCCTCCTCTTCTCCTTCGGAACGATAACTCTTGGCCTGGCGCTGACGCTCGGCCTGCATTCTCGTAAAAACATGTTTTTCATTTTCCTTGGGTAAGTCGGCGGCCTTGACCCGGACATCGACCACCTCGATGCCGTATTCCTTGCCGGCCTCGTTACTTTTGTTGGTTACTGCTTGCATGATCTTTTCCCGAACCTTGGAAACAATATCGTTCAGGGTTTCCCTGCCCAGTTCAACCCGCAGCTCAGAATAAATAATATCATCAAGCCGGGCCTGGGCCCCGGTTTCGGTACGTACCGACTGATAAAACTTGAGAGGATCGACAATCCGCCACTTGGAGTAGTTGTCGATCACCAGATTTTTTTTGTCACTGGTGATAATCTCGGCCGGAGCGGCATCATAATGCAGCAAACGCCGTTCAAAATAGACAACCTGCTGAAGAAAAGGAATTTTGAATTTCAGTCCTGGATCCGTAACCACTCTGATCGGCTTACCGAGTTGTAAAATCAGGGTCTGCTGGGTCTGATCGACAACAAACAAGCCATTGTAAGCTACGACTACTATCATCACGAGAGCAAGCATGATCGGCTTTAATAATTTCATTGTCCGGACCTCCTGTTTTCTCCCTGAGCTCCCGCCGTCACCGGGCCGGCACTCAGTTGTTCAAGAGCCCGCGGACGGGACTCAAGCGGCAACAAAGGTAGTAGTGAGCGGGTCAGTTTGGGATCAATAATTATTTTATCAAGACCTTGGAGAACATTTTCCATCATTTCCAAACGCATTCTTTTGCGCGTAATTTCCGGCGCCAACCGGTAAGCTTTAAGATTGGCGGAAAATCGATTGGCGTCACCTGTCGCCTGATTAATCAGTTTCGCCTTGTAAGCTTCGGCCTCATTGGTCATCTGGGTTGCCTTGCCTTTGGCCTTGGGAATGATTTCGTTACTATAGCCCTCGGATTCATTAATCAGCCTGATCTTGTTTTCCTTGGCGCTGGCAACATCCTGAAAAGACTGAATAACCTCTTTCGGGGGGTGAACATCCTGAAGCTGAATCGCGACAATCTGTACCCCTGCCTGGTAGTGGTTGAGAATTTCCTGCAGACGACTGGCGCAATCCTGCTGAATTTCGTACTTGCCGGTAGTCAGAACAATATCGATTTCATTCTTGCCGATGATCTCACGCATGGCCGCTTCAGTCGCTACCCGCACGGTCTCTTCCTGGGAGCTGACATTGAACAGATAGGCAATCGGATCACTGATCCTGTACTGAACAATAAACTGAGCGTTAACAATATTTTCGTCCCCGGTCAACATCAGCGACTCATGAGGAACCAGTTGGTAACGCGCCGGCGTGACCTTGGAAATCGTGCGAAAACCAATTTCGAGACGCTTGACCTGAGTAACCTTGGGCTTCAGCACCGTCTCTATGGGCCGTGGCAGATGCCAGTGAGGCCCGGCTTCGGTCGTGTATACGGCTTCACCAAAGCGCTTGACAACCCCTACTTCATCGGGGGCGACAATATAAAATCCGGTCGCCAACCAGCCAACCATCAGAATTGCCAGCAGTAGAAAAGGCCCTCCGGGCGGCCCCCCGCCGAAACCTTTTTCGGCTCGGTTGAAAACCTTTTTAACCAAATCTTCAATCTCACCCGACGATTTGCCTTTGTTTTCATCACCATTGTATTCCCAGGGCATTTTTCCTCCTTGCCGGCCTGATCAGCGAGCACTTAAATTTAAACAATTCCCGAGATTCTTGTTTTTTACTGAAGTTCGACATTTGAAACAATTAAGTCACTAACCTGACAAAAGTCAACCCTATTGCCCTAAAGGCATGACATCACAACCCGCCGGTGGAACAAAGGTAAAAAAGGCCGGCGGCAAGGACGGATCAGGACCACTCAACCATTTATAGGAAATATCAATTCGATTGGCAAACAGATCAACCATCATGGTTTCCTGCAGCTGTAGGGAGTCCCGGGCGAACACCATCTTCAACTTTTGAAAAGGCGGCGCCTGATTTTCGGCAAGCGAGCGCAGCTCCACGGTAATCAGTTCATCAATCTCATTTACCGTCAGCTTGAAACCTTGCGGATTAGCCTTGATTTCGGCCAGAAGATTGATGATAATTCGAGCTTCCTTAATTTCCTTGACCGTACCGACCATAACCTGGTTGAGATCGGGGCTGTGATACCAGAGGGTTGCGCCATCGGAAACCAGCAGCTGTTTCTCCGGCAGCTGATACTCCCAGCGCATCTTGTCCGGACCCTGAATCCAGATCAAGCCCAGACTTAATACCGTTTCATCGGTATCGGCGTAGGTTGTTTTCTGGGTGAACCGCCCATTAAAAACCTTTTCCTGCCGGAACTGATGCCGAATCCGGGCAAGCAGAGCAGCGGTTTCCGGCGGCTCCGGAGCTTTTTCCGTTTCCGTCCCCCAGACGAAGCCCGGCAACAGACTCGCCAGAAAAATCATGACCAGGCAAAGGCGAAAACTGCTTTTGCGTTTAAACGTCAAAATAAAACTCTTTTCCGGCATGTTCCACTCTCCGCAAGGCTGATACGTCAAGACCTTCAAGGGGCTTTTGCGCTCAGCAAAAGTTATACATCAAGATTAAAAACCCGACCGCAATTGGCCGAAGTTCTGGCGGCGACCTCTTCCGGGTCAAGTTTTTTCAGACCGGCCACGGCTGCGGCCACATATCCAACATAGGCCGGTTCGTTGCGTTTGCCGCGATACGGCACCGGGCTCAGGAAAGGGGCGTCGGTTTCCAACAAAAGATCATCAAGGCTGAGTTTTCTCGCCACCTCGGCCTGAACCTGGCTGCGCGGATAAGTAATGGTTCCCGGCAAGGAAATAGCAAACCCCAGATCGACAAAACGCCGGGCCCAATCGTAATCGGCTGAAAAACAGTGAATGACGCCTCCGTGCCGATAGCCCGATTCCGCCCGAATCAGATCGTAGACCTCCTGATGCGCCTCGCGGTCATGAATAATCACCGGCAGACCCAGTTCCCCGGCAAGATTAAGCTGGCGAGCAAAGGCTCGGCGCTGTACCGGACGGGGCGAATGGTCTCGGTAAAAATCAAGGCCGATTTCCCCATAGGCCACTACCTTCTCGGCTGCGGCCAGAGATGATAACCGAGAATAAAGGGTCTCGTCGGCGCTTTGGCTGTCATGCGGATGAATACCGATCGCCGCGTAGATACCGGGGTACTTGTGGGCCAGTTCCAGAGCCCGAATGGAATCGTTGAGGTCAGTCCCGACAACCAGCATTCCTTCCACCCCGGCCATCTGAGCCCTGGCAATCACGGCCTCGAGGTCCTCCGCAAAGGCGCTCAGATTTAAATGACAGTGCGAATCAAACAGGCGCATCCTTAAAAATATCTCAACCCCGTTCACTGGGCTCTTTGAACTGTTCAAATTTTTTGACGAATTCAGCCAGGGCGGCGGCGCTCAGGCGACAGAGTTCGCCGCCTTTTTCGGCACCGGCCCAAGCTGGATCGCCCCAGACGCCGCCAGGCCAGCAGGCCTGCTTGTCACGAACCAGAATATAATCAGGAAAATTCGGAAATTCACGAGGCGAAGTGCCCTTGACCAATTTCGGGAAAAGGTACTGAATCCGAGAGGTTTCGACCTCGCCGGCATGAGCGTCGCCCAAGGTTTGAATCAGCTCTCGACCCGCCTGCAGACAAAAATCATACTCATTGATTACCGCCACGCGAATATCAGTAAAAGCCGTCAGCATCTCTTCTCCGACCTCAACTAAGGCTCCGATATGGGTTTTGCCGGCATGACCGGAGATCAGAATGAAATTCCTCAGCCCTTGTTTGTAATAACCCCTGATCAGGTCTCGAACCAAAGCGCGAAAACTATCCGGCCCGACGCCCACGGTTCCCGGATGCTCGGAAGTACTGCGGCAGATGCCATAGTGCAGCGGGGGCGCGACAAAGGTCGCATGTAGAGCGGCCGCCATCTTCACGACCGCGTCAACCTGCATGGTATCGGTATCCAGAGGCAAATGTCGGCCATGCTCCTCGGTCGAACCAAAAGGCAGAAAAATCGTGCGGGTCCGCTCCAGGCCGGCAGCAAATTCGGTCATGGTCATTTCAGCGATAATCAAATCTTTCACCTGATGTTCATGCAATTGAAAAAATTTTCCCTTGTAAGGGCAATCCTTCGGCACCGGGCTTTGGTAGCAGAACTTAGCGAAAGAGACAACCTTAAAATGAAAATGGGAATATGTTGGCGGCAATCAGCGACAATTTTTAGTGACGGTTGGTTTACAGCAACTATCCATGTCAATTTTATGTTTTACGCGTTTAGACCGGAAATCATACGGAAGCGATCATTTTTCTTTTCCTTATTCATTACCAAAGTATTCTAGATTGTTATTGCAGTCCGGCCGGAGCTATGATAATGAGCGCCCTTAATTTTATTTTCGGTCGTCCGCGAAAAACAAAAACGATTAATTTAAATTTGCAGAACATGCCGGAGAGAGCTATGCTTACCCTGTCGTCCCGTGTCCAAGAAATCAAACCCTCCCCGACCCTGGCCATCGACGCCAAAGCCAAGGCCCTACAGTCGGAAGGAGTTGATGTCGTCAATTTCGGCGCCGGTGAGCCCGACTTCGACACCCCGGACAATATTAAAGAAGCCGGAATCAAGGCCATTCGCGACGGCTTCACCAACTATACTCCGGTCCCTGGAATTCCCCAGCTCAGAAAGGCCATCGCCGCCAAGCTTAAACGCGAAAACCGGCTGGATTACCAGATGGAGGAGATTATCGTCTCCTGCGGGGGCAAACATTCATTCTACAATCTGGCTCAGGCTCTGCTCAATCCCGGGGATGAAGTCGTCATTCCGGCTCCGTACTGGGTTTCCTACCCCCCCATGGTTTCGCTGGCGGGCGGGGTGCCGGTGATTATCGCAACCGGCGAGGAAACCTCATTCAAGATTTCAGCCGCACAACTGGCAAAGGCCATCACCCCGAGGACCCGGGCGGTGGTTATCAACTCTCCTTCCAATCCCACCGGTGCGGCCTATACCTTCGCCGAACTTAAAGCCTTGGCGGAAGTGGTGGTGGAAAATGACATTCTTCTGATCAGCGACGAAATTTATGAACATATCGTCTACGATAATTTTTCACAGCACAGCCCGGCTGAGATCAGTCCCGAGGTTAGGCGGCGCTGTATTATTATCAACGGAGCCTCGAAGTCGTACTCCATGACCGGCTGGCGTATCGGTTTTACGGCCGGTCCCGCACCCTTGATTGCGGCCATGAACAAAATCCAGAGTCAGAGCACCTCGAATCCGACCTCGATTTCTCAGATGGCGGCGCTTGAGGCCTACAACGGACCTCAGGACTATGTCAAGAACGTGCTGTCCCATTTCACCGAACGCCGCGCTTTCATCGTCAAGGCGTTAAATGAAATCCCCGGAGTCACTTGTTTCAATCCTCAGGGCGCGTTCTATGTCTTTCCCGGGGTCAAGGGTCTGCTGGGGCGCAGCTGTAAGGGGCGGCTCATCGACAGTTCCCTGACCCTGTGCGAATTGCTGCTGGATGAGGCCAGAATAGCGGCCGTCCCCGGTGAAGCCTTCGGAGCTCCCGGCTACATGCGCCTGTCGTATGCGACATCCATGGAAAATATCACCAAGGGAATCGAACGCTTATCAAACTTTGTTAAAGTTTTAGCCTAATTAAACCCTCAGTTGAAATGGGGTCGGAATGAAATTGGATCAATTACATTCCGACCCCATTTTCTTGCATTTATTTGAAAAGTCACCCAGCCTATGATTACAGTTACCGGTTTAAGTAAAAGCTTCGGCGGCCAGAACCTGTTTACCGACGTCAATCTCCAGTTCGACCCGAATCATCGCTATGGCATTGTCGGTCCCAACGGGGCCGGCAAGTCAACCTTCCTAAGAATCCTCTGCGGCCAGGAAAGTTTTGACAAGGGAAGCGTCAGCCTGCCGGCGAAAATGCGGGTCGGCACCCTCAACCAGGATCATTTCGCCTTTGAGGATATGGCCCTGGTTGATGTTGTCATGCGTGGTCAACCCCAACTTTTTCATGCCTTTGCCGACAAGGAAAAACTTCTCGAACAATCCGAACCCGATCCGCAAAAGATTATAGAACTAGAGGAAATCATTCAACACTATGACGGCTATCAGGCCGAAAGCCGCATCGCCCAGATGCTTGAAGGTCTGGGCATCGCCACCTCCTATCATACCCAGCCGATGCGGGTTTTATCGGGTGGTTACAAGCTCAGGGTGTTGCTCGCTCAATGCCTTTTCAGCCAACCCGAAGTGCTGCTCCTGGACGAGCCCACCAACCATCTCGATATTGCCTCGGTCGGCTGGCTCGAAGATTATCTGTCCGAATACCGGGGCACGGTAATTGTCGTCTCTCATGACCGCGATTTTATCAACCGGGTCTCAACCGATATTGCCGATATCGATTACGAAACCATCAAGATTTACTCCGGCAACTACGATTTCTATTTGAGAGCCCGGGAACAGGAAGATCAACTGCGCCGCCAGGAATCCGACAAGGCGGAGAAAAAGATCAACGAGCTCCAGACCTTTGTCACTCGTTTCAAGGGCAAGGCCAGCAAGGCCCGACAGGCTCAGAGCAAACTCAAACAGATCAACCGCATGGAAAAAGATCTGGTCAAACCCCTCTACTCCTCCCGGGCTCACCCGCGCATTTCTTTTACCTGCTGTCGGCCTTCTGGCAAAACCGTGCTTGAGGTTAAAAATATCAGCAAGGCCTACGGCGAAAAAAAGGTGCTCCATGAGGTTTCCCTGACCGTCAACCGGGGACAGAGACTGGCGGTCATCGGCCCTAATGGCATCGGGAAATCAACCCTGTTGAAGATTATCATGGGCGACCTGCAAGCCGACAGCGGGAGTATCGAATGGGGTTACGAGACCTATCCCGAATATTTTTCCCAGGATCACCGGGAACTGATTCCCGTTAACTCCTCTCCTTATGAATATCTTTACAGCTACGGTCCCGGTGAGAGTATCGGCACAATCCGTGGAATTCTCGGCAACCTGCTGTTTTCCGGCGACGATGTCCGTAAATCGACTGCGGCTCTTTCCGGCGGCGAAGCGGCCCGCCTGATTATTGCCAAACTGGTCCTGAAAAAGGGCAATGTTCTGGTTCTCGATGAACCGACCAACCACCTCGACCTGGAATCAATCGAAACCTTTATCGAAGCCCTGATCAAGTTTGAGGGGACGATTATCTTTGTCAGCCATAACCGTTACCTGGTTAACCGGGTGGCGGATCATGTCTTGGAATTGAAAACCGACGGCTATGACCTTTTCCCCGGCACTTATGCAGAATTTCTCGAGCGCGAAGGCTGCGACCATCTCAGCGGCGTTCGTCCCGGCCGAAATCGCCAGGGTCCCGGTCGGATTCCGGAAAACAAGTCCGGCCCTCAGACCGTTTCCCCTGCGCCTGAGGAACCCAGGACTCCCCCCCGTTTTCAGGTCTCTGGCAGAGACCAGGAAAAGCGTAAGAAGCTTAAGCAGCAGATCAATGCCCTGCAAAAGGAAAGCGCTGCCGCCGAAAGCCTTTGCGAAAAGCTTGAGGTAGAAAAGGAGCGTTTCAATCAAATCTTTTCCCGACCGGATTACTATGCTGAAACCCCGCCGGAAAAAATCAAACAAAATGCGGCCGAGAAGAAAGAATGTGAAGAAAAATTGAGCTGGGCCTATCGTAAATGGGAGAAGCTCAACCAGGAAATTGAAAGCCTGACAAGGATGATGGACCCGGAATGAGTTGTTTCAAAAGGATAACCGCCGGGCTTGAACATGAGTGAATCAATCACCCGCCCCCACAAACTGATCCCCGACCCGGCTCTCCACATCATTCTCTATGAGCCTGAAATTCCGGCCAATACCGGCAATATCGCCCGCCTCTGCGCCGCCGCCGAGCTGCCTTTACATCTGATTCATCCTCTGGGCTTTAAGACCGATGATCGCCATCTCAAAAGAGCCGGACTTGATTACTGGTCCGAGGTCGATGTGCGCGAGCATCACGATTTTGACAGTTTCCTTCAGTTTTGGTATAGTACTACCATCCCTACGGGCAATGCTGAAAGCCATGCCTTGCTTTTTGCCCTGAGCGCCCGGGCCGCGACCCCCTACAACCGGGCAAAAGATTTCAAACGCGGCAGCGGCCTCATTTTCGGCCCGGAGACCCGTGGTCTTTCTCTATCCCTGATGGACCGCTATCCTACCTTGACGATTCCGATGTGGGGGCGGGTCAGAAGTATCAACCTGTCCACCTCGGTCGGCATCGTCGCCTACCATTTTCTGCAGCAGCTCAATCTTTTTTAATTCTTTTGACCTAGGTCAAGGAATAAAATTCAAGTTCCCGGTAAACCAGAACAAAAGCAATCAACTTTCGATCCAATTCTTAACTGAATAACAAGGAGGAAGTCACCATGTTCTGTTTTCAATGTCAGGAAACCGCCAAAAATCAGGGTTGTACAATCAGGGGCGTCTGCGGCAAACCGGAAGAAACCGCCAATCTTCAGGATCTGCTGATTCATGTGCTTAAAGGAATCGCGGTTTACGGGGAAAAGCTCGAAGCCTTTAGCGGCGACTATAATGAAACCGCGCTGTTTACGGCCAAGGCGCTGTTTGCCACCATCACCAATGCCAACTGGGATGATCGGAGTTTTATCGCGCTGATCAACGAAGCCCTGCAACGCCGCGACCGTCTGCGGCAGTCTTTCCTGAAAGCCTGGAAAGAAAAAAACGCTTGTGATTTTAACGAAGACCTGCCGGATGCCGCGACCTGGCGGGGAGAAACCGACACCTTTGCCGAAAAAGCCAAAAGTGTCGGAGTGCTGGCAACCGCCAATGAGGATGTACGTTCCCTGCGCGAACTTTTGGTCATCGGTCTCAAAGGAATTGCGGCTTATGCCGATCATGCCGCGGTTTTGGGCTTTGAGGATCGGGAAATTTACCGCTTTATCATGGAAGCCCTGGCTTCCACCACCAAGGATCTGAGCGTTGATGAAATGGTCGGACTGGTTATGAAAGCCGGGGAAATTTCCGTCAAAACCATGGCCTTGCTTGATCAAGCCAACACCGAGAGCTACGGCCATCCGGAAATCTCCGAGGTCAACCTGGGCGTGCGTAACCGTCCCGGCATTTTGATCAGCGGCCATGATTTAAAGGATATGGATGAACTTCTCAAGCAGACCGAAGGCAGCGGCGTCGATGTCTACACCCATGGCGAGATGCTGCCGGCCAACTATTATCCGGCCTTCAAGAAATACGATCATTTCGTCGGCAACTACGGCGGTTCCTGGTGGCATCAGAATCAGGAATTCGAATCCTTTAACGGCCCGATTCTGCTGACCACCAACTGCCTGGTTCCCCTGAAAAAAGAAAACACCTATCTCGATCGCCTCTTTACGACCGGAGTGGTCGGCTATGTCGGGGCGACCCATATTGCCGAGCGTCCGACCGGCGGCAGCAAGGATTTTTCAGCCCTGATTGAAAGGGCTAAAGCCTGCCCGGCTCCGACCGAGATCGAGACCGGCAAGATAGTCGGTGGTTTTGCTCACAATCAGGTCCTGGCTCTGGCCGACAAAGTCGTGGCCGCAGTAAAATCCGGCGCGATCAAACGCTTTATCGTCATGGCCGGCTGTGACGGCCGCCAGAAAAGCCGAAGCTACTATACCGAAGTCGCGGAAAAACTGCCCGCGGATACGGTAATTCTGACCGCCGGCTGCGCCAAGTACCGCTACAACAAGCTTGAACTCGGCGATATCGGCGGCATTCCCCGCATTCTTGACGCGGGTCAGTGCAATGACTCCTATTCTCTGGCTGTCATCGCCATCAAATTAAAAGAGGTTTTCGGCCTGGACGATATCAATCAACTGCCGATCTCTTATGATATTGCCTGGTATGAGCAAAAAGCTGTGGCGGTTCTGCTCGCCCTGCTCTTTCTTGGCGTCAAGGGTATTCGCCTGGGGCCCACCCTGCCGGCCTTCCTTTCACCCAATGTCGCCAAGGTGTTGGTTGAAAAATTTGCCATCAAACCTATCGACACGGTCGACAACGACATCGCCGCCATGATGCAGGGTCAATAAGGTTCAATTTTAATCCTGGTTCCACAAAAAAACGCCGTCGGTTTTTTCCAAAAAAACCGACGGCGTTTTTTTGTGGATTTACATTTATAACTCTCAAGTAAGCCGGTTTTAAAGGGGAACACGACGAAAGCTCTCGAATCGTTGCGTAAAACCACTGGCTCACTTTTGGGGTTGCAAATCAGCAGAGCAATTACTTACATTTTTATCTTGCACCTACCCCGCCATCTGTTATACCGTCGAGCCTAAAAGCTTAAGTGCGCCTTCGAAGATCATAAAACATCGGATTCAAGTTTCATGGCGCCAGAATGAATAAAAGGCCTTCTACTGAAAGGGCAAAAATTTACCTGGCCATGAACAATCCGGAGTCTTTTATCAGCCGGCTACCCTGGGTTTTACTTCTATCCTCGGTTTTCCTGCTCAACTTTCTCGCCCGAATCCTCTTCTCACCTCTGCTTCCCGCCATTGAGACCGAATTTAATATCGGTCACGCGGCCGCCGCATCATTATTTGTTTATCTTTCCGGCGGCTATTTTGCCGCCCTGCTGGGATCGGGTTTCCTCTCGGCGCGCATCCCTCATCGTCTGATCCTGAGCGGCAGCGCGGTCGGGGTCGGAGTAATTTTACTCCTGGGCGCAAGCAGCCAGAGCCTGGCTTACTTGCGCCTGACCGCCCTCTGCCTCGGCTTGGTCTGCGGACCTTACCTGCCCAGCGCCATCGCCACTCTGACCGACACGGTTCCTCACCAGCACTGGGGAAAAGCCCTGGCCATTCATGAATTGGCGCCGAATCTTGCTTTCACCATGGCCCCGGTAATCACTGCGTGCCTGCTGTCACAGGTTTCCTGGCGCTGGGTTTTGGTCGGCCCCGGAATGATCTCGATCTTGATGGGCATCCTGTTTCTCCGGTTCGGCTCTGGAGGCCAATTCTGCGGACAACCACCTCGTTTTGCCATTTGTCGCAGTTTGTTTGCGGTGCCGACTTTCTGGATCATCGTTCTTCTGTTTACTCTCGGCATCAGTGCCACCATGGGTCTTTTTAATATCCTGCCGGCCTATCTGGTCAGTCATTTCGGTATGTCCACCACCTCCGCCAACACCCTGGCAAGTCTTTCACGCGTTCTGACCCTCGTCACGGTTTTTTTCGGGGGGTGGGCCACGGATCACCTTGGCCCCCGCCGCACCCTGATAGTGGTTCTTGGCATCACCGGTATGCTGACGGCGGCCCTGGGCCTGGTACCGGTTTCGGCGCTGGTCATGGCCAAGACGCTGGTCTTTTTACAGCCGTTACTGGCGGTGGTTTTTTTCCCGGCCGGCTTTGCGATTATTGCCGGAGTGGCGCCGGCGGAAAACCGAAATCTCGCGGTTTCTCTGGTGGTGGCCTTGGCCTTTCTGCTCGGAGGAGGTTTTGCCCCCTATGTCGTCGGCATCTGCGGCGATGCCGGACACTTCAGCTGGGGCATTTTCCTACTGGGTTGCCTGGTTTTTTCAGGGGCTCTGGTGGCCCCTTTTCTCCCGCGACAACCATAAGAACACCTGTCAGTCAACGACAACAGGACAGGAAACCAAGACTTTCCTGCAAAATCAGAGCGAAGCTATTACCCTGGTGAAGGTGGTCGGTTTTCTTTAATTTTCAGCGAAAAAAGGGCTTGACTTTTATAAGATTGGTAGGTAGCGACAATTTTTTTCTCTTGAAATTTTAATAAATTACCATGCGGATAGGGTTTTTTCGAAAATGAAAAATGCCGCCATCGGAGTGTTTGATTCAGGGGTGGGAGGCTTGTCCGTGCTGCGCGAGATTCGCAAGCTACTGCCCAGAGAAGATTTATTTTACATCGCCGACTCCGGAGCCGGACCGTATGGCGATCAATCTGGGGAGTTCATTCAGGAAAGGGTACATGTGCTTGCCGATTTCCTGCTCACCAAAAAGGTCAAGTCCCTGGTTGTCGCCTGCAATACCGCGACGACGGTGGCGATTCAATCCCTGCGCATGAGGTTGAGCCTTCCCATTATCGCGATTGAACCTGCGGTCAAACCGGCGGTCGAGCTTACCAGGTCTGGAATTGTCGGCATTCTTGCCACCAGTCGCACGCTGACCAGCCGGCGATTTCAGAGCCTGGTCGAGGATTACGGCAACGGCACGAAGTTTCTTCTGCAGCCTTGTCCCGGGCTGATGGAGCAGGTCGAAAAAGGAGAACTGGAGAGCGTTAAGACTTATGAACTGACAGCCCGTTATCTATCACCTCTGTTGGAACAGGGGGCCGATACCATCGTTCTCGGCTGCACCCACTATCCGTTCCTGCTTCCGGTTATCAAAAAGCTTACCGGGCCGGATATCTCCATCATTGACCCGGCCGTGGCTGTCGCCCGGCAGCTTTATCGCCGCTTGGAAACCTGCAATCTACTTTCGTCTGGGGAAGTCCCAGGGGTTGAGTGCTTCTGGACCAGCGGTATTCTTCCTGGCGTGAAGCCCCTGATCGCCCAGATCTGGGGCAAGGAAACGCTGGTTTGTGCCCTGCCCTCTTGCCCACAGCCATAAAAAGTGGATGCCGGGGCAAGGATAATAATGCGCTAACGATTCAGCGTCGTTGATTTCAGCTTTTCCCCAGAAATTCCGAAAACAACCAGCGCTTGCACGGGCTTATTTGGAAGTCACAAAATTCGAAGCTTAACGATTGCCCAGTGGAATCCCGAACTCTCGATAGATGCGAAAGAAGAAATGAGGATATTTTTCTGGACAGTCGCAATAAGGCAGGCCGCTTTTCGGCTCAAGTCTTTCCAGTTCACCAAAAATCTTATCTGTAGCGCTGGGATCAAAAGCATAGATCAAATCGGGATGAATCCAGCAGCCTTCCCAGGGGATAAAACGACCCGCCAGAATCCAGTCATCATCCGCGACCCGGGCCAGCACGACTTCATCCAGAACCAGCTTCTCCTGATTTTCCAGCAGCGGCTCCAGGTCAAGAAAACGACGCTCACGCCGGGCTTTTACGCGAAACAGGGAAAAGTGGTTTTCCTTAAGATAGGCTTCCAATAGACGGCGCTGCAGGGCCGGGAAAAAATCGTCATTCTGTTTTTCCAGAAAGACTTCCACCGGATGTCGTCCTTCAAGTTTCTCCCGAAAAATAAGAAGATCAACCAAAGCACTGGTATCGCCATCCTTTTCCAGTTTCAGTTTGCCGTCCCGGCCCAGTAAGCCGAGTTCTTGGGCGACCCGGGCAATGATCTTACCATCAAAAAGTTTGGCCACCGCCGTGTTGACCTTGGCTATACGCTGGCGCAACTGATGATGCTCGCGTTGTTCGCGTCGGAAAAGCAACATGTAAAAACCCTGATAAAATCGCCGGTTTCAAAAAACGGGACTTGGCAAAGACAGGCCGGCTCCGCTTGAAACTATCTTTTTATAGCTTAAACATCTCCCGATGGCCAGCATATTTTTCCCGCAGCTTGGGTTTCTCAATCTTGCCGGTGGGATTGCGGGGCACATCATCAAAAAAGAAATGCCGCGGTCTTTTGTAGCGAGGCAGATCGAGACAAAATTTCTCCAGCTCATCTTTCTGCAGGCGGCGACCGGGTTTGAGCTCCACAATGGCCGCGACGATTTCGCCCAGACGATCGTCCGGCAAGCCGATAACCGCGACATCGTTAATATCGTTATGCCCCTGGAGAAAATCCTCTATTTCGACGGGAAAAATATTTTCCCCGCCGGTGATAATTATATCTTTCTTGCGATCGACCAGAAAGATAAAACCATCCTCATCCATGCGGGCGATATCGCCGGTATGAAGCCAGCCGTCTCGCAAAGCGTTAGCGGTCTCGGCCTGATTTTTAAAATATTCGCGCATGATTCCCGGCCCCCGCACCACCAGCTCTCCGATCTCGCCTTGAGGCTGCGGCCGATCTTGAGCATCGACGATACGGCACTCCCAATCAAAACCGGGAATGCCGATGGCCCCCACCTTATGAGTATTGCCCATGCCCAAATGAACACAGCCGGGGCCCGTCGATTCACTTAAACCATAATTCGTGTCATACTGATGAGCCGGAAAGACCTTGAGCCATTCGCGAATCAGGCTCGGTGGTACCGGCTGGGCTCCGATATGCATCAGCCGCCATTGACCAAGTTCATAGTTATTCAGATCGACCGCGCCGCTTTCAATCGCAGTCAGAATATCCTGGGCCCAAGGCACCAGAAGCCAGACAATCGTTCCCTTTTCTTCCGAAACCGCTTCAAGAATCCATTCCGGCTTGGCTCCTTTTAAAATCACGGCTTTTGCCCCAACAATAAAATTACCGAACCAGTGCATCTTGGCTCCGGTATGATATAGTGGCGGAATCAGAATGAAGTTATCTGCATGGGTCTGAAGATGGTGACGGTTCTCAACAATGCAGGCCGCCTCAAGATTGCCGTGCGTGAGCAGAATCGGCTTGGGCAAACCAGTGGTTCCCGAAGTAAAATAAAGGGCGGCGCTTTCATCTGCCTGCAATTTCACAGCGGGATTTTCACTGCTTTGTGAATCCAGGAGTTCGAGATAGTTCTCGCTGCCTTGAAGGTCACTGAGGCCGAGGGTGAAAAAATGTTTAACTCCCGGCAAACGCTCTTTAATGGCGCCAATCCTGGCAAAAAATTCCGGGCCGAAAAACAAGGTGTCAGCTTCGGAGACTTCAAGGCAATGCCTGATGTTTTCGCTGTCAAAACGAAAATTAAGCGGCACCACCCAGGCACCGCTGCGTAAAATACCGAAATAAAGCGGCAGCCATTCCAGTCCATTCATGAGCAGATGAGCCACCCGGCTACCGGAGCCAACTCCTCGGGAACGCAACAAATTAGCGATCTGGTTGGCTTGTCGGTCAAACTCCAGCCAGCTGATCTCGCGCCGCCGCTTGTTCTCCGGATCTCTTTCAATCAGAGCCGTTTCCTGCTCGTACATCCGCCCGTTACGGGCCAGAATCTCAGTGATCAGCATAAAACAATCTTCCTTTCCTGTCCCGGGAAAACCGGGTTTACAACTTAACCGACCTCATGAAGTATACAAACCTTCTGCAAACAGCAAAATCCAGACCCGGCAAAAAGAAAAACAGATCGGCAAAAGAATCTCTTTTTTACGAAAAACCCACAACAATGTCCAGGACCAAGTCGACAGGAATAGAGGTTATTTTACCGGCCGGCGGTAATTTTTCCCCTTTCAGGACGGGTTCCGGCTTGAGCAGATAATCCCTTGCACGATTAATGGTTGCCAAACAGCCATGATCTGAGGTAAAGCAAAACAATTGTCGATAGCCATTTAAAGCCTAGTTCTATTACCGGAAAAGTCATGGAAGCGATACGGATCAGAGTTAAACGGACCAGTTATCTGAACCGTGACAACGGCTATGTCGTGTTCAAAGGTGACAGCAGCAGGCGGCCGGTAACTGCAGTTGGCTACCTACCGGAAGCCCTTGACGGCAGCAAACTCAGCGGAATCGATTTCGAACTTACCGGGACCTGGGAGATGAGTAAATTCGGTCGCCAGTTCGCCTTTTCCCAAGCTCGGCTGCTCAGCAACCAGATGTTTTATTTCCTCGCCAAGGTTGTCAAAGGGGTTGGCGATAAACTTGCCGTTCGACTCCTTGAGCATTACGGAGAAAAAAAACTGGTTGCCATCTTGGAACATGAACCGGAAAAGCTGCTTGAATTCAAGGGGATCAAGGAAAAAAAGCTAAGCCAGATTAAAACTTCCTGGGAAAAGCAGAAAAAGCTGCGCGCCCTCTCGGAATTTCTCCTGCCCCACGGCATCACCCCCAACCTTTTGGTCCGTATTTTTAATAGTTTTGGAGATGATGCCGCCAGAAAGGTGCGCGACACCCCCTACTCGTTAACCGAGATTCGCGGCATCGGTTTCAAAACCGCCGACGGCATCGCCCGCAAACTAGGTTTATCCTATACTGCGCCGGAACGTATCGAGGCCGCAATTTATCATCTTCTGCTCGAAGCCGGCGAGCAGGATGGACATACCTATCTCCAGCCTGAAACCCTCTACCGGCAACTCGACGAGCTCCTGCAAGACGAGGAGGCGGAAAAAGAAAGACTGGACCGGAAGATATTTATCGAGGTTATTGAGCGGCTTTTCGCAACCAACAAACTGGTGCTTGAAGGAAACCAGCGGGTAGCCCTAAAAGCCTTTCATTATGTAGAAAATTATCTGAAAAATTTCTTCTTGCGGAAATCAGAAAAACGATTCGCGCCGCTGCTTACCACGGAAGGGATCGATAATTTCATCGCCGAGCAGGAAAAACGTCTTAATTTCCAGCTCGCGCCGCAACAACGCCGGGCGGTCGCCATGATCGGCGGCGCCACCAGCCGGCTTTATGCCCTGTCTGGTTACGCCGGAACCGGCAAATCAACCATCTCAAGAACCATTCTGGATCTTCTCGGTCAATATTTTTGCGAGCGCCGGGAAATTGTCTGTTGCGCCTTTACCGGCATGGCCGCGGCCCGGATTCGCAAGTTGACCGGTTATCAGGCCTATACCATTCACGCCTTGCTCAAATACCAGGGCGACAACCGTTTTGAACACGACCGTGACCGTCCCCTGCCCTACAAGGTTATCCTTCTGGATGAAGCCGGCATGGTCAACAGTCAGATTTTCTACCGCCTGGCCCTGGCGATTCCGGAAACAACCCTGTTGATCATGGTCGGCGATCCGGCTCAGCTGCCGCCGATCGGGGCCGGCAATGTGTTTGCCGATATCCTGAACAAAAGCTGGCTTAACCGGATCAGTCTTGACCAGATTTTTCGCCAGAGCGAGGATTCCGTCCTGGTTTATTTCGCCAACCTTATCCGAACCGGGGAGATACCTCCAGACTACGAGCGACACTACCAGGATTTTGTCTATATAAAAGAGGATATTCCCAACTATTTTCAGCTAAAAAAAGAGCTTCCGGAAAAGGAGCTCCAGGAAATCAGAAACCATTGTAACGAAAAAATCCGCGAACTTATCCTCGAACTCGCGCGTAAGGCGGTCAGTCGCCTGCAATTTCCCACCTGGGATTTTCAGGTTTTAACCCCGGTGCGACGCGGCCCCCTGGGGACCGAGGTGCTCAACCACCAATTGCAACAGGTATTCAATCCCCAGAGTCCCTGCCAGACCGAACGCTTCGGGACGACATTCAAGGTTGACGATAAAGTGGTCCATCTGCAAAACAAGGACATGGAATGCGCTTCCTATCATTCGGGCTGCGACCTGAAACAGCTTTCCTCCTGGCGGCGCCAGCGTATTTTTAATGGTTATGTCGGCATTATCAAGGGAATGGATCTCGAACGGGAACTCTTTTATGTCGTCTATCCCGGCCCCCTGGTCGTGCGCTACAATTTTGACCACATCCGCGACATCATTGACCTGGCTTACTGTCTGACCGTGCATAAAGCCCAAGGCAGTCAGTATAAATATGTCGCCATCCCTCTGAGCAACAGCCACTTCATGATGCTTAACAACAAATGGTTTTACACGGCCATTACCCGGGCGGAAAAAAAAGTTTATCTGGTCGGCCAGGAATTTGCCTTGAAGCGCGGCTGCACCAACAGCGAAACCATGCTCCGCAATACCTTCCTGGCGCTCGCTGAAACAAATGATCAACAAGGAGAATAAGATGCCGTTAAACAAAAAAACCATCAATAAAGTCCTGGGACGATTGCTGCTCAGCGTCGGCATTTTATTTCTTTTCTATGTCGCCTATATGTATTACCGATATTTCTTTACCCATTGGCAGCCTTCGTAATCAAGGGAGGGCCGGTCTTTTTACGCCGTTTTATCGACAATCTCAGGGTTTGCTGCAACCAGAATTTTCAACGGATATCTTATGCGACAAAATGGAAGCAAAGAGGAATTCTTCAGTTCCGAAGACCACGATCTTCTGAGCGCCAATCATTTAGGCGGTTTCGACCTTTTATGGCGGGCTCGGCTGCAGTGGTTTGAGGCGCCCAACTATCGCCGCTCGGGCTGGAGCGGGGCGGCCCGCCATCAATTGCTCGGCGTGGACGGTAAAAAGATTGGAGTTTTCATAAAACGCCAGGAAAATCATCTGCGCCGAACCTGGAGAAACCCGACCGGCGTGCCGACCTTCAGGGTTGAGTGGGAAAACCTGAAGAAACTCACCCATTACGGGATTCCGGTCCCCCTTCCCCTGTATTATGGAGAGCGGGAGTTCGAAGGACGACCTCAGGCGATCCTCATTACCTACGAGCTGACAGGCTTCAGCGCCCTGGATGAATGGCTGCAGGAACATCCCGCCGACCGGAGCCGACGGGCCTTGCTGCCGCCTCTGGCCGACACCATCCGCCGGCTGCACGACCACCGTTTCCGGCACAACTGCCTCTATCCCAAACATATTCTGATTCGCGCTGAAAATGAGGGCGGGCCGTCCACCCCCGAAGTGCGCCTGATCGATCTGGAAAAATCACGGCGGGTCTTTTCCCCCATGGGCGCCCGCATCAGAGACCTTGACAGCCTCTTGCGGCGCTGTCCGCAATGGAGCGAGCACGAAAAAAATCTTTTTCTCAGTTATTATCTGAATGCCGGACTTGAAAAGCTTGACCCGGCAGACCTCGCCGCCCGGCTCGGGCAGTACCCCCTGGTCGAATGGATCAAAAAAAGGATTGCCGTCAAGCAGTCGTAATCGCTTGCCGAAAAAACCTGATCCCTTTTAGTGTCCGGCGAATGAATTTCTCTGCGGTTAATAACTTTTCAATCAATCGTGAGCAGTGATGTCCGATTAGAGATTTGCTAATATTTTTGGTTCATCCACAAAGGAAGGACATAGATTTGGAAAACATTGTCAAGTATATTATTACAAATATTTCAATCCTTTCACTTGTTTCATGGCCTACAAAAAAACTCATAGAGAAATACATCGAAAGCAAGGTCAACCATGAATTAGAGTCTCATAGATTGACTTTACAAAAGGATATGGAGATTTATAAGGAGCAATTATTATTAGGCAGGGCACTGAAAGATCAATTCGTTAAGCGAAATATAGAATTAATGGAGTACCTCGGTGAAATAAGGTCAGCAGTTCAATTTTTGATTAGAGCTCATGGAGAAAAGAACAGCACTGAAATTAAAAGCGAGGGTGTAAAAAAGATTGTGTAAATGGCCATTCAGGGGTACACCGTGACCCCACCCATTAAAAGGAGCTCATATG
>OMKS01000902.1_pt1 | contig 27513 bp, 30 predicted proteins | sample 1674721 | NCBI WGS metagenome assembly OMKS01 (sample SAMN06264996, study PRJEB25208) | sediment metagenome | isolation source: hot spring sediment | place: USA: California | collected 2014-09-02 | reverse complement strand
TCCCGGGCCCGCCCTTGGGCCCCTCGTAGCGGATGACGACGACGTCGCCTCCCTTGATCTTCCCACCGAGGATCGCCTTGATGGCGTCATCCTCCGAATCGAAGACGCGAGCGCGTCCCTCGTTGACCATCATGTCGGGGGCCACGGCGGACTGCTTGACCACGGCGCCCTCGGGGGCCAGGTTCCCGCGCAGGATGGCGATTCCGCCCTCCTTGTTGTAAGGGTCTTTCACCGACCGGATGACGTTCCGGTTCCTGACGGAGACCCCCTTGAGGTTTTTCTTCACCGTCTTCCCCGTGACCGTCATGCAGCCGTCATTGATCACCCCCAGCTCGGAGATCTCCTTCATCACCGCCTGGATCCCTCCCGCGCCGTCGAGGTCCTGGAGGTAATGGGGACCGGCGGGGCTCAGGTAGCAGATATTCGCCGTCTTCCGGCTGATGGCGTTGAAGAGGTCGAGATCGAGGGTGATTCCCGCCTCGTGGGCAACCGCCGGGATGTGGAGGACCGTGTTGGTCGAGCATCCCAGGGCCATATCGACGGCGATGGCGGCCAGCATGTTGGGCAGCGGCGGGGCTCCCTGGGAGGGGCGGATCACCGGGGGGGAAAATGATTCCTTGAACCGGTTCCAGATGCCGGCGTCATGATGATCCACCGGCTGGTCCATGGCCTGGGAGATATGCCAGACCGTATTACCGGTATGGACGTTGATCAGGCGGACGGAAACCGCCGCCCGGGCCCCCCCCAGCTCGGTGGCGTCCAGGGCCCGGTGCAGATCCCCGGCCAGCACCAGGTCAACCCCGGCCCGCCGGCCGTATTCGATGGCCTGGTCAAAATCACCATAGTATTGGGGCAACTGCCGGACGGAGGGAAAGATCTCCTTGGCCAGCAGGATATCCCGGAACAGGGCGCCCAGGGCCGCCCCCTGTTCCGGTTGCTGGTTGGCCGGCACTCGAAAGGGAAGGACCCCCACCGTGGCCCGCCGGTAGCTCTCATGATCCCGGGGATGGATATAAACCACCGGCGCCCCCTTGTGGGGCCGGACCTGGATCGTGCTCCCGGTTCGGGAGCGCTCTCCGTCGACGACGGCACAGGCACTCAGCCAGCACAGCATCCCACCCAGCAGTAGATACAGGGTCAATTTGGCCCACATTCCGGCACCCTCCTTACCGTTCATAGCCCGACAGGCCGCCATCACGCAACCCCGGGCCCAGTCCCGCCGCCAGCATGCTGTTGATCGCCCGGCTGCGCTGGATCTCGATTCCGGCCACCGATAACACCGAGCGGGAAGCGGCATCCAGCAACCGGACATTGACGATCACCGTGGTCGGGGTCAGGGAATAGGTTCCCGCCACCACCGCGTGGGCGGCATGTTCCCGGGCCAGGCGGGAGATATCGCGGGAAAGCACCAGCTCCCCGGCCGGATCCCGAACCATGATCACCTCGGCTTTGCGCAGCTCCTCAACCTCGAAGCCGTGGCGAAAAAGCTGGGTGGCCAACGCTTCGCTGGCAGTCCGCCCGAATCGGCTGCTCTCGCCCAGATCATCCAGGTCCACCAGGGTGGTGAAAATCAGGCGGGTACCGGCCGGCAAGGTTCCCCCCGCCCGGAAATTGCCCACCAGCTGGGTAGCCAGATCTTCGCCAATCCCGAAAAAATCGGGAGTAATCACCGAAATCGTCGCCCCGGTTCCAGGCCGCATCTCCCGGGGTTTCTCGGCGCAGCCCCCAAGAGGGGCCAACAGCATTAGAGCCACCAGCGGCAGCAAAATCCGGGAGAGGCAATTCTTGCTCGACATCTCTTCACCCTTTTGCCTATTCGTATCCGTTCGCCATGGTCAACAACTTGTCGATTTAACGGGCTGTAATCGTTCAGCAGTGCCGCAGGTTCGGGCAAGCGGCCAAGCGCCGCGTACCCCGTGTACGTAAGCCTGGCTGATCGCCCGAAGATGCGGTGCTGCTGAACGATTACGCCTATTCATAAGCCTGGACCCGCACCGGAGTGGCCGCCCGCGGCGGCGTGCTCTCATCGGCCAGCAGCATGGCGATCTCCCCATCCATGTCAAAATCCCGACTGACAGAGGTGAGGATCCGGCCATCCCGATTGCGCAGCACCCGCAACTCAACCACCACCCGCCGGGGGGTGGCGATGTAGGTCCCGACCAGAACCGCCTGGGCGTCGAGAATAAAGGGCAGTTCATCCATGTCGCGGGAAAGCCCATACTCCCCCTGCCGCTGGCTGATCAGCAAAGCCGGAGTCTTACGGACATCGATAACGCCGACCCCGGCCCGCTGCAACTCGCCCAGGACCCTCTCCCCAAGCAACCGTCCGAAGGAGGAGGTAGCGTAGAGATTGCGGAGGTTGACCGGGGTGCTCACCGCCAGGGTGTATTGCTCACGGAGCTCTTCCCCCCCGGCCAGCAGCTCCCCCACCAGGGTCGCAACGGCTTCATCGTTGAGCCCTCCCCTCGCTTTCGGGGGCAAACCATCCGCCGGGACCAGTGACCGCCCATCGGCATGCTGCAACTCCCAGTGCGAAAAGATCCGACTGGTCCGGAAAACATAGTCACCGGGAATCTCGTGGGGATAATTATAGTGGTAGCGGCCGACGGGAAGGACCTTGCCCCCCACCTGCCCTTCCGCTGCCTGGACCGCCCCACCCGGCAGGAGGAGCAGCAGCGTCAAGATTCCCCCGGCCAGGCGGCCGCAATTCCTTGCCAACATGATAATCCCCCCTTTTTACGGGTTAAATGGGTTGAAACGATATTCGCTGTATACCGGCTCCAATCCTCGCCAGGCCGGACCGAACTCCTCCAGGGGAAACTCCGGCTCCGACAGGGATAAGGGGGCGGCGGGATAAACCACCGGCAGAGAGGCGGCGTCGCTTTCACCGCGGCCAAGCAGGGGCAGCGCCAGGCGCAGCTCCATCTCCACCAGCGAGGAGCGTACCTCGGCGGCACAGCCCACCCCGATCAGCAACGGCAGCAGCAAACCCAGCAGCAGCAGGACCAGGCCACGCTTCCTGATCTCAGCGAATCTTGTAACCATCTTCGACCTCTGGATCATAACCCCACCTCCGTTCTTTTCGTCACCCGCCGGCAAACTGGGCAAAAAAGTCCCGTCGCCGTGATTTTCTTGCACATTTCATGCCATTTCCCCTAAGCCAGAAATATCTCTTTACCTCTTCCCCCGGTTCAAGTATATATTTGCGGTTTGATCGTAATCACCAAAACCCAAAGTTCGGGAGGAAGATATGGCACGGATCACAGTGGAAGATTGCCTGCAAAAGATCGGAAATGAAAACCGCTTCGCCCTGATTCACTTGGCGGTGGAACGGGTCAAGCAGCATCGCCGCGGCGCCCCCCTTCCCGAGCGTTGCCGCAACAAGGAGATTGTCTGCACCCTGCGGGAGATCGCCGATGGGGCGGTGAATTTCAACAACATCCACGAGCTGGGCCGGGAGCTGCGCAAAATTTCCCAAGCCGCGGCGCAAGTGGACGAGGACGCCACGGCCGCCGCCGAGTAGCCCCACCCCCCCAACCAGCGCGCAACCCCACGGAAACCAGCCACACACCATATCCTGAAGCGAGCGATGGAAACCGACTACTATAAAAATCTGGGGGTATCACCGGAGGCCTCGGCCGCCGAAATCAAGAAGGCCTACCGTAAACTGGCCCTCAAGTACCACCCCGACCGCAACCCCAACGACAAGGAGGCGGAGGAGAAATTCAAGGTTGCCACCGAAGCCTACGAAGTGCTGGGCGACCTGGAAAAACGGAAGATCTACGACCGCTTCGGAGTGGCCGGCCTGCGCGACAGCGGCTATAGCGGGCCCGGCAGTGCCGACGACATCTTCTCCGGCTTCAGCGACCTCTTCGGCGACCTCTTCGGCTTCGGCGCCCGAGCTGGCGGCGGCCGCCGTCAGCCGGGGCCGACCCCCGGCAACGACCTGCGCTACGACCTGGTGATCAGCTTCATGGAGGCGGTACACGGGACGGAGAAGGAGGTGGAGATCAGCAAGGGCGAGACCTGCTGGACCTGTGAAGGCAGCGGTCTGCGGCCCGGCCACCAACCGGAAACCTGCCCGACCTGTAACGGCGTGGGCCAGGTGCTGCATGCCCAAGGCCCCTTTAGAATCCAAACCACCTGCCCCCACTGCCGGGGCCAGGGCCGGGTGATCACCGAACCCTGCCAGGACTGTCAGGGCCAGGGCCTGGTCCAGCGCGCCAAGAAAGTCTCCCTCAAAATCCCCGCCGGCGTGGACAGCGGTGCCAGAATGCGGCTGAGGGGCGAGGGCGAGGGGGGGCGCCGAGGCGGTCCCCACGGTGATCTTTATGTGATCATCCATGTGCAGCCCCACGAATTTTTCCAGCGGGAAGGCGATAATATCCTCTGCTCCATCCCCCTCTCCTTCACCCAGGCCGCCCTGGGTTGCACCCTGGAGGTGCCGACCATCCACGGCTCGGAAAAACTGACGGTCCCAGCCGGAACCCAGCCGGGTCAGCATTTCACCCTCAAGGGCAAGGGGGTGGCCAGGCTGCGGGGCGGCGGCAGGGGCGACATGGTCTGCGAAGTCCGGGTAGTGGTACCCAAGCACCTGAACAAACGGCAAAAAGAGCTTTTGCGGGAATTCGCCGCCGGCGAGGACGAAGGCCGCGACCAGGAAGAGAAAGGGGAAGGGTTTCTGAAAAAGTTCTTCCATTTGTAGGCCTGGCAAGGCTATATAGGGGACTCGCCGAAAAACCGGAACCGAGCGCCGGAGGGAATACCATCATGGGTGACAAAGGGGACCAGTCTCCGCGACTCAGCCATTTCGACCAGGCGGGACAAGCCTGGATGGTCAATGTTACCGGCAAGCGGGACACGGCCCGCCTGGCCACCGCCGCCGGTTCGGTCACCATGTCTCAAACCGCTTACGAGCTGATCAAGAGCGGGCGGGCGGGCAAGGGTGACGTGCTGGGAATAGCCCGGGTGGCGGGCATCATGGCGGCCAAGAGGGTCGGCGATCTGATCCCCCTTTGCCACCCGCTCAACCTGGGCATGGTAACGGTGGATTTCACCCTGGATGACGGCGAAAACCGGGTGAGCATCGAGGCAACAGCGGCCCTGGTGGGTAAGACCGGAGTTGAAATGGAAGCACTCACCGCCGTTTCGGTGGCGGCGCTGACCATTTACGACATGTGCAAAGCGGTGGACAAGGGAATCACCATTAACAATATCCGTTTGCTGGGTAAAAGCGGCGGTAAAAGCGGCACTTACCGCCGGACGGAAAACAGCCTTTAAGGCGTTATTGCGAGGGAGTTGCAAGATGGAACAGAAGGATCGCGATTATTTTCGTAAAAAACTCGATGAGTTGAGTCAACAACTGCTCAGCGAGGCGGAAAAGACCATCCACGAGATGACCGATCACTCCGACAACTATCCCGATCCCACCGACCGGGCCACCGCCGAAAGCGATCGCAGCTTCGAACTGCGCATCCGGGACCGTGAACGCAAGCTGCTGGCCAAGATCAAGGAGGCCATCGAGCGGCTTGAACAGGACACTTACGGGATCTGCGAGGCGTGCGGCGACGACATCTCCCTTAAACGCCTGGAAGCCCGTCCGGTCACCACCCTCTGCATCGCTTGCAAAACCAAGCAGGAAACCCAGGAAAAAGCCCACAAGGGGAAATAGCAAGCCATGCCGGAACTGCGGAAAGACCCGATCATCGGCCGCTGGGTCATCATTGCCACCGAACGGGGCAAAAGGCCCAGCGACTTCATCATCGATCACAATCAGGCTAAAGGCGGTTTCTGCCCGCTCTGTCCCGGCAACGAAAACACCACCCCCCCGGAGGTTCTGGCTTACTCCTCCACGCCCGGACGCCAGGCCAACCAGCCCGGCTGGGACCTGCGAGTGGTTCCCAATAAATACCCCGCCCTGGTCATCGAAGGGGAGCTCAACAAGCAGGGCGAAGGACTCTACGACCGGATGAACGGTCTCGGGGCCCACGAGGTGATCATCGAGACCCCCGACCACCAGGAAACTTTTACCGTCCTGCCGCCGGAGCGTATGCGACTGGTCTTCCAGGCTTACCGGGATCGCCTGATCGATCTGGGGCAGGATGATCGTTTCCGCTACGTGATGGTCTTCAAGAATTTCGGGGCGGCGGCCGGGGCCTCCCTGGAGCATTCCCACTCCCAGCTGGTCGCCCTGCCGATTCTGCCGCGGATGGTTACCTCGGAACTGGAGGGCAGCCTCTCCTACTACCGCTACAAAGAGCGCTGTGTTTTCTGCGATATCGTCCACCAGGAGCTGGGTCAGGGGATCCGGGTGGTTGCCAGCAACGAGCGGTTTCTGGCCATCGTCCCTTTTGCCCCCCGCTCCCCCTTCGAGATGTGGATCTTGCCCCGCAAGCACAGCTCCTCCTACTGTAACTCCGATGACGCCACCTTCCGGGATCTGGCCGCCATCTTCTCCGAGTGCATGCGCCGGCTGGACAAGTGTCTCCCCAGCGTACCCTACAACTTCGTCCTCCACGCCGCCCCCCTGCGCTCCCCGGCCCTGGACCACTACCACTGGCACTTCGAGATCACTCCCAAGTTGACCATGGTCGCGGGTTTTGAGTGGGGTTCCGGCTTTTACATCAACCCCTTGCCCCCGGAGGAGGCGGCCAAATTTCTCCGGGATGCCGAGCTGGACTGAAAACAATCCGCCCCGAGGGAGATTGCAGCGATGAAAAAGATACTGCTGGTTGACGACGAAGACTCCATCCAACTGCTCTACCGGGAGGAACTGGAAGAGGAGGGCTACACGGTCCACTCCGCCATGACCGGCGAGGAGGCCCTGGAGAAGCTGGAGAGCGTAAACCCCGACCTGATCATCCTCGACATCAACATGCCGGGCATGAACGGAATCGAGGCACTGCGGCGGATCAAGGAGATCAACCCGGCCGTCCCGGTGATCCTCTGCTCCGCCTACCAGGAGTTCAAGCAGGATCTGGCCTCCTGGGCCTCCGAAGAATATATCGTCAAATCCGCCAATCTCGACGAACTGAAGGCCGCGGTAAAAAAATATCTGCCCTGATGCCCGAAGCGATGCAGGATATCCAGGGCCAGCTTGATCACCGCAGGATCGCGATCCGGAAGGTGGGGGTAAAGAATATCTCCTATCCCATCACCGTCCTCGACCGGGCTAAAAAGCTGCAGCGGACCGTGGCCACGGTCAACATGTATGTCAACCTGCCCCATCAGTTCAAGGGCACCCACATGAGCCGGTTCGTCGAGATCCTCAACCGTTTCCACGGCGAAATCAACCTGGAGAGCATGCATCGGATTCTGGTGGAGATGAAGGAGCGGCTCAACGCCGAGGCGGCCCACCTGGAGATTGAATTCCCCTATTTTTTAAGGGTCAACTCCGGGCGCGAAACTGCCGGCGAAGGGGTCGGAGTCGGTGAGTACCGCTGCCGGATGCACGGTTCACTCGGGGAGAAGGATGACCTGACCCTGTCGATCCGTATCCCCATTGCCCCTCCCCGGCCCCTGCCCAGTTGCGAGGGCCTGCCCCGCTCCCTGGGCCACTGGGGTACCGCCGAAATCAGCCTCCGTTTTCGCCGCATGGTCTGGATCGAGGAGATTATCGCCCTGGTGGCCACTGTCACCCGCCACGACCTCTGCTGGCCCAGCGGTCAAGGGGACGAGGAGAGGGGCTGCGTGCTTTCCGTGGAGAACATGGCCAAGGCCCTGGGCAGCAAGCTGCGGAACCACCCCGATATCCGCTGGTTTTCCGTCCGGGTGGAAAATCTGGCCGCCGGCTTCAACACTTTTGCCGCCCTAAGCGGCGGCCAATCACTAACCTAGTGAAATCATGAGCGAACAAGAACTGCTATTTGAAATCGGAAGCGAAGAGATCCCCGCCGGCTACATCACCCCGGCCCTCACCGCCCTGCGGGAAGGCTTGGCCCGGGGGCTAAGCGAGCGCAACCTGACCTTTGGCGAAATCAGGAGCGCCGCCACCCCTCGCCGGCTGACGGTAAGCGTCGCTAATCTGGCCCGGCGGCAGCCGGATCGGGTGGAGGAGGTGCTGGGGCCGCCCAAAAAAGCGGCCTACGATGCCCAGGGCCAACCGACCAAGGCCGCCACCGGCTTTGCCGCCGGCAGAGGGATCGGGGTGGAACAGCTCCAGATCAAGAAAACCCCCAAGGGTGAGTACCTGATGGCGGTGATTGAGCGGCCGGGACGCGATACCCCCGCCCTGCTGGCCGAGCTGCTGCCGGAGCTGGTCCTCTCCCTGCCGTTCCCCAAATCGATGCACTGGGGAACGGGCCGCACTCTGTTTGCCCGGCCCCTGCGCTGGCTGCTGGCGGTTTACGACCACACCCCCCTGACCTTCAACCTGGATGATCTCCGCGCCGGCGAGCAAACCTGGGGGCACCGCTTCATGGCCCCCCAGCCACTCACCGCCACCTCCTTCAGCCAATACCTGGAGAGCCTGCGCCAGGCCCGGGTGCTGGCGGACCCGGAGGAGCGCCGCCAGGCGGTGCTGGCCGAGATCGAGCAGGCGGCCGCCGCCCATGGCGGCCGCATCCTGCCCGATCCGGAACTGGTGGAGACGGTGGTCAACCTGGTGGAGTCGCCATTTGCCATCTGCGGCTCCTTTGCCGAGCGTTTTCTGGCCCTGCCCCACGAGGTGCTGATCACCTCCATGCGCGAACACCAGAAATATTTTGCCGTCACCGACCAGAAGGGCAAGCTGCTCCCCCGCTTCGTGGCGGTGAACAATACCCGGGTCCGGGATGCCAAACTGGCCGCCCGGGGCCATCAGCGGGTACTGCGAGCCCGCCTGGAGGACGCCCTCTTCTTCTTCAACGAAGACCAGCAGCGTCCCCTGGCCCAACTGGCCCGACAGCTGCACGGCATTATCTTCCAGGCCAAGCTGGGCACCCTGGCGGAAAAGAGCGCCCGGGTGGCTGAACTGGCCGCCGAGCTGGCCCAACAGTTCGCCCCCGACCAGGCTGAGACCGTGGCCCGGGCCGCCATCCTCTGCAAGGCCGACCTCTTAACCGGTATGGTGGGCGAGTTTCCCAGTCTGCAGGGCGCCATCGGCCGGGATTACGCCCGCCGCCAAGGAGAGCCGGCGGCGGTGGCCGAGGCGATTTACAGCCATTACCTGCCCATGCGGGCGGGCGACCGCCTGCCGGCGGACCCGGCCGGAGCGATTCTGGGGATTGCCGACCGTCTCGATACCCTGGCCGGCTGCTTCGGCATCGGACTCAAGGTCACCGGCGCGGCCGACCCCTTCGGCTTGCGGCGCCAGGCCGTGGGACTGATCCACCTGATACAGGGCCACAAAATCGCCCTCCCCCTGCTTCCGTGGCTGAGCCGCGCCCTGGCCCTTTACGGCGACCGGCTCAGTGAACAGCCGGAGGAGGCGGCGGCCCGACTCCTGGAGTTCATCCGCGGCCGTTTCGCCAACGACCTCACCGGCCGAGGTTTGCCGGGAGAGGCGGTGGAGGCGGTCCTCAGCGTTGATTTCCATGAGCTCAACGACTGCCGAGCCCGGATCGAGGCCCTGGTGGCGGTGGGGACTCAACCCGCCTTCCCGCTGCTGGCCGCCGCTTTTAAACGGGTCAACAATATCATCAAGGATAACCGTGACCACGCCATCGACCCGGAATTGCTGAGCGAGGAGGCCGAGCGTGAGCTGGCCCGCGCCCTGGACCGCGCCGAAGCCGAGGCCGCCCCCCTGCTGGCGGCCGGAAACTACCACCAGGCCCTGCTGGTCATTTTGCGGATGAAGGAGCCGGTGGACCGCTTCTTCGACCAGGTGATGGTGATGGCCGAAGAGCCTCCCCTGCGCCGTAACCGGCTGGCCCTGCTGACCGCCGTCGCCCGCCTCTTCCTGCGGGTGGGCGATTTCTCCAAAATGTACGCCCTGCGTGAACAATCATGAAAATCACCTTCCACGGGGCCGCCGGCACCGTCACCGGCTCCCAGCACCTGATCGAGGTAAACGGCCGCCGCATCATGCTGGATTGCGGTTTGTTCCAAGGCAAGCGCAAGGAGTCGTACGAACTGAACCGGCAGGGTTTCTGCGACGGCAAGACCGTCGACTGCCTGATCCTCTCCCATGCCCATATCGATCACTCCGGCAACATCCCCTGTCTGGTCAAGAGCGGCTTTGACGGCGACATCCTCTGCACCCAGGCCACCCGCGACCTCTGCGCGGTGATGTTGATGGACAGCGCCCATATCCAGGAGCAGGATCTGCTCTTTGTCAACAAGCAGCGGCAGCGCAACCAGCAGCAGCTTTTCGAGCCCCTCTACACCAAAGAGGATGTGGTCCGGGCCATGGCGCAGTTTGTCGGGATCAGCCCCAAGCGGAAAAGGGAGATTCTACCCGGGGTTTTTCTGACTTTCATCGAGGCCGGTCATATGCTGGGCAGCGCCAACATCCTCCTCGATATCCACGAAGAGGAGAGCGGCCGGGACCTGCGCCTGGTTTACAGCGGCGACATTGGCCGGCCGGGCATCCCGATCATCCGGGATCCGGCCCCCATCACCGAGGGCACCGACATCCTGATTATGGAAAGCACCTACGGCAACCGGACCCACCCCCCTTACCCGGACTCGGAGCGGGAGCTGGAGCGAATCGTCAACGAAACCTATCAGCGGGGCGGCTGCCTGCTGGTTCCCGCCTTTGCCGTGGGCCGGACCCAGCAACTGGTTTACGCCCTCCATAAACTTTACTTAAACCGCGACATTCCCAATCTGCCGATCTACGTGGACAGCCCCCTGGCCACCCGGGTCACCGATATCTTTCGCCTCCACCCCGAGGCCTACGACCAGGAGATCCGCGAGTTTATTCTCAGGGGCGATCGCGACAACCCCTTTGGTTTCGACACCCTGCGCTACACCCAGTCGGTGGCGGAATCCAAGGAATTGAACTTCCTCCGGGAGCCGGCGATCATCATCAGCGCCAGCGGGATGATGGAGGGCGGTCGCATTCTCCACCATCTGCGCAACCGGATCAGCGACCCCAAAAACACCATCCTGGTAACCGGCTGGCAGGCCCCCAACACCCTGGGCCGGCGGATCGTCGAGGGCCATGAAACGGTCAAAATCTTCGGCGAGGAGTTCCCTCTGCGGGCCAAGGTCGAAGTCCTTACCGGCTTCAGCGGTCACGCCGACCGCGAGGGCTTGCTGGCCTGGGCCGGAGCCATGGAGAAAAAACCGACCCACACCTTCCTGGTCCACGGCGAAGAGGAAGCCACCGCCGCCCTGGCCGCAGCCCTACGGGAGAAACTGCAATTCGCGCGGATCGAAATCCCCAATCCCCACCAGGAATTCGAGCTTTAGACCCCGGCCCCCAACCGGTTTTTATTGACAGATGCCGGCGACCTTTCTAGAATTGTTGTTAATTTTTACATTCAGGAAAGAGTGTTCTTTTTTTGTGTGGCGGAACACCATGCAAAATGGGTATCCGTTCACCATGGTCAACAACTTGTCGATTTAACGGGCTGTAATCGTTCAGCAGTGCCGCAGGTTCGGGCAAGCGGCCAAGCGCCGCGTACCCCGTGTACGTAAGCCTGGCTGATCGCCCGAAGATGCGGTGCTGCTGAACGATTACCAAAATGGCAGTTACTTAAGCCGGCAAGCCCACGCTGCCGGTAACCACCAACCCTAAGGAGAGGAGGTTGTAACATGCAGAACCTGAAGAGGAGATTTGCCCAATTGGGGGTGCTGGCCTTGGCCTGCCTGATGCTGACCGCCTGCGGCGGCATGGGCGGGGCAACAGCGGCCAATGACAGCGCCGCCCGCGCCGCGGCGGGCCCCAAGGCGGTGGAGCAGGATCCGACCATTCGGATCACCACCGCCGAAGTGATGGAGCTGTTCAAGCAGGTTTATGGGGACAAACCCCTGACCAAGCCCACCCTGGACAGCAATGACCGCTTTCTACTGGTGGACACCCGCCCCTTGGGTCGCTTCCAGGAAGGCACGGTACCGGGATCGATCAACATCCCCGTGTCCCGTTTCCAGGAGGAGATCCCCAAGCTGCCCAAGGACCGGATGATCATTTTCTACTGCGGGGGGGTAACCTGACCCTTAACACCACAGGCGGCGGTCGTCGCCAAGGAAAAGGGCTTAACCAACATCCGCGCGTGGTACGAGGGTGAACCCAGCTGGCGGAAGGCCGGCGGTTACCTGATCAGCAACACCTTCTACATCTATCATCTGATGGGCCAGGTCGACAAAGAGAACTTCATGCTGATCGACACCCGCCCCACCAACGTTCATCGTAAATCCTTCATTCCCGGCTCCGTGTCACTGCCCTGGGCCCAGTGGGATATGAAACAGGCCCTGCTGCCCCGGAATCTCAGCACTCGCCTGATCTTCTATTGCGGGGGTCATGGCTGAAGCTATAGCCACCAGGCTGCCAGGTTGGCGGCCAAAGAGTATGGCTACGAGTGGGTTGCGGTTTACAGCGCCGGCGAACCCGAATGGAGGAAGGAAGGCCTGCCCCTGTGGGGCAATGAGCCCAGCGGCGTAGCGGATGTGGCGCCGGTTGAACTGCCGGTGGTTCCCCCCGGCAAGTTGCCCCGGAGCATCAGCGCCGCCGATTTTCGCAAGCTGGTTACCGAGACCCCCAACGAGGTGGTGGTACTCGATGTCCGCAGCGCCGGGGAGTACTCCGCCGGCCATCTGCCGGGGGCGATCAATCTGCCCGACGACCAGTTCCATGCCAATTATGACGAGCTGGTCAAAAAGGTGCCCGCCAACAAACGGGTAGTGATCCACTGCGTGACCGGGATCCGGGCCGAAGGGGTGTACCACGCCCTGGCCACCCGGGGTAAGTACGAAAATCCCCATGGCGTCCAGTTCCTCAACGCCACCATGTCCATCGAGCCCGACGGCTCCTTCACCGTTCAGTAAGCCGCGTCCAAGCGGTGATCAAAAAAGGGGCGGGTGATCGCAAGTGACCACCCGCCCCTTTTCATTTTTTCGGCCCGCCCTCCTCAAGACCCGCAGGCGATAACTCCTTGGGCCAGCAGGGCGGCGACCACCTCCGCCAGGGGCAGGCCGATCACATTGCTGTGGGACCCCCGGATCTCCCGGACCAGCACCCCGCCCAACCCCTGAATTCCGTAAGCCCCGGCCTTATCCAAAGGCTCACCGGTGGCCACATAGGCCGCGATCAGCTCAGGCGAGGCCGGAGCGAACCGGACCTCGGTGGCCACCACCTCCCCATGGGCCTCATTCTCCCGCAACAGACAGAAAGCGCTGAACACCGTGTGCCAGCGGTCACTGAGCTTGAGCAGCATGGCCTCGGCGACGGCGGCATCCGCCGGTTTGCCCAGAATTTGCTCGGCAACCGCCACCACCGTGTCGGCGGCCAGCACCCAGGAGTCCGGGCCGAGCCCGGCGGCCACCGCCCGGGCCTTCTCCCCGGCCAACCGGGCGGCAAAGGCGGCCGGACTCTCCCCCGTCCGGGGCTCCTCGGCAATCGCCGCCGGCCGGACCGTAAAGGCGATCCCCAGCCCCCTCAGCATCTCCTGCCGCCGGGGGGAAGCCGAGGCCAGGATCAGCGGCTGCCGGTTATTGAACATCTACCGGGCCCAGGCCAGCAAGCCACCGGCCAGCAGGATCTCCCGATGGCGGGGCGAGATCTCCAGGCGCGCCTCGATCCGCGCTTCTCCCACCTCCAGGGTCAGGGTCTCGGCCCCGGCGGCGATCTTTTCCCGAATGGCGGGAATCAGCAGCTCCTGGCCGGTCTCAATTTTGTCGTAATCGGCGGGATCAACGAAGGTCAGAGGGACAATGCCGAAGTTGATCAGATTGGCCTTGTGGATCCGGGCGAAACTTTTAACCAGCTTGACCTCAACCCCCAGATAGCGGGGAGCCAGGGCCGCGTGTTCCCGCGAGGAGCCCTGGCCGTAGTTGTCGCCGCCCACCACCAGCCCAGGGGCCTGCTCCCTGGCCCGTTTGACGAACTCGGGGTCCACCGCCTCATAGACAAATTCGCTGATCGCCGGCACGTTGCTGCGCAGGGGCAGCACCTTGGCCCCGGCGGGCATGATGTGATCGGTGGTGATATTGTCCGCCACCTTGAGCAGCACCCGTCCCCGCCAATGCTCCGGCAGCGGCGTAAAGTCGGGGAAGGGGGCGATATTGGGGCCGCGGATAATCTCGATCCCGGCTCCGTCCCGGGGCGGCTCGATCCGGGCGTCGCCGGGGAGATAGCGCTCCGGCAGCCTGAATTGGGGATATTCCCCCAGCTCGCGGGGGTCGGTGATCTTGCCGGTGATCGCCGCCGCCACCGCCACCTCCGGGCTGCAGAGATAGACCTGGTCGTTCTTGGTGCCGCTGCGGCCGGGGAAGTTGCGGGGGAAGGTGCGCAGGGAGATGGCCCCGGTGGGCGGCGCCTGGCCCATGCCGATACAGCCCAGACAACCGGCCTGGTGGACCCGGGCTCCGGCCCGGACCAGGGTGAGCATATCCCCTTGAGCGGTGAGGTTTTCCAACACCTGGCGGCTCCCGGGGTTGATCTCGAAACTGAGTTCCCGGCTGACCTCCCGGGTTTCCAGGGTCTTGGCCACCACCATCAGATCGCGCAATGAGGAGTTGGAGCAGGAACCCACCAGCACCTGGGCCACCGGAAGACCTGCCACCTCCCGCACCGGAACCACGTTGTCCGGCGAGGAGGGGCAGGCGATCAGGGGTTCCAGGGCCGACATATCGATCTCCATCACCTGGTCATAAACGGCATCGGCATCGGCGGAGAGCTCCACCCAGCCCGCCTCGCGGCCCTGGCTCTCGAGAAAGGCCCGGGTGGCGGCGTCGGACGGGAAAACCGAGGTGGTGGCCCCCAGCTCGGCCCCGAAGTTGGTGATCGAAGCCCGATCGGTGACCGACAGCTCCGCCACCCCCGGCCCGAAATATTCCATCACATACCCGACCCCGCCCTTGACCGAGAGCCGCCGCAACACCTCCAGCAGCACGTCACGGGCCGAAACCCAGGGGGGAAGCTTGCCGGTCAGCTTGACCCCGTAAACCTTGGGCATCACCAGGTAGAAAGGCTTACCGGCCATGGCCATGGCCACGTCCAGGCCACCGGCGCCGATGGCCAGCATCCCCAGGCCGCCACCGGTGGGGGTGTGGCTGTCGGAACCGAGCAGGGTCTTGCCCGGCAGGCCGAAACGCTCCAGGTGGACCTGATGGGAGATGCCGTTACCCGGCGGCGAAAAATAGAGCCCGAACTTGCGGGCCACCGACTGGAGAAAGCGGTGATCGTCGGCGTTGCGGAAATCGGACTGGACCAGGTTATGATCCACGTAGCAGACCGACAGCTCGGTCTGCACCCGGGGTATGCCGATCGCCTCGAACTCGAGATATGCCATGGTGCCGGTGGCATCCTGGGTCAGGGTCTGATCGACGCGAATCCCGATCTCCTCCCCCCGTTTCAATTCACCCTCCACCAGGTGGGCCGCCAGAATTTTCTCAGTTACCGTTTGTCCCATCTTGCGCTCCTTATTTTACCTTGAACCTTATCGTTAAAACCCTGCTTTCGATCAGGGGGTATCCGTTCACCATGGTCAACAACTTGTCGATTTAACGGGCTGTAATCGTTCAGCAGTGCCGCAGGTTCGGGCAAGCGGCCAAGCGCCGCGTACCCCGTGTACGTAAGCCTGGCTGATCGCCCGAAGATGCGGTGCTGCTGAACGATTACATCAGGGGCGGAGTTTTACCATAGATCGCCGGGCTTGTACATTCCCCAGCGTTGCTGTCGGAAAATTGACCCCCTGTGATTTTGCGACCCACCTCCCGCTCCCCCGCCCGCTTTCGCCCGTAAAAACCGGGAAATCATTGAATAGCTGGCCAAAAAACGATAGAGTAATAACCGCTCACAACAACGGCACAACCTTTGCATTGGCCAGACCCCAGACACAGACCCAACCCGTTTGGGACCCAACGGCAACCCCATCGGCACACCGGAGAAATGGACCATGGCTGAAGAGAAAGAAGCGCCGCAGGAAGGGGAAGAGGCGCCCAAGAAGAAGTCCAAGATCGTCTTTTTCGCCATCCTGGGAGTGGCCCTGCTGCTGCTGGGCGGGGGCGGCTTTTTCGCCTACCTCACCTTTCTGGCCCCGCCGCCCCCCGGGGAGCAGGAGAGCCGCCAGGAGATCGGCGAGATGTTCTCCCTGGAGCCCTTTGTGGTCAACCTGGCTGACCCCACCGGTAAGCGCTACCTCAAGATCCAGATCCAGATCGAGCTGGAAAATCCCAAGGCGGTGGAAAACGCCGAACGGGCGGTGCCCAGGCTCCGAGACAACGTGATCATGATGATGACCGCCCTCTCCTTCGAGGAGGTGATGACCCCGGAAGGAAAGATCCGGATTCGCGACGAGCTGCTGGAGCGTTTCAACGTGGTGCTGCGCCCCGACCGGGTGCGCAACATCTACTTCACTGAATTCGTGGTGCAATAGTCCGCTATGGAACAGATATTAAGCCAGGACGAGGTTGACGCCCTACTAAAGGGGATTGCCGGCGGCGACATCGAAGAGCCCGAAGAGGCGGTGGACGCCGAGGCCCTCGGCTACACCCCCTACGACTTCACCCGCCAGCAGCGCATTGTCCAGGTCCGGATGCCGACCATGGACGCCATCAGCGACGCCTTCATGCGGGCGGTGCGCAGCTCCCTTTCCGCCGCCTTGCGCCGGATTCTCGACCTCACCTCCGCCCCCATGGAGTTGGAGCGTTTCGGCACCTTCGTCCGCACCCTGCCGGTGCCCAGCAGCCTCCAGATCTTCAAGATGGCCCCCTTTCGCGGCCACGCCCTGATCGTGCTGGAGCCCAAGCTGGTCTTCACCCTGGTGGAAAGCTTTCTGGGGGGGAGCGGGGCCCGCAACATCCGCATCGAGGGGCGCGATTTCACCGCCATCGAACAGCGCCTGATCCGCCGGGTGGTCAACCTGCTGCTTACCGACATGGAGAAGGCCTGGTACTCGCTGCAACCCTTGAAGGTGCAGCATGTGCGCAGTGAGATCAACCCCCAGTTCGCCAAGATCTGCCAACCGGAAGATGTGGTGCTGATCAACCGCTACGATGTCGATATGGACCGGGCCGCCGGCAGCATCACCACCTGTATCCCCCTGGCCAACCTGGAGTCGGTGAAAAGCAAGCTGATGACCACCTTCCAGCGGGACCAGAGCGAGGAGGATATCTCCATCCAGCGCACCATCATCGAAAACATCAAAAACGTGGAGGTGGATATCCGGGTGGAGCTGGGCAAGGCCAAGGTACCGGCGGCCAAGATCATCAACCTGGCGGTGGGCGACACCATCCAACTGGAACGCCGCACCACCGAGCAGTTGCCGGTTTTCGTCAGCGGAACCCGTAAGTACATGGCTACCCCCGGCGTTCATCGGGGCAACAACGCTGTTTTAATCAAGAAAAAGGTCCTGGACCCCAATCGGGACTGACCGGGCTCCAATCCGGGCGTCCCCAGACAGGAAGGAGAAAAACGATGGCCGACGACGAAAAAGTCAACCAGGAAACGGCGGATGCCGGCGACGACTGGAGCGCCGCCTTGGCCGAACAGGGCGATGACGCCCCCGGCTTCGAGGAGCTGGCGGGATCCGGCCCCAGCGGCGGCCAGACCGGCAGCCAGAATCTGGATTTCCTGCTGGACGTGCCCTTGGAGGTCTCCGCCGAGCTGGGCCGCACCAACCTGATCATCAACAAGTTGCTGCAGCTCACCCAAGGGTCGGTGATCGAGCTGGACAAGGCCGCCGGCGCCCCGGTGGAGATCTTCGTCAACCGCAAGCTGATGGGGAAAGGCGAGGTGGTGGTGATCAACGAGCGCTTCGGGATCCGGGTAACGGAGATCATCAGCCAGGCCGACCGCATCAAGAATATAGGCTGACCCCATGAGGAACAAAACCACCCCCAGCCTGATCCTCGCCGGCCTGCTGCTGGTGGAAGCCATGCCGGCCTGGGCCGAAGCCGGCGGCGGCCCCCTGGGGACCGCGGGGGAGCCGTTCTCTCCCTTCCTGCTGATGCTCAAGGCCTTCGGGGTGCTGGTGTTGATCATCGGCCTGATGCTCTTTATTGCCGCCATCCTGCGCAAAATGGGGCTGCACCAGAAAGCCGCCGGGGCCGGCGGACTGCTCAAGGTGATCGAAACCCGCCCCCTGGGACCCAAAAGATACCTGGCGGTGGTGGCGGCCGCCGATCAGTATTTTCTGCTGGGGGTCAGCGAACAGCAGATCAACCTGCTCAGCCCCCTGGACAATCATGAACTGATTCGCCGGACCCTGCAGAAGGCCGAGGGCGACCACCGGGTCGAGGGGAGCGGTTTCGCCGGAGTGATGGCCGGGCTGATGAAACAGCGACCCGCCGGACGACAGGAGTAGACCAGGGTGAAAAATCCGTCGCAATCCTTGACAAGCTCCCAACCGGCAATCCCGGGCGCTCCCCGGGGGCTCGCCCTCCTCGCCCTCCTGGCGGCCCTGCTGGCCCTGCCCGCTCTGGCCGCGGCCCAGCCCGTGCCGTTGCCCACCCTGAGCATCGGCATCGAAGAGGCCACCAGCCCCCGCCAGGTTTCGGTCCTGATCGAACTGTTGCTGATCTTCACCGTCCTCTCCATGGCCCCGGCCATCCTGCTGATGATGACCTGCTTCACCCGGCTGATCGTGGTCTTCTCCTTCCTGCGCAACGCCATCGGCACCCAGCAGATGCCGCCCAACCAGGTGCTGATCGGCCTGGCCCTTTTTCTGACCGCCTTTATCATGACCCCGGTTTTCGTGCAGATCAACGAAACGGCGGTGACCCCTTACATGGCCGAGGAGATGGGGGCGGAAGAGGCCCTGCGCACCGCCGCGGTGCCCATCCGCGAGTTCATGTTCAAGCAGACCCGGGAGAAGGACCTGGAGCTTTTCCTGGGGCTGGCCAAATCACCCCGGCCCCAGAACAAGGATGATGTCTCCACCTTCGTGCTGATTCCGGCCTTTATGATCAGCGAGCTGAAAACCGCCTTTACCATCGGTTTTATCCTTTTTCTCCCCTTTCTGATTATCGACATGGTGGTGGCCAGCGTGCTGCTCTCCATGGGGATGATGATGCTGCCGCCGATCATGGTGGCGCTGCCCTTTAAAATTCTGCTCTTTGTCCTGGTGGACGGCTGGTATCTCATTGTCGGCTCACTGGTGCGGAGCTTCGGCGTCTAGGGAGGAGCGGCCATGACTCCGGCGGATGTGGTGGTGTTGATCCAGAACGCGGCGAAGATGACCCTGCTGCTGGCCGGGCCGATCCTGGGGGTGGGGATGGCGGTGGGGCTGATCATCGCCCTTTTCCAGGCGGTGACCCAGATCCAGGAGATGACCCTGACCTTCGTGCCCAAGATTTTCGCGGTCCTGCTCACCGTCCTCTTCCTCTCGGGCTGGATGATCTCCCTGATGGTTGATTACACCCACAACCTGATCGTCGCCATCCCAACTCTGGTGCGCTGAGGACGGCGATGGTTGACGCGGCCCTGCTCAATTGGACCATCGACCATATCATGCGGGTGCTGATGGTGATGGTCCGCGTCGCCCCCCTGCTGTTTTTGATGCCGGTGCTGGGTTCCCGGGGGGTTCCCCCCCAGGCCAAGATCCTGCTGGCGTTGATGACCTCGCTGGTCCTGGCCCCTATGGTACCGCTCAACAGTGCCGATCTGCCCCAGACCCCGGTGGGGCTCGGCCTCTTTGTTATCATGGAGCTGATCTTCGCCGCCATCCTGGCCCTCTTTGTCCGCTTCGTTTTTTCGGCGGTGGAGACCGCCGGCCAGGTGGTGGGGGTGCAGATGGGCATGGGGATGGCCGGGGTAATGGACCCCCAGTTCGGCAATCAGGTCTCGCCGGTGGGGATGCTCTGGAATATCGCCGCCATCCTGATCTTCCTGGCCATCGACGGCCATCACATCTTTTTCGCGGCCATGGTCCAGAGCTACCAGTGGGTGGGCCCGGGGGGGCTGGGCCGAATCAGCCAGCTCACCTACGAGGGGATGATGAGCGGCGCGGCCCAGATGTTCGTGCTGGCGGTGATGATCATGGCTCCGGCCAGCATGGCGGTTTTCTGCTCCCACGTCGGCATGGGGATCATCGCCAAGACCGTTCCCCAGATTCCGATTCTGATCGTGGGCATGCCGCTGAACATCGCCCTGGGGCTGATCTTTGCCGGCCTCTCCATGGGCTATCTGGCGCCGCTGATGGTGGCCCGTTTCGAAATGCTGGGCAGATTACTGCCACGAATAGGAGCCGGACTGGGTTAGAAGATGGCGGAAGAGCAATCGGGACAGGAGAAAACCGAACAACCCACCCAACGGCGGCTGCTGGAGGCCCGCAAAAAGGGGGATGTCGCCAAGAGCATGGAGGTCCCCTCGGCGGCGGTCCTGCTGGCCGGGGTTATCCTGCTCTATTTCGTCGGGGAGCGAATGTTTGGCCAGCTCACCGGGATGATGCAGTTCTACTTCAGCAATCTCCACGATATCGCGCTCACCCCGGGCAACATGAGCGCCATTTCGCGGCAGGCGATGCTGATCATGCTGGCGCTGCTCTGGCCGCTGATGCTCACCGTCTTTCTGGTGGCCCTGCTGGCCAACTACTTCCAGGTGGGGGTGCTCTTCACCACCGAAAAGATCACCCCCAAGCTGGAGAAGATCGATCCGCTCAAGGGGTTCGGGCGCCTTTTTTCCAAGCAGGCCATGGCCAACTTCCTCAAGTCCCTGGCCAAATTGGGCCTGGTGGGCTATATCGCGTTCAGCGAGGTGCGAAACGCGACCCCGGAGATCATGCCCCTGATGGACAAGGCCCCCTATCCGATCATGATGTTCATGGCGGAGACGGCTTTCTGGATCTTCTTGAAGTGCGCCGTGGTTATCGCCCTGATCGCCGCCGCCGACTACGCCTTCCAACGCTGGCAATTCATCGAGAAGATGAAGATGACCAAGCAGGATCTGAAGGATGAGAGCAAGCAGAGCGAGGGCGACCCCCACGTCAAGGGACGAATACGGTCGATCCAGATGGAGATGGCCCGTAAACGGATGATGAGCGAGGTGCCCAAGGCGGATGTGGTGATCACCAACCCCACCCACCTGGCCGTCGCCATCAAGTACGACCCCCTGAGCATGAAGGCCCCCCAGGTGCTGGCCAAGGGGGCCGGAGTGATCGCCCAGAAAATCAAGGAGCTGGCAAGGGAGCACCGGGTGCCGGTGGTGGAGGATAAACCCCTGGCCCAGGCCCTCTACAAGAGGGTGGAGATCGGCGACAGCATTCCGGAAAACCTGTTCCAGGCGGTGGCGGAAGTGCTGGCCTACGTTTACAACTTGAGGAAATAACGGATCATGGCGGAAGAAAAGGCGGCGGGCATCAGCCTCAAAAGCATCGGCGCGGAAACGCCCAGCATGGTGGTGGCCCTGGGCGTGGTGGCCATCCTGGCGGTGATGATCCTGCCCCTGCCCACCATTGTCCTCGACCTGCTCCTGACCCTGAACATCACCCTGGGGCTGCTGATTCTGCTGATCTCGATGTACAACAGCAACCCCCTGCAGTTCTCCTCCTTCCCCGCCGTCCTGCTGGTCACCACCCTGTTTCGCCTGTCGCTGAACATCGCCTCCACCCGGCTGATTCTCCTCCAGGGTCACGAAGGTTCGGGCGCGGTGGGCCAGGTGATCCAGTCCTTCGGCGACTTCGTGGTGGGGGGCAATTTCGCGGTGGGCTTGATCATCTTCCTGATCATGGTCCTGATCAACTTCATCGTCATCACCAAGGGCGCCGGCCGGATCGCCGAAGTGGCGGCCCGTTTCACCCTGGATGCCATGCCCGGCAAACAGATGGCGATCGACGCCGACCTCAACGCCGGCCTGATCAACGAGCAGGAGGCCAAGGCCCGCCGCAAGGAGATCTCCCAGCAGTCGGAGTTTTACGGGGCCATGGACGGCGCCAGCAAGTTCGTCCGCGGCGAGGCGGTGGCCAGCCTGGTGATCATGGCGATCAACGTCACCGGCGGTTTGCTGATCGGGGTGTTCATGAACAAGATGAGCGCCGGGGACGCCGCCACCACCTACACCCTGCTGACCATCGGCGACGGCCTGGTCAACCAGATTCCCGCCCTGGTGATCTCCACCTCCACCGGTATCATCGTCAGCCGGGCCGCCTCGGAACAGAGCATGGGCAAGGAGTTCGCCCGCCAGTTCGGGATGCAGCCCCAGGCCCTGGGGGTCTCCTCGGGAATCGTCATGCTGCTGGGCCTGGTGCCGGGCCTGCCCACCCTGCCCTTCCTGCTGCTGGGCAGCATAATGGGCGGCATGGCCTGGCTGGCCTACCAGCGCTCCGCCGGCGAAGCCAGGGACCAGGAGGCCGAGGAGAAGGGGCAGCAGAAGGCCGCCGCCCCCGACCCCGGCTCGCCGGAGGCGGTGGAGGCGCTGCTGCCCCTGGACATTCTGGAGCTGGAGGTGGGCTATGGCCTGATTCCCCTGGTGGACGAAAATCAGCAGGGCGACCTGCTGGAAAGGATTAGGGCCATCCGCCGCCAGTTCGCCATCGATATGGGCATTCTGGTGCCGCCGCTCCACGTCCGCGACAACCTGCAACTGAAACCCGATGAGTATCTCCTCCGGCTCAAGGGGGTGGAGGTAGCCCGGGGCGAAGTGATGATGGGCCATCTGATGGCCATGGATTCGGGCGCGGCCAAACGGGAGATCGAGGGGATTCCCACCACCGAGCCGGCCTTCCAGTTGCCGGCCACCTGGATCAACGAAGAGAAGCGCGAAGAGGCCCAGGTGGCCGGCTACACCGTGGTTGATCCCGCCACCGTGATCGCCACCCACCTCACCGAGGTGCTGCGCGGCCACGCCGATGAACTGCTGGGCCGCCAGGACACCCAGAAGCTGCTGGACAACCTGGCCAAAACCCATCCCAAGGTGGTGGAGGAGCTGGTTCCCGGCCTGTTGCCCTTGGGCGGCCTGCAAAAAGTCTTGCAGAACCTGTTGCGGGAGCGGGTCTCTCTACGCGATCTCCTCACCATCTGCGAGACCCTGGCCGACCACGCCGGCCGCAGCAAAGACCCCGACCTGCTCACCGAATTCGTGCGCCAGAAACTGGCCCGCTCCATTACCGGCGTCTATCTGGACGAACAGGGCTCACTGGCGGTGCTGACCATGGCTCCCAAGACCGAGGATCTGATCCGCGAGTCCTTGCAGCAGACCGACCAGGGAGTTTTCCTCAACCTGGAGCCCAATTTGGCACAGCATTTGCTTGAACAGATTCAGCAGGCCGCCGACCGGGTGGCCGGCGAAGGGTATCAGCCGATCATTCTGACCTCACCCGCCATTCGCCGCCACCTCCGCCGCCTGCTGGAACGATTCATGCCCCAGGTGATGGTGCTCTCGCATAACGAGGTCACCACCCAGACCAGGATCAGATCCCTGGGGACGGTGGAGATCAACCCCAAAAGGTAACGGTAAACAGACACCATGAAAGTTAAGCGCTTTGAGGCTCCCAACACCAAGAGTGCCCTGGCCCTGGTCAAGGAGGAGCTGGGCAGCGAGGCGGTCATCCTCTCCACCCGCACCGTCAGGCCGGAAAGCGGCGCGCCCGGCTACGGCCGGACCGCTTCCTGGGTCGAGGTGGTGGCGGCGGTGGATTTTGATCTGGAGGAGACGATAGCCGCCGGCTCGCCCGCGGCGCCACCGGCCAGACCGGTTCCACGCCAGAGCCGGCGACCAGCCCCCCTCGCCCCGAGGGCCCTGCCGCCGGATGACTCCCCGGCGGCGGGTGTTAACTTGAGCCGGGAAGCCCGCCTGCTCCAGCAGCGTTTCGGGACCTGGCGCGGAGAGCGTCAAGAAGCCGACCCCCTGTCGGTTTCTCCGACACCTCGCCGGCCCACGCCAAGCCCAACCTCCTCCGCGCCCCATTCGCCCCAGGGCAAAAACGGTCGGCCCCGGCCTGAGGAGGTGGCCTCCTGGCGCGATCAGATCCTGGAACAGCTTAACGTGCGCTCCCTCGATCTCGGCCCGCGGGGGGCCGGCCCCCTGGTGATCGCCCTGGTAGGCCCCACCGGGGTGGGCAAAACCACCACCGCCGCCAAGATCGCCGCCTGGTTCAGCCTCCATGAAAACGCCTCGGTGGCCCTCCTCTCCATGGACTGCTACCGGATTGGAGCCACCGAACAGTTGCGCACCTACGCCAGAATCATGCAACTCCCCTGTGAGGTCGCCCTCCGGGAGCAGGACCTGGCCAGGGCCCTGCACAAGCACCGCCACAAGGACCTGATCATCATCGACACCGCCGGCAAGAGCCCCTTCGATGAAAGCCACATCCCGGAGCTGCACCGCTGGTTCTCGCCCCACGCCGAAATTATGCCCTACCTGGTATTGAGCGCCACCGCCAAAAAAGAGGATATCAACCATATTATCGCCGCTTACCGCCCCTTGGGGATCCCGGCGGCAATTTTAACCAAACTCGACGAAACCCGCGCCTATGCCGCCCTTTGCCAGCAGATGGCCCGGGCCGAACTGCCCATCGCCTGCCTCTGCACCGGCCAAAAAGTGCCGGAAGATTTTCTGCCCGCCACCAAGGATTTTCTGAAAACCCTGTTCGGACGCGGTTGGGAAGCGGCCATGACCAGCCAGCAAAGCGTCAATCAGGCCGCGGGCTGGCTGCAATAAAACCATAAACCGGAAACAGGCTAATGACCCAAGCACAAACACTTGAAAAGATGATGCGCCGACCGGCCGAGGCCAAACGACCCCAGGGAGGAGGCGGCCCCAATCCTCCCCGGGTGATCTCCGTCACCAGCGGCAAGGGCGGGGTGGGCAAGAGCAATATCGTCACCAACCTGGCCTACAACCTGGCCCGGCGCGGTTTGCGGGTGCTGGTCCTGGATGCCGACCTCAACCTGGCCAACGTCGATATTCTGCTGGGATTGACCCCCAAATTCAATCTGCACCATGTCTTCACCGGCGAAAAGGAGCTGCGGGAGATTCTGATCGAGGGACCGGCCGGGATCAGAATTCTGCCCGCCAGTTCGGGAATCATGGAACTGGCCGATCTCAATGAAAACCAGCGCCTCTACTTTCTCTCCGAGATGGAGGTCCTGGAGACGGAAGTCGACATCATGCTGATCGACACCGCCGCCGGGATCAACAATAACGTGATCTACTTCAATCTGGCGGCCCAGGAGCGGGTGGTGGTCCTCACCCCGGAACCCGCCTCCCTTACCGATGCCTACGCCCTGATCAAGGTGCTGAGCAGCCGCCACGACATCAAGAGTTTTCGCTGCCTGATCAACCAGGCCCGCTCGGAGAAGGAGGCCCTGGCGGTCTACCGCAAATTGAGCATAGTGGTGGACCGCTTCCTGGACACCCTGTCGCTGGATTATATCGGCCATATCCCCCACGACAGCAAACTGCCCCTGGCCGTCCGCGGCCAGCGCCTGGTCAGCGACCTCTTCCCCGACGCCCCCTCCTCCCGCACCTTTGTCCGCCTGGCGGAAAATCTGGCCAAAGAACCTCCCCGCCGCCGGGACGACGGCAACATAAAATTCTTCTGGCAGGGGCTTTTTAGGGTATAATCAAGCCTGGCGGGGGCGAGGAGGCAAAGTTAAGATGCGGGAACATCTCTGGCGAGGATCTACGGCAATGCCGAAAACGCCGAATAAAATCAGGGACTACACCAACGCTTACTTCAGCCGGCCCGAGCCACTGGATCCGGCCCGGCGTGATGAGTTGATCCTGACCTATACCCCCCTCATCAAATATATCGCCAACCGGCTGGCCAGCCGGCTGCCGCCCCAGGTGGCGGTGGACGACCTGATCAGTTGCGGGATCGTCGGCCTGATCGACGCCATCAACAAATTCGAGCCGGCCAAAAACGTCCAGTTCAAAACCTACGCCGAATTCCGGATCAAGGGGGCCATGCTGGACGAACTGCGGGCCCTGGACTGGGTCCCCCGCTCGATTCGCCGGAAAATCAGCGAACTGGAGCGAACCTGCAACGAACTGGAGGCCAAGCTGGGCCGGCCGGCCAGCGATGAGGAAGCGGCGGAGGCCCTGGGAATCAGCCTGGAGGAGTACCATCGCCTGCTGGATGAGACCAAGTCGGTCACCTTCCTCGATATCGACTACCTGCGCCAGAAGGCGCCCGACGAGATTGAGGGCGACATGGCGGAGATTTTTGCCGCCGAAGATCGGGATCCCGTGGCCGCCCTGAACCTGGAAGAGACCCGGGAGCTGCTGGCCCGGGCGATCAACGAGCTGCCGGAGAAGGAGAAACTCACCGTCGCCCTCTACTACAACGAGGAGCTGACCATGCGGGAGATCGGGGAGGTGCTGGGCTACACCGAATCCCGCATCTCCCAGATGCACAGCAAGGCGATGCTGCGCCTGCGGGGCAAGCTGAAAAAACAGTTGGAGGCCTGAAGGGGGTACGATTTCTCCTTGTGGTTTCCCCTGGTTCTCAATATATTGGATCTTCGCTGGGGCGCTTGCCCCCGCCAAAACGGGCAACGAGCGCGGAATTACCCCCAAAACCGCACTGGCCGGAGGAGATATGGCAGCGAATCCCAATATGAAAATCCTGGTGGTAGACGATTTTGCGACCATGCGGCGTATCGTCAAGAATATTCTGACCCAGCTTGGTTTCAAGAATATCATAGAGGCCGACGACGGCAGTACCGCCCTCAACCTGCTGAAGACGGAGAAGGTCGATCTGATCATTTCCGACTGGAACATGCCCAAAATGACCGGCCTGGACCTGCTTAAAGCGGTACGCGCCGACCCCAACATGGCCGATACTCCCTTTATCATGGTCACCGCCGAGGCCCAGCAGGACAATATCATCCTGGCGGTCAAGGCCAAGGTGAGCCAGTACGTGGTCAAACCCTTTACCGCCGAAGTCCTGGGCGAAAAACTCCAGAAAATCTTCGGCAGTTAAGCCGCAGAGCCAAAATGTCCCAGGAGAAACGCCCCGACGACTCCGGCCAGCCCCCCTCATCGCCGCCGCCTCCCAATGGGGTTGTCGACAAACTGGGCACGGAGTGGGGGGACGATTGGGAGTCGGCCTTTCAGGCCAAGGAGGACGGCGACCGTTCTCCCTCCTCCGGCGAGGAGGAGTTTCTTTTCGACTTTGCCGATGAGAAGGAAGGTTCGGCCGCGCCGGGGGATGGCCCCTCCCCCTTCGACGACCAGGAGGAGGGCCCCAACGGGGAGGGTCGGCCCACCCCGCGTCTTTCCCTGCCGCCCTGGCTCGCCCTTCTGCCCACCTTGCCCGTTCGTTGGGGACGCGGCCTGACCAAACTGCCCACCTCCCGCAAGGTCATCCTGGGCGGCGCCCTGCTGGCCCTGTTCCTGCTCATCGGACTGGCAACCCTGCTGAGCCGACCGCCCCGGACCCTGGAGGTTGCCCTGCCCGCCGACCCCTTCGGGGTGGGGGAACTGCGCCCGCCGACCGAGTCCCTCTTCGCGGAGGAACCGATCCCGGCGGCACCACCGGCGGCGGCCCC
>OMKS01000901.1_pt1 | contig 27557 bp, 24 predicted proteins | sample 1674721 | NCBI WGS metagenome assembly OMKS01 (sample SAMN06264996, study PRJEB25208) | sediment metagenome | isolation source: hot spring sediment | place: USA: California | collected 2014-09-02 | reverse complement strand
ATACGAGATCTAGTACGGTCTCGTGGGCTCGGAGATGTGTATAAGAGACAGCGAGCAGGTCGATCACCTTGATTCCGGTTTCAAACATCTCGAGGCTGGTGTCCTGTTCCCCCAGTTCGGGAGCGGGGCGATGGATGGGCAGACGTTCCTTTGTGTTTAACGGCCCCTTGTTGTCCACCGGATCACCGATCACGTTGATTATCCGGCCCAGGACCTCGCGGCCCACCGGAACGGTGATGGGTTCATTCGTGTCCACCGCCTTCATGCCACGGACCAGGCCGTCGGTGGAATTCATGGAAACGGTGCGCACGCGGTTTTCTCCCAGGTGGTACTGAACTTCCGTAATAATGCGCATGGGAGGATCCACTTCATAGCCCTCGGAAGTGATTTCCACGGCGTTGTAGATGGGAGGCAGTTTGCCTTCGGGGAATTCAACATCCACCACCGGGCCGATGACTTCAATCACCTTTCCCGTATTTTGAGGTTTCTCTTCTGCTTTGTTCACTGTTCCTCCTATTGATTCTTCAACGCTTCCGTGGCGGTGATGATTTCCAGCAGTTCATTCGTGATTGAAGCCTGGCGCGCCTTGTTGAGTATCAACGTCAGCGATTGAATCATATCGCCGGCATTGCGGCTGGCCAGATCCATGGCCATCATGCGTGCGGCGTGTTCCGAAGCCTGTGATTCCATCAACAATTGAAAAATGCGGGACCTGAGGAAGCGCGGCAGAATGGCGGCGAAAACCGCTTCCGCGGATGGTTCATAGATGGTTTCGCGCTCTTTTTCCTTTTCTTCGGCATCCTCATTTTCATCCGCTCGATAAAGGATGGGGAAAACGGTTTTCAGCGTCACTTCCTGGCGGGAAGCGCTGGCAAACTCCGTGTACAGAAACGAGATGTCCCGGACTTGATGCTCAAGAAACAACTCTGAAAGGAATTCCGTCACCTGGCCGGCGTCATCGTGAGAAGTGTGCGCCATGATGCCGGGAAAATTGCGTTCAACCGCGATGTCGCGGCGGATGCAATGGGCATGGCCGCGGTTGCCCAGGGTGACCAGCCGCACCGCCTGGTCCTCACGACGGGACTCCTCCAGGAATTCGCTCATACGGCGCATGATGTGTGAGTTGAAAGCCCCGCACAAGCCTTTGTCGCCGGTAAGCACGACCAACACGCGGTCGCCCTCTTCGCGGACCTGCAGCAGGGGAAAGCGTTGGGGATCCACTTCACGATGCAAACGCCGCAGCAATTCTTCCACCCGCTTCAGATATGGCCGGGCCTTGTTTATTTCCACCACGCTTTTGCGCAACTTGGCGGCGGATATGGTTTTCATGGCGCGGGTGATTTTGCGGGTGTTGCGGATGGAGCGGATGCGGCGACGCAGTTCGATCAGGTTTGCAGACATGGCAGTGGCTTATTCTCCGGAATTTTCGCTTTTTTCATCGCGGAACAACTCAGCGAACTCCTTGAGCAGGCTTTCGATAGTGGACTCCAATTCCGGACTGATTTCGCGCTTCTCCCGGATCTCTCTCAATACCTGCGGATGGTTGGCGTTCGCATGCGAGAGCAACTGTTTTTCGTAACGATCCACCGCGTCTACGGGAAACTCATCCAGGTAGCCGTGGGTGCCGGCAAAAATCACCAGGATCTGGTTTTCCACGGGCATGGGCTGATACTGGTCCTGCTTGAGAAGTTGTGAGAGGCGTTTGCCCCGCTCCAGTTGCGACATCGTGGCCTTGTCCAGATCGGTGCCGAACTGGGTGAAGGCGGCCAGTTCGCGGAACTGGGCCAGGTCCAGCTTCAAGGATCCCGCCACCTGTTTCATGGCCTTGATCTGGGCGTTTCCGCCGACACGGGACACGGAAATGCCCACATCGATGGCCGGACGCAGGCCGGCGTTGAACAACTCGGGCAACAAATAGATCTGACCGTCGGTAATGGAAATGACGTTGGTGGGAATGTAGGCCGAAACATCGGAAGCCTGGGTTTCAATAATGGGCAGCGCGGTCAACGTACCGCCGCCTTTCTCCTCGTTCAGCTTGGCGGCACGCTCCAGCAGCCGGGAGTGAAGGTAGAATACGTCTCCGGGAAAGGCTTCGCGGCCGGGCGGGCGGCGCAGCAGCAGTGATATTTCGCGATAGGCGGCGGCATGCTTGGACAAGTCATCGTAGATCAACAGGGAGTGGCCGCCGCGGTCCCGAAAATATTCCCCCATGGCACAACCGGCATAGGGCGCAATGTACTGCAGCGCCGCGGGATCGGACGCCGCGGCCACCACCACGATGGAGTAGTCCATGGCGCCGGTATCCTTGAGGCTCTTGATGATCTGGGCCACGGTGGACAGCTTTTGGCCGATGGCCACGTAAATGCTGATGACATCCTTGCCTTTCTGGTTAATGATGGTGTCGAGGGCGATGGCGGTTTTTCCGGTCTGGCGGTCACCGATAATCAATTCGCGCTGGCCGCGGCCGATGGGGATCATGGCGTCCACGGCCTTGATGCCGGTCTGCAACGGTTCTTTTACGGGGAGTCTGTCGACCACTCCGGGAGCGATGCGTTCAATGGGCAGGTAGTCTTTGGATTCAATAGGTCCGAGGTCGTCCAGCGGTTCACCCAGCGGGTTGACCACCCGTCCCACCAGGGGATCTCCCACGGGAACCGAGATAATCCGGCCGGTGCGATGGACCACATCACCCTCCTTGATGTGGTGGGCCTCGCCCAGGATCACGGCGCCGACGTTGTCTTCTTCCAGGTTCATGGCAATGCCCTTGATATCCCCGGGAAAATCAAGCAATTCATTGGCCATGACGTTGTCCAGGCCGTACAACTGGGCGATACCATCACCCACCGAGATGACAATGCCGGTTTCTTCTTTGTCGAAATCCAGCTTGAAGCCTTCGATCTTCTGGCGGATCAGCTCGCTGATCTCTTCCACGTTGATTTGCATTCAGAGCTCCTGTTGGGAAGGAACCGGGGCGGATTCACCATCCCCGTTTCCGGCGCCCACGATACGCCGTTGGAGTTTGCGCAGGTTCCCGGCCACGGACAGGTCGTAGGCCACGGATCCCCGCTGGATACGGATCCCGGCAATCAGTTCGGGATCAATGGAATACACAAGATGCACCGGTTTGCTTAAAACGTTTTCCAGTTTTGACTGCAACCTGGATTTCAGGGCGTCATCCATGGCCACCGCGGAAGAGACCTGCATTTTCTCAATTCCCCGGCTCTCCAGCCACAAATCATCCATCACCTCAAGAATTTCACTCAATCGCTCCACCCGGTTTTCCTCTACCAGGGTGGAAATAAAATTCACCGTCTTCTGATCAAACGCGGCGCCATGTTTCACCACGTCGATTAATTCCATTTTCTGGTCACGCGAGAGCTTGGGCGTGACCAGTCCGGCCAGAAACTCTTCGCTGCCGGCAAGCAGGCGTTGAAATTCCTGCAACTGCGATTTTACGGAGTTGTATTCTTTCTCTGACTTGACAGCCTTGATCAGGCCCAAAGCATAGCGCTTGGACAGGCTACTTGCGGCCAATGACTTCTCCACTGATTTCGATGTTTTTTTCCATGATGCGTCGATGCCGGTCACTGTCCAGTTGGTCCTGGATATCCTCCCGGAAACGCTGGATGGCCATTTCAGCCACCCGCGCCTTCAGGCGCCGCACCGCGGCATCCACGCGGTTGGCGATTTCCTCTTGCGTGAGCTTGGCGATGCGTTCCGCTTCGGCCCGGCCTTCCGCTTCGACGCGCGAACGCTCGCGTTTACCGTTCTCTTCCGCCTGGCGGGTGATCTCTTTGATTTCGGATTCCAGGCTATCCAGGCGTTTTTTCAGGGACTCATAGTCTCCGGCGGATGCCTGAATGGATTCGCGTCGCGCCTCGATCTCTACGCGCAGGTTTTTCGACTGTTCGCTCAGCAGGCGGATCAGGGGTTTGCGCATCACGTAAATCAATCCCCCGAAAAGAACGGTGGAGTTAAACACTTTGCCCAGAAAACCCATCCAGTCGAAACCATGACCCTCGCCTTCCGCACCCCAGGCCGTCAGGCTGAGCAAAAGGAAAAGAAGCAAAAACACCGTTGCGCGGGTGTTCATTGAAATATCTCGCTGATTTTGGCGCTGAATTCATCCGCCTGTTCTTTTAAACGGGCCTCGGCGGATTGAATCTCTTTCTCTAACCGCGACATCTCTTTTTCCATGGTTTCGCGGGCGCTGCGCCGGGCGTCGGCAACCAGCTCCTCCCGGGTGGATTCGCCGTGCTCGATCAATTCTTCGCGCAATTTCAAAGACTGCTGCCGCGCCTGGTTCAATGATGTCTCGAGGTTCCGTGTTCCTTCCTGGATGCCGGTGTTGAGTTCCTCCAGCCTGCGCTCATCTTCCGCCACCATGGCTTCGCGCCGGTTGATGGTGTCGCCGATCGGAGCAAAGAACAAGCGGTTCAAAATGAGCATGAGGATCCACACCAGGCCGAGAATAACCAGGAAAGAAAGGTTCAAATCGAGCATATCGTTTTTTACCATAGAAACCGCATTAGATCAAGACCGTTGGTTTTGCCCGCACCCCGTTGTGGAGATGACAAAAATTGTGGTATAGTGCGCCCGGACAGGAAACAATGGACACGGAAAAAATCAAGGCCGAGATCCAGGATGTAAAAAAAGATGTATCCATCTGGTACCGCTCTGCGGCCGGCGTGGCGGACCTGGCCGGCGAAACCATTGACCGGCACTATCCCGTTGATCTCTGGGAAATGTCGGACCGGGAGTTGAGCGCCTGGATGGGGGATCAACTTTCCATCCTGAATGACGCCATTGATCCCCGCCCCGTCCCTTCGGAAATCACTTCGCACCGCCGCTTCCTGGGGCCGATCATCGTGCGCGTCAAACGCCTGATCATGAAAGTGCTCAACCTGTATACCCACTCCATCCTGGAACGTCAGCGCCGCTTCAACACCGAATGCGTGACCCTGCAACTGGCGTCATTCATCCGCCTGCGCCGCCTGCAATCCAGCCTGGACCGGATCACGCGTGAATTGGCGGAAAGACGCGAGCTGGAATCCCTTCAGGAAAAAAAAACAGACCATGATGAGGAGTTCCGACCATGACCGGCACCGGACTTGAAAAGCAGCTGTCCGCCGCCCTGTTTTCGCGCATCCCCCGGGGAAGCGAATTGGACCGTCTGCTGCATTCATTGCCCGGGAACGGACAGCGGGACTACCTGCTCAAAGCGCTCAAGAACCTGGCGTCCGAGGGTACCCAGGGGGGATTCCCCCGCGCGCTGCGTGCCGCGGCCCAGTGGCTGCGCTCCCGTCAAGGCCCCGCCCGCGCCATGAACCTCATCCTGCGTATGGAAGTGGCCCTGGGAATGCGCCGCCCCACCCTGGCCCTGTACGACCACACCCTGCACATTATCGGCGGAGGACAGAAATACGGATTGACCATGCTGGACGCCCTGAAAGCGGATTTTGACATCACCATCCTGACCCACCGTCCCATGGAACCGGCGTCCATCCGTGACTGGTACGGCATGGACCTGTCCGCCTGCCGTTATCAGACCATTGAGCTGCCGGAATTCGCCGACGCCGGCGCCCACATTGATCCCGCCCGCATCACCCGGCGCATGGCCAACCCCTTTCACCGGGTCAGCCGCCTGAGCGGGGGCTTTGACATATTCATCAACAACAGCATGAACGAGATGGTTTTCCCCCTGGCGGAAATATCCACCATGGTATGTCATTTTCCCGAACGCCGCCCCGGCGCCTATTTTTACGCCGACCGCTACGATACGGTAATATTCAATAGTTTGTACACGGCCGAATGGATCGAAAAAAAATGGAAATTCACTCCCCATGTGCACATCTACCCCCCGGTGGATATGCCTCCTGCGGAAAAGCCCGAAGAAAAAGACCCCATCATTCTCTCGGTGGCCCGATTTGAGCAGGGAGGAAGCAAACGCCAGAAAGAGATGGTTGAAGCGTTTCTTTCCCTGCGCCGCCGCTTTCCGCAGGAAACCCGTGACTGGCGCCTGGTGTTGGCGGGAGGAAGTCCGGAAAACAACCCCTACCTGGAAGACCTGAAGCAAAAAATCCGCGCCACGGGGGATACCCGTATCCGCTTGCGCGTCAACATCAGTTCCGAAGAGTTGCGTGCGTTGTACCTGCGGGCTTCGGTGTTCTGGCACTTGTGCGGTTTGCACCAGACCGACCCGGCCCTGGTGGAACACTTCGGCATGACCATCGGTGAAGCCATGCAGAACGGGCTGGTTCCGGTTGTTTTCGACGGCGGAGGCCAGCGTGAGATCGTGGAACCCGGAGTAACCGGCTTCCGCGTGCGCACCCTTGAGGAGTTGATCCGCCACACCCGCCGCCTGATCAACGACGCCGATCTGAGGCAAAGTTGCGGCCGCGCGGCCCTGGAAGCCAGCCAACGCTTTGATCGCCCCCGCTTCACGCGCGAAGTGCGGGAATTCTTCAGCGAGCGCCTCAAACACTACACCGATCCGCAAACATCATGAAACCCCTGCTCTCCATCGTTATTCTGACCCGCAACTCCATGAACGTGATTCAACGGCTGGTTGCCGCGCTTGAACGCCAGGATTTCCCCCATGCGGTGGAGTACATCTTTATGGACAATGCATCCACCGACGGGACCCGGGAATACCTGGAATCCCTGGAACTGGATCCGCGCCGCGTGGAACATGTTTCGATTGGGGAATTCAGCCACAGCGGCACGCGCATGCGCGCCGCGTCCCTGGCCGCCGGCGACATGGTGGCGTTCTTTACGGATGACATCATTCCCCAGGGAAGCGATTTCTTGGCGGCCCTCACCCAGCCCGTGCGCGAAGGCCGGGCACCGGCGGCATACGGGGTCTGGCAGATCGACCCCGCTACTTCTGACCCGGTTGACGCCTGGCTTCACAACAGCTGGTACCGGGACGTGATTCAACTGGTTGAACCGGTGTCACGTTTCTGCTGGGACTTTTTTACTCCTGAACTGCGGCGGCGTTTGTGCAACTTCGACAACTGCGCCTCCTGCGTCCGCCGCGACCTGCTGTTAGAGGTCCGCTTCCCCGATGTGCCCTACGGCGAAGACATGCTCTTTGCCAAGCGTCTGGTCCTGGGAGGCCATCGCGTGGCCCTGGCCGCAAACGCGCGCTTCGTCCACTGGCACAAGGTGAGTTTCACCTACATGATGAAGCGCATGTGCATTGACCAGTACCTGAGCATTCCCGAGTTCGGCATTTACTACGTACGTCGCAAGCTGGGCGTGATCAAGGCCGTCAGCGTGCGCGCATTGCACCGCACCTGGATCGCTTTTTTCAAGGTGAAAATGCCCTTTTGGCGCAAGTTCTACTGGAGCGCCTACAATTTCAAGATCCTGTGCGCGGATTTTAGCGGCAAGTACATCGGGGTATTGAACGAGGATTCAGCGCGGGGATTTTCACCCATCAACCGCCGCCTGCTGCGCCTGCAGAAAAAGATCGTGCGGGGAATTGAATCCCGCAGCATTCTGCGCTACTGACCGTCCGCCTGCAAACCGATGCGCCTGCCGGCGTCGAAAGCGACATCGTTGATCCGGCGCGCGGCATCCGAGGCGGTAACCTTTGACAAGGCAAGGCGCCAGGCGGCTTCGGGAATGTGGTTCAAGGGCGCCAGGGTGGACAGCAGTCCCAGTACCACCACGTTGGCGCTGCGTCCCGTCTCATCCCCCGATTGCCGGGCTGCCTCATGCGCGTCCAGTTCTACCACACGATATTGGTTTAGCGCGGCGCGGATGGCATCGAAGCCGGGATAATCTTGCGGCTTCATTCCCGGGGGCACCACGCGGAAATGATTCAGCACCACGGTTCCGCCCGGTTTCAACAAGCCCAGGAAACCGGGGCGCAATACCTCGCCGGTTTCCATTGCCGCCAGCACATCCACGGTGCCGGGCGCGGGGACGGGAGAGTGCACGTCACCGCAGGCAAAAGTCGAGATCACCGCTCCGCCCAATTGCGCCATGCCGTGGGTATCACCCTTGACCACGCGGGTATGCGCGTAGGGCGTTTCCATGGCCAGTTGCGACAGGACACGCCCGAAAAAGAGATTGCCCTGGCCGCCCACGCCGCGCACGGCCACACGCATGGAACGAGGCAGGTCGGCGGGGTCGATCTTTGGTTTCGCCGGCGGTTGGGATTCCCGCTTTTGCGCTGTGGAAACCGGTTGCGATTCTTCTTCGCGGATCATCTCGATGGCACCGAAGGGGCAGCGCTGCATGCATACCGGGTTTGAGCCTCCGCAATTGGTGCACAAGGCGGTAAAATGCGGAACCTTGTTTGCCGCCAGCTCAATGCCGGGGCAGATATCGCATTGTCCGCAACGGCGGCACTTGTCTGCATTGATGCGCACGCGACGGCGGCGGGAATCCCGGGACACCTGTTGCACACAGGCCCCTTCCAGGATCAGGCAGGAAAAGTCCCCCTTCCCGGCACGCGCCAAGGCCCGCTTCAGGGCATCCGCCACACCGTTGAGGTCGTAAGCGTCAACGGCTTCGGTGTTGGGGGTTTCCACAGACACCGCCGCGCGCAAAGAGAAAGGGACCCTGCTGCCGGCCAGGTTCACGCCGCTGCTGGGCGCGGGCTGTCCGCCGGTCATGGCGGTGATGCGGTTGTCCAGGATCACCTTGACGCCCGGGGTGTTGCGAAAGACGGCGTTGCGGGTGGAGTCCAGCCCCGAGTGGCATTCGCAGGAATCTCCCAACACGCTGATGAATCGCGCGGCCTGTTCCGGCCGCGACAACGCCATGCCCTGGCGCATGGAATCCGACGCGCCCATGCACATGCAGGTGTCAATTGCATTCATGAAATAGAGCAGGGTCGAACACCCGATATCCCCGAAAACCGCGGTCAAACGACCCTTTTTGCGCGCTTCCGCCACGGCCAGGCCGAAAGCTCGATATGGGCATCCGGGACAGATGCCGGGCGGACGGGGAAGCGGGCGTACAGCCACGTCCGGTTGCGCGGGCCTCGACTCGACATGGCCCCGTTCGGCCAGGAAAGACAGGATGTCACCCGGAGTCCATTGGGTTCGCGCGGAATGGGCCGGCTTGCCCGACACATCGATTCCCGCCAGGCGGCAGCGCTCTTCCACCCAGCGGTCCCCGTCTTCGAACACGTAGAGGGGGCCCTTGATATCCGCAACAAAGCGGGTTACTGCCTGCCGCGGAAACGGAACGGTTCCCGCCAGGAACAATCGCGCGGGTGCCAGGCCGCTGACGGCCAGCGCCTCCCGCACCTGCAGGCTGCTTTCACCCGAAGCCAGGATGCCCCAGGATGGATCCCCGGATTCAAATTGCACCAGGGGTTCGCGGTTAAACAACGCCTCGACCGCCGGCATGCGTTCGCTTGTGGCATGGTCGTAGTTTTTTCGTGCCAGGTTGGGCAGGCCCATCCAGCCGTGGAAATTTTGCGGTAACTCGCGTTTCGGCACCACGCGGGGTTCCGCGGTACACACCACACCTTCGGAATGGCAGAGGATGCCGTTGGCCAGGATCACCACCGGCGAATTCATGCCGCGGCTGAGGTCGGCCGCCATGCGGGGAAAATCGTAAAAGTCCTGGTGATTTCGGGGTTCCATTACGGGCAGGCGGGAAGAATAAAAAAAGTAGCGCAAGTCAATCACGTGCTGTGTGCTGGACGGCACGTAATCCGTGGCCACGTAGTAGACCAGCGCGCCCGCGGGGGCATGGTAAAACGCGGCCGTGGTGATGGCGTCTCCGGCCTGGAAAGCCCCGGGGGTTTTCATGGTGACCACGGTATCCGATCCGGCCGCGGAGTGACCCACGCCCACGGCAACCGCAACCGCCTCGTTGACGTCCCAGCCCACGACCATGCGATCCTGCACCCGCGACAGGCAATCATGGATCACTTCCGTGCTGGGGGTACCGGGATAGCCGTCCGCGGCGTGAAACCCGGCGTGTACCACGCCCAGGGCGAAAGCCTCGTTGCCCTGCAATACCAGTGATGTCCCCGCCGGTGCATCTACCCGTTCAACAAATCGACTCATCGGCATTCTCCATTCAGACCCGCCGCAAACAGCGGAAATCAATCTTACCCCAAGGCTTGAAACCTGGCAACCACTGTTGACAGGTCCGCCGGCTTCTGGTAACTATCCTGGATGCTGCGGGACCGTCTTAATCACCTGTTATTCTCCAACCTCTTCTACAAAGCCTTTATCCGCCCTTTCGACCGCATCCTCTATGCGATCGTGACGATGGAATCACTCCGCAAAGAGCGTCGACACAATCCGGTTCCCCTCAACAAAATCCCCCAGGTTTCCGACCTGGAGAACAGTGAATGGCGTGCCGTATTGGACGAGATGGCGCCCCTCTTCACCATGGATAGTGAAAGCTTTCACCGCAAACACTGGGAGTTCGTCCAACTCGTCTACATGCTGGCCCGGGACCGCCGCCTGCATCCGCAAGCCGCCTGCCTTGCCGTTGGTGCGGGGCGCGAACCCGTGGTCTACTACCTGACCCACAAGGTCCGCCGGGTCACGGGCATCGACCTTTATGCCGGCACCTACCTGGGCGGCGAAGACGAACCCGATATTCCCGACCACCCCGCCAAGTACGCCCCCTTTGTCTGTCCCCAAAAAAGCCTCGACCTGCAGCGCATGGACGCACGCAACCTGAATTTCAAAGACCACAGCTTTGATTTCGTTTTTTCCGCCTCATCCATTGAACACTTCGGCAACATCAATGAAATCCGCCGTTCCCTGAGGGAAATGTACCGGGTTCTCAAACCCGGCGGCGCCGCAGCCATCACCACCGAAGTGCGCCTGAACCGCCTGGGACGTTCCATTCCCAATACCCGGATTTTCTCTCTGGACGACCTGCTCCGCCTTTGTCGCGGCGTGGGTTTCACGCTGGACAGTGATTCCATGGACATGCGGCTGGAAGCGCCTTTCCACCAGGATCCCATCAAGCTTCCCGAGCAGGTGTTGCGGCGTCCCCACGTCATTCTGCGCTATTTTTCTACCTGGTTTACCTCCGTGTCGCTGCTGCTCTGCAAGCCCGGAAGCGGCGCCTTGCGCGGTGAATGGCGCACCGGCATTGACATCACCCCGCTGGAATACAACGCCCGGATTCAGGTTGGGACGCAGGCGTCCATCCTGCCCAGGGGCGGAAAGCTGCGTCTCCACATGGAGCTGGAAAACACGGGCAATTTCGACTGGTACAGCGGCGGCGGCAGTCACCGCATCGCCGTGGGCGTGCAGTTGCGCGACCGCAACGACGGGCTGATCGAGCGCGACTTTCACCAGTTCACCATTCCCCGCAACCTGCCCCGGGGTGACTCTCTTGCTTTTGAGGGGAGCGTTCCCCTGGCCCTGGCCCCGGGAAATTACCGCCTTTGGGTGACCTTGAAGCGGGAATTCATCACCTGGTTTCCCGAATCCGCCTGCCCGCCCGCCCGGGTGGATTTCACGGTGGAATAGGACCGTCCCCCCCGTTTTAACTCCCGCATTTCATCCGGGATATGCTATATTCATGGGTGAAACCTGATGCACGACGGCAAACTGTTTTCTTCCATGCTTGACGCGGCCGCCCATGACTACGTTTTTTTCCTGGAACGGGGGTACTCGGGCAAGCCCCTGCTGCAACTGGTGGGGGACCGCTATAACCTAAACCGCCGCCAGCGGCATATCCTGTTTCGCGCCTACGCGACGCGCCATGATTCACGGCGTCGCCGCGCCCGCCTGGTTGAAAAGATCAGCGGAAAAAAGGTTTGCCTGGATGCCTATAATGTTTTTTTCACGGTCATGAACCACCTGCTGGGCAATCCCCTCTTTCTGTCCACCGACGGCATCCTGCGCGACGTGGGTGAAAACCGCGGCCGCATCCGCGATAATGAGCGTTTCCAACGTGCCATGGATCTGGTTTGCGACTGGCTGACCGCCCAGCATCCGCAGGCGGTTTTGGTGGTTTTCGACTCGCCGGTCTCTCACAGCGCCGATCACGCGGTGGCAATGGATACGCACATGCGGGAACGGGGGCTGACGGGTGTAACCGAATTGGCGCGGTCGGCGGACCATGTCATCAAGCAGTGCGAAGGAGACGTAATCGCCACCTCTGATTCGGTAATCATCGACGTCACCAACCTGCCGGTGATAGACATTCCCCGCCTGGTTTTGGAATCCGCCTTTCATGTCGAATTTCCCGACTTGTCCTGACACGGGGGGGATGGGTTTTAAACCATTAACGGGTTTCGCTCCTAATCAGCCGCGTGCGGCTTCCGCCTGCCGGCGTCCTTCGCGCAGAACGGCCAGGTTTTTTTCCACCACTTCCTCGCCTTTGCGGGAGAAAATGGCTTTCACACCCGCTTCCATGTTGATAAACGGGATATCAATGAACAGCGAAGCGGCCCCGGCCACCGCCATGTTCATGCCGCGGGGATTGCCCGCATCCCGGGCGATGCCGTCGGCGTCAATGGCCACTTTGCGGGGGAGCGCTTCCAGTGACGCCGCCAATTCCGCTTCGCGCGGATAGTCGGGAATATTGACAAAAGGGGTGGTATTGGTTACCACCCAGCCTTCCGGACCCAGCCAGGGCAGGTAGCGCAACGCCTCCATGGGTTCCACCGACACCACCAGGTCCGCTCCCCCGAGCGCCACCAGGTCGGAATGGATAAAGCCTTGGGCAATGCGCAGATGAGACTGTACGGCGCCACCGCGCTGGGACATGCCGTGGACTTCCGCCTGCTTCAGACTGAGACCCGACTCGATGGCCGCATACCCCAGTACCGTGGCGATGGAGAGGATCCCTTGTCCGCCGACACCCGCCAGGATGATATCGCACTTCATTGTCTGCCTCCTTGTTTGCCGGCTGGTGAACCAGCGGGTTTGCCCTTGGAACGCTTTTTCAGGGTTTGAATGCACTCCCGGGTGGGAATGATCACGGAAACGCCGTCATAATCGAGTTCACGACGGATTAACGCCACGAAGTCATCGTGATTTTTCGGCACCGGGTTGATCAGGTGGAGGTGCTCCCTTTCCACTCCCAGGCCCAGGCAGATATTTTCCAAACGCCCGTAGGCGTGGGAATCCTGGCCGCCGGTCATGGCGGTTGCCGAGTTGTCCAGAATCATCACCAGGATGGGCGTGTTTTCGATCACCGCGTCCAGCAGTCCCGTCATGCCGCTGTGGCAAAAAGTAGAGTCGCCGATTACGGCGACCGCGGGTCGCATGCCGGCATCCGCCGCCCCCTTGGCCATGGTGATGGAGGCTCCCATATCCACGCAGGAATTGACGGATTCAAAGGGCGGCAGCGCACCCAGGGTATAGCAGCCGATGTCGGAAAAAACATGGCCGTCACCATATTCACTTTTAACGGCCTGGTTGAGCGCTTTATAGGTATCCGCGTGGGAGCAGCCGCGACACAGCGCCGGAGGGCGCATGCGCACGATTTCCGGAACGGGTTCACCGCTGCGATCATCCATGCCCAGGGCCACCCGCACGCGGTTGGGTGTCAGTTCGCCGTCCGGCGGCAAAGTGCCGTCCATGCGTCCCCGCACGTCCATGCCCCGATTCAGGGCTCCGCGCAACGACTCTTCCACAAATGGCTGGCCCTCTTCCACCACCAGGATGCGGCCGCATTCATCGGCCATGCGTTCCAGCCGGTTCACGGGAACGGGGTATTGGCCGATCTGTAACAGAGGGTACGGCGAGACTCCATCGGGGAAGCTCTCGCGTACATAGTTTATAGCCAAGCCGCAAGCCACGATGCCCATCGAGCGGTCCGGGCCGTCCTGGTAACTATTGAAAGGAGATTCCTGTGCCGCTTTCACGAGTTCGGGCTGCAATTCAATCAATCGCCGATAGCGTTTGCGGGCAATGGCGGGCAGCAAAACAAACTGGCGCATATCCTGCGGCAATTGCAGCGGCCGCTCGGGAATCGCGGGCCGGGGTTTTACTCCGGATCGGCTGTGGGCCAGGCGCGTGGTGATGCGCAAAAGCACCGGCAACTGGACGGCTTCCGAGAGTTCGAAACCATGTCGGCACATGTCGTAGGCTTCCTGCTGGCTGGATGGTTCCAGCATGGGTAACAAGGCGAATTTGCCGTAAAAGCGCGAGTCCTGTTCATTCTGAGAAGAGTGCATGGAGGGATCGTCCGCCACGGTGATGATGAGCCCTCCGTTGACGCCGGTGATGGCGGAGTTGATAAAGGGGTCGGCGGCCACGTTCAGGCCCACGTGCTTCATGCAGGCCATGGCGCGTTTGCCCGCGTAAGACATTCCCAGGGCGCTTTCAACCGCCGTCTTTTCATTGGCCGACCATGCCCGGTGCACATTGCGCTCCGCCGCGTCCCTGGAACGCTGAACGTACTCCATGATCTCGGTGGAAGGTGTTCCGGGATACGCGTAAAAGCCCGACACCCCGGCATCCAGGGCACCCTGGGCAATGGCCTCATCCCCTAGCAACAACATCGCTTCGTTTTTCAATACCGCCTCCTTGGCGGCCGTCCGGAAAACGGTTACCGGTTGGGACGGCCCCTGTGTGGAAAGTTCATTGTAGTCCAAAGTTCCCGGGGGATGCAAATGGGGAGAGTTGGAAAGTTGGGTTCTCTTCCATTTTGTGTGGGTTTGGGGGTTATACATATTTGAAAAAATGATAAGGCTGCATGAGAGTACCCTTTCGGGCACAAGTCACCGCTCACCACTTCGGTTCGGACCCATGCGGTCTTCGGCGGACTAAAATGACCCCGGTGGTTATTTGGGATGTAATCCTGGGCATCATTTTACCTTCGGTCGTCCTGCCTCAGCCCATGGGGCCCCGGAACCTGCCGTTTGCGTTCGCTTATGCTTTATGCCCTGCGGGTATGTATGCCCTCTGGGTACTCATCACAACAATTTCTCGCTCATCATCTATGCGGATTTACCCACACGAAACGTAATAGAACCGAAAGTTGAAGAGTTGGAAGGAAGGTGGCAGGTAACAGGAGACAGGAGGCAGGAAAGCCTCTCCTATTCCCTATCAGCCCTTCAGGCTCTGAATAACGAATAAAGAAGAAGGAATAAAAAAAGCACAGTGCTTTTCGAGCACCTGCCAGCACATCACAGCGCTTAAAATCGCATCATCACAGCTCAGCCAGGCAATTCTGAGCTGAACTGCCTGGCCGCATTCCTCATCACCAGCACTCCTTAGTGCCATCACAGGGGCTTGTCTTCAGACTTTCGACTTTCAACGTTTCACTGTAGACTGCCGATTTGCTCTTTTAGCGCAGAAACCATAAAATTCAGCCATGGAAACACGCTGTTACACCGTCACCGGACGGGTCCAGGGCGTGGGGTTTCGCTTTACAGCCCGTCAAACCGCCCGTAAGCTGGAAATCAAGGGCTGGGTGCGAAACAATCCGGACGGAAGCGTAACGGTACTGGCCCACGCGGAGCGGCACGCATTGGACGCGCTTGAGTCCTTCCTGCAGCGGGGGCCTTACGGCGCGCGTGTCGATGGGGTTGACGTGGAAATCGTGGAAAACACCGATGTGGGAGAGGAATTCCATGTACGTCATTGATCTGCCATGCCCGGTATGAGTTGAATCAACCACCAAATATCATAACTTTAAAATGCAGTTGACAGTTCATAATGGGATGTGTTATAGAGAATACAGTTAAGGACCATCGCCATGCCGATCTACGAATATCGATGTCAAAAATGTGGCCGTACATTTGAAGTGTTGCAGCGGATAAACGAAGAACCGCTTCAGCACTGTATCCACTGCGGCGGCGAAGTAGAGAAATTGATCTCGGCCTCCTCATTTCAATTTAAAGGATCGGGATGGTACGTTACGGATTACAGCCGCCGCCAGAAGAGCCCGGACAACGGCTCCAGCGAAAAGAAAGACGCAAAAGAGACAAGTGTCGCCAAAGACACCAAAACAGGCACTGAGAATGTCAATAAAAAATAGCCTTTCCATCTCTCCCCCCTTAACATAATTACATATCTCCCACCTCAACCTTACAGGTCCCCCGCTACATGGGGGACCCCTGCCTTTCAAAAAAAAGTTGGAAAGTTGAAAAGGGAAGTTAAAAAGACGAACAAGTTTTTGCTTTTGCTTTTTACTTTCGACTTTAGACTTTCAACTCTCTACTTGGCGAGTATTGACTTTTTTTGCCGAATTCAATAGGATGATTGCATGATCGTCGGCTTCAATACGGACATCAAGTACCGCAACGAAGTCTTCCACATCCAGACCGAAGACAAGGGGCAAAACAACCCCGTGGTGGAGACCCTTGTCTACCACAGCGGAGAAATCCTCTTGTCCCGCCGCCTTTCCTACGGACACTTGATCCACAAAACCAACCGCCGGGAAATCATCAAAAACATGATGAAAACCCAGCATGACCAGATCATCAATGAACTCAAGGACGGCAAGTACCTTCATCTCCTCAGCCTCGATACCCAGATTATCGAGGACAAAGCCCTCGACGACCTGGTGATCGACTACCTGGCCGCTGAATACGGCTGAGGTTGCGCGCATGAGCGCTCCCTTCCTCTTGTTTGACGGCATGTACCTGATTTTCTCCGCTTTCTACACCCACAGCCAGATGCGCACCCTCAAAGGACAACCCACCGGGGCGGTATACGGCTTTGTAACCAGCGTGGAAAGCCTCTTGAAGGAAATGGCGCCCGGACGGGTGGCCGTCGCCCTGGATTCCCCCGGACCGACCTTCCGGCACCGGCTGTATCCCCAATACAAAGAAAAGCGCGAAGCCGCGCCGGAAGAACTGCAGGCGCAAATCCCCCTGGTTCGCGAATACCTGCAACACAGGGGCATCGACCTGCTGGAACGGCCCGGGTTTGAAGCAGACGACATCATCGCCGCGTTCAGTCGCAACCGGGATGATGCCGATGAGCCCCTGATCCTGGTTTCTGCCGACAAAGACCTGTTTCAGCTGGTCAACCGCAACATTCGTCTCTACCATCCGCGCTTGAAACGGGTCCTGGACAGTGAAGCCATCCGCGATCACTTCGGCGTGCCGCCGCAACGCATCGTGGACTACCTGGCCATGGTGGGTGACACCTCGGACAACATCCCCGGAGTTCCCGGAATCGGTGACAAGAGCGCCCGCGCCCTGTTGGAAAAGTTCCATGACCTGGACACGATCCTGGAAAACCTGGACGAACTTACCCCCGCCCAGCGCCGGCGCTTCGAGGAAAACCGCCGCCTGCTTGACTTGTCGCGCCGGCTGGTGGACTTGTCCCAGGCGCCGGAAATGAAACCGCCGCAATTGCCTCCTCCTTTCCAGGGCGGTGATGAAAGACAACTGCTGGAATTCTATGCCCGCCTTTCTTTTTCCAGCCTGCAAAAAAAGCGCCAGAGCGATCCGGCCGGTGACGAATTGAGTATCCCCGTTCACGTGATCACACTGGAAAAGGACCTCTCCGACCTGGCCGATCGGATTCGAACGGCGGGCGCCGTTGCCCTGGACGTGGAAACCACGGCCCTTGAATTCACTCAAGCGGAGTTGGTTGGAATTTCTTTCGCCCTGGATGACGCCGGATTCTACGTGCCCTTCCTGGCTCCCGAAGGCGATACCGTGGACCTGGACACGTTCCGCCGCATCCTGGGCGCCATCCTTTCCGACCCCGAAATCGCCAAGACCGGTCACAATTTGAAGTTCGACATCCTCCACCTCTGCAGCCACGGCATGAAGGTAAAGGGAATCGCTGATGATACCATGGTCATGTCCTACCTGCTCTACCCCAATCGCCGCTCGCACAAGCTCAAGGAACTCAGCGCCGAGTTTCTCAGCTTTCACCAGACCACCTGGGATGAGCTTGTGGGCAAAGGCCGCTCGCAGAATCCCATCGCAGAGATTCCCGTCGAGCGAGTGGCGGCTTACTGCGTGGCCGACTCGCACCTGTCTCTGCGTTTGGCCGAAAAACTGGGGCGGGAACTGCAATCGATGCACCTGGATAAACTCTACCGCGACCTGGAAATCCCGCTGATCGAGGCGTTGACGGAGATGGAATACCGGGGCGTTTTTGTCGACCGCGACTTTCTGTATCAAGCCGCTGAAAAGATGAAAAAGCGCATCGATGCGCTGGCCGAAGAGATTTTCGATTTGGCGAAAGTGCGCATCAACCTGAACTCACCCCAGCAACTGGGCGAGTTGCTCTTTGAAAAGATGAACCTGCCGGTGGTCAAGCGCACGCGCAAGACCCGCTCCTACTCAACCGACAATGACGTGTTGACCGAATTGCGCGGCTATCCCATCGTGGATCGGATCCTGGAGTACCGCACCCTGCAGAAACTTTATTCCACCTACCTGCGGGGATTGCTGGATCACCTGGACAGCCAAGACCGCGTTCACTCCTCGTTCAACCAGACCGTAACCGCAACCGGCCGCCTCTCCTCTTCCGCGCCCAACCTGCAGAACATCCCCGTAAGCGAAATGGGCGGCGTCAACGTGCGCCGCGCTTTCAGCGGCGACCGGGGAACCCGCCTGATGTCGGCGGATTATTCCCAGGTTGAACTACGGGTTATGGCCCATTTTTCCGTGGATCCGGAACTGATCAGGGCATTCCGCTCCGGCATCGACATTCACGCCCACACCGCCGAGCGGGTGTTTTCCAAGCGCTTGGACCTGGATCCCGGAGAACGCCGGCGGCGCGCCAAGATTATCAATTTTTCCATCCTTTACGGCAGCGGCGCCTACAGCCTGTCAAAAGAACTGGGAGTGGGATTTTCCGAAGCCAAGCGCTTTATCGACGAGTACTTTAATACCTTCGCCGGAGTGCGGCGTTTCATTGAAGACGCACTGGAGAAGTCCCGCGAAGAGCTCCGGGTGTTCACCCTGATGGGACGCATGCGCCCCATCCCCGAAATCACCAGCGTCAACCGCAATGTGCGCGAGAACGGCCAACGCATGGCCATCAACACCATTATCCAGGGCAGCGCCGCCGACATCATCAAGCAGGCCATGGTGCGACTGCAACCCCGCCTAAAAGAGTTTTCCGCCCACATGGTGATGCAGGTTCACGACGAACTGGTGTTCGAATTCGTCCCTGAAACGGAACTGCCCCTGGCCGAACTGGTCAAGCAGGAGATGAGAAACGCGGCAAACCTGCGGGTCCCGCTGGAAGTCTCCGTCAAGACCGGCCCCAATTGGGGCGACTTGACTCCGCTATCGCAATGAGTTCTTGACTCCGGGGCGCGGATCAGCTATAAGGGAAGATGCCCTTTTGGTCCGGCCCGGCATCATGAAATCGTTTCGCAGCCGCTGTTTTGCCCTCTTCAACCGCTTCAGACAGACCGACCAGATCTTCCTGGTGGTAATCCCCATCTTTATCGGCCTGGCCGGGGGACTGGGTGCGGCCGGGCTTCGCTTTCTCATCCACCTGTTTGAAGAGTGGTTCTGGGGTCCCTGGGGCGACTCCCTGGCCTGGGGACGCACCATCCTGGTGCCCACGGCCGGCGCGTTCATCGTGGGATTGATCGTTTATTACTTCTCCCGCGAAGCCAAAGGCCACGGCGTCCCCGAAGTCATGGAGGCCATCAGCCTGAAAAGCGGTGTCATCCGCCCCCGGGTGGTATTCAGCAAAGCGGTGGCATCCGCCGTCACCATCGCATCCGGCGGCTCCGTGGGCCGGGAAGGACCGATCGTCCAGATCGGTTCGGCAATCGGTTCCTCTTTCGGGCAGTTGTTCCGCTGTTCACGCAAACGCATGCAGACATTGGTCGGATGCGGCGCCGCCGCGGGCATCGCCGCCGCATTCAACGCGCCCATCGCCGGGGCCATGTTTTCGGTTGAAATTCTGCTGGGGGATTTCGCCGTGGCCCAGTTCACGCCCATCGTGATCTCATCGGTTTCAGCCACCGTGGTCTCGCGCGCCTTTTTCGGCAATACCCCGGCGTTCCAGGTGCCGAAATACGAACTGATTCATCCCCTGGAACTGATTCCCTATGCCATCCTGGGCCTGCTGTGCGGCCTGGTGGCCCTGTTGTTTATCAAGGTGCTTTATGCCCTGGAAGACCGCTTCGACCAGTTAAAGCGTCCCGATTACATCAAGACCGCCATGGGTGGTGTGATAATCGGCATTTACGGCATCTCGTTCCCCCAGGTCTTCGGCGTGGGCTACGAGGCCATGGACCAGGCCCTGCTGGGGCACATGCCGATTGTGCTCTTGCTGACCCTGGTTTTTGTCAAGATACTGATCACTTCGGTCACCCTGGGTTCGGGAAGTTCCGGCGGTATCTTCGCCCCATCCCTGTTTATGGGTGCCATGACGGGGGGATTCTTCGGCCATATTCTGCATCGACTGCTGCCCACAGTCACCGCCGGCTCGGGCGCCTACGCGCTGGTGGCCATGAGCGCCGTGGTCGGGGCCACCACCCACGCGCCCATCACGGCGATCCTGATCATTTTCGAGATGACCAATGACTACAAGATCATCCTGCCCCTGATGATTGCCACTACCATCAGCAGCCTGATGTCCACCCGGCTGCACCGGGGATCGATCTACACCCTGAAACTGATGCGCCGGGGCATCCACCTGGAGAAAGGTCGTGAAATCAACGTGCTGCGCTCCCTGCAAGTGGCCGACGTCATGCGGCCGGACATCGAGATCTCTCCGCCCGACTCCTCGCTCACAGAAATCGTGCAACGTTTCATCGGTTCCGGACATTCCCACATCTACCTGACCGACGGCGACGGCCGCATCAACGAGCAGATATCGCAGGAAGAGCTGAGCGCCATCGCCCCCGATTTCGAGCATTTGCGGGACCTGGTGGTGGCCGCGGATATCGCATCCCCCCAAGCGGTGTTTCTCTATCCCGATGACAACCTGGACACGGTAATGCGCGCCTTCGGCCGCCACAACGTCAGCGAAATCCCGGTGGTGGACAGAAAGAATCCGGCCCAAGTCCGGGGAACGGTCTGGCGTATTGATGTGATCTCCGCCTACAACAAAGAGATCCTGCGGCGTGACCTGGCCGGCGAGATATCCTCGTTCATGGGCGATTTCACCCGTCTGAACATGGTCGAGATGCATGACGGGTTGTTCCTGCTCGAGATTGCAACGCCGCGCGAGTTCGTCGGCCGCCGCATCCGCGACCTCGACATCCGCAACCGCTGCCAGGTGGAAGTGGTGATGATCAAGCGCACCCTCCCCGGAAAAGAGATCCGCCTGATTAATCCCTCCGCCAACACGGTGTTGCGTGAAGACGACAGCGTATTGATCCTGGGCGACCGCCATCACGTGGAAGCCTTTTCGAGGTTATGAGGATCAGCAAAGTTGGAGAGTTGGAAAGTTGGAAAGAATAGGCGCTCGTTTATTCCTTCTGCCTTATTCCTTATTCAGATTTTGTCAAGTCACCTAATACTTGACACCTTTATTTCCTGCCTCCTGCCACCTGTCACCTCAAGCTGATAATCCCCGCCGCCACCACACGTTTTTCTTGGTAAAACACCGCCAACTGACCGGGGGTCAGCGCCATGACCGGGGCATAAAAACGGGCCTCGATCGCGGCGGCATCAGCCCGGGTGATCACGGCACGGAAAGGAGGGGAAGCGTAGCGGATGCGTACAGACATTTTTTCGCCAACTTCTAACTTGCGCCAGTAATTGGGAGTTGTCGCCAAGATTTGCTCCTTTTCAAGTTCCTTTTCTTCACCCAGGATCACCGCATTGCGTATCATATCTTTTGCCACCACGTAGAGCGGTTTCCCGGCTGCGTACCCCAAGCCCCGGCGTTGCCCGATAGTGACCGCGGCCACGCCCAGATGGGAAGCGATCTCTTCACCACGGGTGTCCTTGATGGGGCCGGGCTGAAATGCATCGGGAATCATTGCGCGCAGGTAGGTTTCCAGGGGTTGTTTGCCCAGGAAACAGACATCCTGGCTGGATTTTTCTCCCGCCAGGGGCAGGTACCGGGTCAGGCCATGCACCTGATCCAGGGTAGTGTCATGCAGGGGAAAGCAGACACGCTGCATGCGTTCCGGCTCCACCATGGCGAGAAAATAGATCTGGGATTTCTTTTTTTCCCGCGGCTCGGCAAGCAGAAGACGCGCCCCTTCCCGCTCCAGGCGGGCGTAATGGCCGGTGGCGAATATATCGGCTCCGTTCTCTAGGGCAGTGTCCATGAGCAATTCAAACTTGACGCGTGCATTGCATGCGACGCAGGGATTGGGGGTGATGCCCGCGGCATAGGCCTCCAGGAATGGGTTGATCACCCGGCGCGCGAATTCATCACGGGCATCCACCACCCGGTGCGAAACCCCGATCTTTTCAGCCAGTCGCGCCGACGCGGTCAGGCGCTCGTCTTCTCCGGGAGCGCCCAGGCGCAATGTGATTGTTTCCACGACATGACCCTGCTTTTTGAGCAGGATCGAGGCTGCGGTTGAATCCCGCCCGCCTGAGAATCCCACGGCCACGCGCATGGCTGTCACGCTTGCGCCGCGCCGTGACCGTTGATGATGCGGTCCGCCAGTACCAGCAGGTTGCGGGCTCCTTCCGCGTACGTGGTCGCAGTGTAAATCGCCTGACGGTAACGCCGGCTCATGTGCCGACCGCTGACCAGGAACCGGGTCAGCGCTTTCAACCGACCCAATCGCATGGGTTCGGGATAGTGCGTTTCAATCAACTCCAGCAGGCGGGGAATCACCCTCGCCTCCAGGCCGTCACAACCGTTGCCGCCGGCCAGGCGATGAAAAATAAGGGGATCCATGACGGCACCCCGGCCGATCATGACGCCGTCAACCTGTTCGAGGCGCATGCGCGCGTCCGACTCGGTCATGACATCGCCGTTTCCCACCAGGGGCACACGGGCGATGAGTCGCAGGGAGTCGGCGTGGCTCCAGTCGGCGGGAACCCGGTAACGATGGCATTGTAAGCGGAAATGCACGATAACGGCGTCCGCGCCTCCACCTTGAACCGCTTCCAGGAAATCTACCGCGTTGACCCGGTCGAACCCCAGCCGCATCTTCACGGTAAGCGGAAGATCAGGCGCGGCGCGGCGCATCGCGGAAACGATTTTTGCCGCCTTGACCGGGTCCTTCATCAATGCGGCGCCCGCGCCTTTGCGGATCACCTTGCCGGCCGGACAGCCCATGTTGATGTCAATGCCGTCGAAATCGGTTTCTTGCGCCACCATGGCGGCGGCTTCCGCCATGGATTGGAAAGACTCGCCGAACAACTGCATGAAAACCGGCGTGGTTTCACCAGGACCACGGATCATCCCCATGGTCCTCTGGTTTCGCCGCAACAGCCCCTCGGCGGAAATCATCTCCGTAATCAAGAGGCCCACGCCGCCCAGTTCCGCGACCAGACCGCGGAAAGCCACGTCGGTCAAGGACGCCATGGGAGCCATGATATAGGGGCTGGAAAGAGAGAGGGAACCGATGCGTAATGTCACCCGGCCATTATACCATTCCGCTTTTCCGGCTCAAAATCCGTAGCGATCACAACCAACCCCGGGCCCGGGCCAGGTCGCGGGCTTTCAGGGCGGATTTTTCCTTGTCTTTCACTTCCAGCATGAGGTCGAAGTCCAGGCCTTGCGTTTGATCAAGGAAAGCATTGAAGTCGTGCGCGTCCAGATGTTCAACGTGGCGTCCAGGCCGGCCTCCGGGATATTGCGATGAGTAATCCACCATGAGCGGTCCGGTCGCGTTGCTCCAGGTGCCGGCGGCCGCTTCCATGACCTGCCCCAGCGACTCCCCGTGGTTGAGCAGGCGGTGGTGCAGGTTGTCGCAGATCACCGGGATTTGCGTACGCTCATGAATCCAGAGACAATCACGCATCGAGAACCGCCTGTCATCGTTTTCCACCGCCAGGCGTTGCCGCAGGGTCTGAGATAGGCCCGCAAACACCTCGACAAAACGGGATAAGGCGCCTTCCCTGTCCCCGTACAATCCGCCCACATGAATCTGGATTCGCGCCTGCCGGTCCAGTCCCATTGCGTCCAGAAACGCGGCGTGGTATGCCAACTCGCGGATCGATGCCTCCACGATGACGCTTTTTTCCGCGTTGATCAACACGAACTGGTCCGGATGCATGGAAATCCGCATACCGCTCTGCTTGATTATTTCTCCCAATTCAACCAATTCCGCGGCGAATTCGAACGCCCAATCCACGTCACAGACCGAGTGGGAGGCGAAAGGCACCGTGTCGGAACTGATTCGGAAAAACAGCAGCCCTTCGCGGCGATTGAATTCCAGGATGCGCCTCAAACACGCCAGGTTCTCGCTGACCTTTTCCCGAAAACGTTGCGGAGTATAGCCGGCCAGGCGGAAAGTGCGGCCGGCGGAACAGCCGATGCCGCGGTTGATACAGGGATAGCCGATGCGCATCAGGCTTCGGTTGCCTGGTCCAGTGGTTGGAAAAGCGGGCGGCGCTCAAGGTGAAGTGTGCGCCTGCGACCGTCCCGTTCTACTTCCATTTCCACTTCGCGGACCTCCGGATCTTCCAGGCGGTTGAGCATATCCGGAAAGTCGGCAAAGTTCACCGGATTGCCCCAGATTGAGAGCACTTTGTCCTCGGGCTCGAGGCCGGCAACATCAGCCGGACTTCCCTGCCAGATACCGCGAAGGCGGGCATGGCCAGACTCTTCGTCCCAGTATACAAAAAAACCGAAAGTGGAAGCACTGGAGTCAGGAACTTTGTCGACCAAGGGCTGGAACAGGATTTCCCGGGCGGGATAACACAAGGTGATGCGGTAGCGCGAGAGAAAATCCCGGCCCAACAGGGGTACGGACAACGCGGCCGGCAGTTCCGCCCAGAAAACAGGCACCGTCTCCGTAGGCAGCGGTCCTACCCGCACATCATGCTGGCGGGTCAGGCGGTTTTCGCGGCTGTGGGTCATGGGCCACTTGAGCAGCACACCGCGGGCGCGGACCACCTTGCCTTGCGGCCGGACATCTTTCCACATACTCAGGGGCAGGACCAGGCCCATTGGCTGTCCCGTATCGATCATGGCCTGTATTTCCGGCAGATCCCCGATTTTCAGCGGCACCATGGGAGCGTTGTTAATGGGATGGCTGGAAAACTTCTGGCGCAGCCCCGGGAGTGCCGGGTCCAATTCGCGCGCATTAGAGAAATCAATGTGCCGGGCCGGGTAGTCAAAGGTCACGGTAAAGCGTTCCAGCAAATCCGATCCGATCATGCCGGAAAGGTGGATGCCATGCTTTTTCCAAGGAGAGAAGTCGAAACCCATCAGGCCGAATACATTCCCCACCACCATATCGCCCATCTTGAGTTTGCTGATTTTGACCCCGAAACCCTTGGTTTTCAAGTTTAGTTTTTTGGCCGTTTCGGGATCCACGAAAGTCCGCCCGGCCGTGTCCACTACGAAATTCAGCCGCGTGTCATTGTCATCCAGTCGGCATTCCACCACTATGATGTGCCCCACCAGTCGGAACGGTACAGTCCCGGCGTTCACAACCAGGGTCATTGCCATCATCCAGATCAAGGCAAAGATCCGGGTTCTTTTCATCCCCTTTCCTCCTCTCCGTCAGCGCCATTATCAACGATTTCCGCGTGAGGCACAACCCCGTGAACCGGGCACTGGGGACGGTGCTTGTAAGTATGTAAACACGAATCCCCCCCTTCCTGCCCCCTGTATCCAACTCTTTGACTGCTTTTTTCTATATTTTAACTTTCAGGCGGGTCTGTCTGTCATTGGCTTGCGCGGACGGGTTACCAAGGCGACACCGCCCAGGATGCCCGCCAGTGCAAGAAGTTGCAGACCTCCGACCGTTTCGCCGTCGATCACAGCCCATATCAGGGCGACCACGGGAATCAGATACGTAACAAAAGATGCCAGCAGTGCGCCGGCCAATTGGACCAGCCGGCTGAAAAGAGCGATGGCCGCCGCCGATCCCACCAGGGAAAGAATGGTCACCGCCGTCAAAGAAGGCAAGGTAGCCGCGGAAACATCCGGGATCCCTTCCAGCATCAGGATCGCGAACGCGGGAATCCCCATTGACACAAAGGCCATGGCGGAGATATCCATGGGTGAGATGGATGACAGGCGGGTCTGTAGGATATTTCCAGCAACTGCGTAAAGCAGCGTGGCCAGGACCACCAGCAGGCCAAACAGGTCCGCGGAGCGAAAAGCGAAACCGCGGCCGCCGACCAGAAGAATGGCACCGGTCAATCCCAGCAGCACTCCGGCGATGTCGCGTCCGGCAACCCGGATGGCAAAAAACATCGCACCCGTGATCAGTGTAAACAGGGGAACCAGGCTGTTGAGAATGCCGGCCGTACTGCTGTCTATGCGCGTCTGGGCAAAGGCGTAGAGAAACGGAGGAATTCCGACCTCGCAAAGCGAGAATACAATCACCGGAAGAATTCCTCTCCAGGGAATATGGCGCCGGCGGATTATCAACCAGGGCAGGAATGCCAGTGCCGAGATCAGCACACGTAAAGAACCGGTCTGCAGGGGAGTCAAGGCGACCAGCGACTTCTTGATCAGGATAAAAGAAGAACCCCAGATCAGTGATAAGGTCAATAAGAGCAAAAGCGGGGCCAGATTCCGTGTGTGCAGGTTGCACCTCCGTGAAAGTCTGAATCATACATGACAAGGTTGAAAAGTTGAAGAGATAAAGAGGGAAGAAGTTAATTTGACACAAGCAGGTGTATGAAAATCACTGACACCCGTGACCTTCTTGCACTCGTCCCTGCTCTCACTTTTCAACTCTTCAACTTTCGGTTCTCTTCCATTTTGTGTGGGTTTGCACGTCACTCTGGTTTAAAAAGGGAAAGGCTTTTGAAGAGTACCCTTTCGGGCATAAATACCCAGAGGGCACAGGTCACCGCTCACCACTTCGGTGTTCTTCGGCGGACTAAAATGACCCCGGTGGTTATTTGGGATGTAATCCGGGGCATCATTTTACCTTCGGCCGTCCTGCCTCAGCCCATGGGGCCCCGGAACCTGCCGTTTGCGTTCGCTTATGCTTTATGCCCTGCGGGTATGTATGCCCTATGGGTACTCATTCCTCACAATCTCGCCTATCACCAATGTGTGCTTACCCACACAAAACGTAATAGATCCCAACTTTCCAACCCTGATTATCCAAAAATCCGTATTTACACGTTTACAAGCACCGTCCCCAGTTCAAAGCGCGGCGAAGTGGCGCGCGTCCGTTGGCCAGGGCGGAAAGGTCCGCAGCGCTTCGGGGACGTTGGCTGCATGCTCCACCGCCCGCCAGATATCCCTGTGACGATCATTCATTAATTTCTGCTCCACCGCCCGATGGAGCTGTTCCATGAGGGGGTTGAAGAATCCGCTGATATTAACCAGGACAATGGCGCCGGAAAAAAGTCCCAGCCGCTTCCAGGTTATGGCTTCCAGCAACTCCTCCAGGGTACCGCAGCCTCCGGGCAGGGCCACTACGGCATCAGCGCGTTCGAGCATACGGGCCTTGCGACGGTGCATGGAATCCACCACTTCAACCTCGCTGAGATCCTGCTTCCCCCACTCCATCTCCACCATGAAACCGGGAATCACACCATAAACCTTTCCGCCCGCGGCCAGGGCTCCATCCGCCAGACGCCCCATCAGGCCCGCACCCCCGGCCCCATAAAT
>OMKS01000899.1_pt1 | contig 27589 bp, 19 predicted proteins | sample 1674721 | NCBI WGS metagenome assembly OMKS01 (sample SAMN06264996, study PRJEB25208) | sediment metagenome | isolation source: hot spring sediment | place: USA: California | collected 2014-09-02 | reverse complement strand
GATCTACCCGGAAGTACCGTTTCAGTATCTGTATATGTTTGTCACCGAGCCTTACCCCCTTGTTCATCAGCAGCAACCCGGTCCCGCTCTTTACATCACGCGATATAACCATTCCCGGCTGAAGGTCATCCACGCGAAATTCCTTTTCCACCATGGCGACATTCGCTGTTTGACTGCAATATGTCTCTTCCACAGGAATCCTGATATACTTCAGCAGAGAAGGGTCCAGTGCCTTGCCCAACTCATCTTCAACCCTGATGAGTGTCGCCTCCACCGGTTTTGCTTCTTTTGTCCTGCCCATGCTGCGGTCAATGAAATCTGCAGCCGCAATGATCCTGGCGCCGATAGGGATTGCATTTCCTTTAAGTCTATCGGGAAACCCTTTCCCATCAAAACGTTCATGGTGATGTCTGACCAATATACCTGCCCGGCGCAGATCCACGATGGAATCGATCGATGCCTGTCCTCTGACAGGATGCATGCGATACTCCAAAGTTTCATCGGCATTCATTTCTGAAGGCTCCTTGATCAGCATGGTATCGGGAATCCCTATCTTGCCAATGTCATGGAGCAGCGCCGCTATTGTTATGGTCTCCACCTCGTCCGGAGAAAGGCCCCTCTTCTTCGCCACACGCACTGAAAGATCGGTAACATTTCTCGAATGGCTTCGCACATTCTGGTCCCGCAACTCGATAAGACTCGCAAATGATGAAATCATGCTTCTAAAATTAGAGACCTGGTGTTGAGTGAGTTTCCTGAGTTCGTCATTCTGGTTCGAAAGCTCCATGGTCTGTTCCTGCACCATCTTCTCAAGTTCAGCATTCCAATCTTTGAGCTGTTCGTTCTGTTGATGAACAACCTCGCTCAGACGTTTGTTTTCCTCAGTGAGGTTGTATATGTTCATCGCCTCCTTCACGACACGGATAAGCTCTTCATCGTTCCATGGCTTGGTGATGTAACGGTATGCACCCCCCTGGTTTATGGCATCCGCAACCGCATTGATATCACTGTATCCGGTCAGGAGAATCCGCAGGCATTCCGGCCTGATCTGCCGGGCCTTTGCCAGAAACTCCACACCGGTCATACCAGGCATTCTCTGGTCCGACACGATCAGGCCTATTCCATCATATTCCTGTAGTATTTTAAGCCCGCCAAGTCCGGAAGAAGCGGTATACACCTCGAAATCCTCGCTAAGAAACATCCGTTTCAGAGACCGCAGGATATTTTCCTCATCGTCGACAAAAAGTATCCCCTGAGAGTGAGATTTATTCTCTGTTTCCATAATCACAATCCCCATGTATTTCGATGTATGTATTCTCTACGCAGGAAAGAAAGATATCCAAAAAATCCGGGTCGAAAGCAGACCCCCCAAGAAATGACATCACCTCGATCGCCTCAGGAACACTTCGTTTTGCATGATATGATCTGTCCGTTGTTATGGCATCGAACACATCTGCGATGGACACGATCCTCGCTTCCCGGGGTATGTCTTCCCCACTGATACCGGTGGGATATCCCTGTCCATCAAAGCGTTCATGATGGCAGGCAATGATATTGATCACTTCCTGGGACAGATGTGCCTGCCGGGCCACCTCTGCACCCCATACAGGATGTCTTCTGATAATCTCGATTTCATCATTTGTAAGGGTGCTTTCCTTATTCAGGATAACTTCACCCATCCCGATCTTTCCACAGTCGTGCAACCAGCTTCCGTACCTGATCTGGGTTTTCAGTTCCTGTGGCATGTCCAGGACGCGTTCATTCATGACAGGCCTCGTCGTCGAGCACAAGGACTATCCCGTTCTGGTCATGCGTATGACGGATGACCCCACCCTTCACGAACACCTCTTTATTGTTGAGGGTGATCCTTTCCTGAGCAAAACCCTTATCCATGATCTTGTCAATAACAGCTTTTATCTCATCAGGAAACACGTCCTGCCGGTTATTGCCGAGCAGGCCGCCTGTCGGAACACCCAGGACCTTTTCAACACACCTGTTGCTCTGCACGATAAGCCCGTCCATATCCATACCAATTACAGCCATTGGTAATGCATCGAGGATATTCTGAGAGATCTGAAGGGCCTGAAGCTGGAACATCACCTCTGCTGTCCTGTTTTCCACCAGTGTTTCAAGGTTCTGGTTGATGATCTGGAGTTCATCATTGGCTTCCTGCAGTTTTTCCGTAAGCTGCTGATTCTTCATCCTCAGGGTGTATCGTTCAACAGCGTTCAATACGTTGACCTTCAGTTCGTCATCGTTCCATGGTTTGGGGATGAACTTGTAGATATGACCCTCGTTGATCGCATCCACCACAGATGCCGTATCCGCATACCCGGACAGGACGATCCTGATCGTATCCGGCCAGTTATCATAGATCTTTCTCAGGAACTCCACCCCGTCCATGCCGGGCATCCGGTAGTCCGAGATAACGAGCTGGATTGAGTCCTGTTCCTGCATGATCCGAAGCCCTTCTTCACCTGATACTGCAGTAATTATCTCGTAATCCTCATCGAGAAAGATCCTTTTGAGGCTTTTCAGGACGTTCTCTTCGTCGTCCACGCACAATATCCTGATGGTCTTTTCGCTCATTTTCCGTTCTCCTGAATTACCGGTATACTGACATCAAAGGTGGTGCCTTTTCCCTCTTCGCTCTGCACATCGATATCTCCGTGATGTTTTCGGACTATGTCATAGACAATGCTCAGCCCCAGGCCGGTCCCCTTCCCCACTTCCTTTGTAGTGAAAAAGGGCTCGAATATCCTGGAAAGCTTGTCTTGGGGTATCCCGCAGCCGGTATCCGTGATACGGATTCGCACCGCATGGTCCTCGCACCATGTCCTGATCAAGATCTCGCCACGTTCCTCGATAGACTGGCCCGCATTTATAAGCAGGTTCATGAACACCTGGTTGAGCTGCTGCGGATAGCACCTCGTCATGGGGACATCGCCATATTCTTTGTGAACCTCCACCTTGTACTTCAGCTCGTTCCAGACGATATTGAGCGTGCTCTCGATACACTCGTTGATATCGGCTGCCTTGCATTCGTCCTCATCGACCCGTGAAAAGCTTTTGAGATCCTGAACGATCTTTTTCACCCTGGCCGTACCCTCAAGAGATTCCTCTATCAGTCCGCCCATATCTTCCATGATGTAATCGATCTTGGATCTTATCCTTTCCGCCTCCATCTGTTTCTGAATATCAGCATGTTCAATGGTCGCGACCTTGCCGGAAACAAACGAATCATAATCTGCAATCTTATCAATGTACTTTTTCAGGGTTCCCAGGTTGCTCGTCACGAATCCTACAGGGTTGTTGATCTCATGGGCAACGCCCGCTGCCAGCTGACCTATGGATGCCATCTTTTCCGATTGAACCATCTTCGATTGTGTCGCCTTCAATTCCGCATACGCCGTGACCAGTTCCAGATTTGCCGTTTCCAGTTGATCCTGGGCCTCTTTTATCCTTTCCTCCGCATCTTTACGCTCAGTAACATCTCTGACCATCCCTTGAAAACCGATTATCTTGCCTTTGGATCTTCTCGGGGTAATAGATGCTTCCACCTTAACACTTGTTTTATCCTTTCTGACAAGCCTCCACTCCACCCCTGATTCAGGCTCTCCTGAACGATATATCCTGTTGAATATCCTCTCTAGCTTTAATAGGTCATCTTTGTCGGTATATTCACGGTAATTCATACCTCTCATCTCATGACGGCCAAAGCCCATAATACTGCACAGGCAATCGTTGAAAAGCGTGATGTTCCCCTGCAGATCCAGTTCATAATATCCTTCCTCAATACTTTCTATGATGCTGCGATATTTTTCCTCACTCCGCTTCAGCTCATCTTCGGTTTTCTTCCGGCTTGAAATGTCCCTGATGGATTCAATATACCCGATAACCTTATTATTTGAATCGTATATCGGGCCTGCTTTGCCCGACAGATACAACTGTTCTCCTTTCTGCGATATCAGGGACACTTCTCCTGAGAGAACATCGTTGCCCCATGAAAGATGATCATACTTTCCTGAATACTTCTTATTATGGTCTCTCAGGAGATCTATGAGGATAGGCCTTGCCTCGCCGTAAAAAGGTTTGGCATAGGAAAAATCCCCTTTGCCGACAATATCTTCAGCCTTGAGGCCTGAGAGATCTTCCATGGCTTTATTCCAGAACAGGACTATCCCCTGCGCATCGATCACAAAGGTTGCATCCGGGAGAAATTCCAGAACACTCTTTAACAGATGTTCGGACTCCCGTAACTGCACCTGCCTTACCCTGATATCTGTGATCTCCTTGATACGCAGGACCACCCTCACCTGCGCAATGAATTCCGATGTATCAAACGGCTTGGAGATAAACACTTCCGCACCGGTATCCAGGGCCTTTATTTTTTCTTCCATACAAGTTGCCACTCCGGTGAGAATGATAACCGGTATGTCCATGGTTGCATCATCGGCTTTTAATCTGCTGCACACCTCGAATCCATTGATTCCCGGCAGATCGATATCCAGCAGGATCGCATCCGGCAAATTCTCCTTTGCTTTTTTTATACCCGCCTCACCGGAATATGCGGATAGAACAGAGCACCCTTGTATCTTTTCCTGGAGGAGTATTGAAACATACTTACAGATTGCATGGTCATCATCTATGATCAGAACTTTTGACATGATCTTTTTCCCTGTACCATTGTGCGGCGGATACGTTTTCTCTTTGATTACCTTATCGCCTATATCGGGGCGTTCCTTGAATACAATAGCCATGCCGGCTATACTATTAGAGAGAGCCGATCAAATATGAACATGTATTTGTACATCTTCTCACGATGGAACAAAAAGCAGATTCATTTTTGTAAAACGAAACAGTTCTTCGTCCCTCGTCAAAGGGAGCGCAGCGAGCGGTCGTCAATCGTAAGAGGAAAGGATATATAACGCCATGAAAATCTTAATTGTTGATGACAATAACGATTCCAGGATGATCCTCAGGAAAATCCTTGAATCCGAAGGGCATACCATTGAAGCAGCCGTCAACGGGGAAGAGGCTCTTGTCATGGCACAGAAATCCCCTCCCGATATGATAATCTCGGATATTCTCATGCCGGTAATGGACGGCTTCACCCTGTGTTGTCAGTGCAAGGAGGACCAGCGGCTTCAAAGCATACCCTTTGTTTTTTTCACAGCCACTTTTACGGATGAAAAGGATGAGGAGCTTGCCCTGAATATGGGGGCTGCAAGGTTTATCCGCAAGCCCGCTGAACCTGACGAGTTCATAAAAATCCTTCGCGGTGTGATCGAAGATTGGGAAAAAGGCGGGACAAGCTCCGTCAGAAAGGTCCAGGCAGAGGAAAAAGACACACTGAAACTCTACAGCGAGCGTCTTGTTCATAAGCTGGAAAAGAGGCAGCTGGACCTCGAAAGGGAGATCGCCGGGAAAGCTCATACGGAAGAACAGCTCCGGCGGGCACGCCTGGACTGGGAAAATATCTTTCAGGCAACAGGGCAGCCTTCTCTTCTCCTGGACCCCGGATATACGATACTGGAAGCCAACCGTGCCGCAGCAGAATCAACCAACATGTCAAAAGAGGAACTCATCGGCCGCAAATGTTATGAGATCTTCCACAAGACGGACATGCCACCTGAAGACTGTCCATTGAACAAACTGCTCTTAACCAAAGACTTTGAACAGACACCCATGAAGATCGAGGCGCTGGACCGTACTTTTCTGGTCTCCTGCACCCCGGTGCTGAACGAGGCAGGCAGCCTGGAGAAAGTGATCCACATCGCAACCGATATCACGCAGCAGATCAGAACGGAAGAGGCCCTGCAGGCATCGAAAGAGAGGTATCGCACGCTGTATGACTCCATGATGGATGCCTTTGTCAACGTTGACATGGATGGTCATATCCGGGACTGGAACAAATCATTCCTGGACATGCTCGGGTATACCCCGGAAGAGGTTATGACACTCACCTATCAGGACCTGACCCTGGAGAAGTGGCATGCCATGGAGCAGGCCATTGTCGAACAGCAGATCATCCCGAAGGGCTATTCAGATATTTATGAAAAGGAATGCCGGAAGAAGGACGGGACCATCTTCCCGGTAGAGATGAGAACATTTCTCCTCAGGGACAAAGGGGGAAACCCTTCGGGCATGTGGGCCATCGTGCGGGACATCACCGAGCGGAAAAAGGCGATGAAGGCCGTCCAGGAATCCGAAGTGAAATACCGCCGCCTCTTTGAAGCGGCAAAAGACGGGATACTCATCCTCAATGAAAAGACAGGACGGATAGAAGACGCAAACCCTTTTCTGCTTGATCTGTTAGGCTATTCATATGAAGAGATTCTCAACAAAGAGATCTGGGAACTATCGCCTTTTAAAGATATCTTGGCGAACAAGTCGGCTTTCGCAAAACTCAAAGGTAAAAAGTATATACGGTATGAGGATTTGCCGTTACAGACGATCGAGGGAAAATCTGCTCATGTTGAATTCATCAGCAACGTCTATCAGGTCGATGATCACAAGGTAATCCAATGCAATATACGTGATATCACCGAGCGCAAAATGGCGGCTGCGGCACTCCAGGAATCTGAGAAAAAATACCGTCTCGTGGTGGACAATGCCAGCGAGGCCATTTTAGTCGCTCAGGATACTTTCATCCGGTTCTTTAATCCCAAGGCCCTTGAGCTCCTGGGGTATTCCGAGAAGGAAGTACGCTCTATGAGCTTCATTGATTTCATAGTTCCCGAAGACCGGGACATGGTGATCGAACGTCATCAGAGAAGGATGAGGGGTGAAGTATTCCCTGCGGTCTATTCTTTAAGGGTCTTGGACAAGAAACAGAATATCAGATGGATCGAGGTCAATGCAGTGGCCATCTCCTGGAAGGGCACGCCCGCCACCCTGATCTTCTTTTCGGACATCACTCAAAGGAAACATGCCGAGGCTGCGCTGCACAACCATATGGACTTCCTTGATACCCTCATCAACACCATACCGGCCCCGGTCTTCTATAAAGACAGAGACGGGGTATACCTCGGATGCAACGATCAGTATGCCGCCACACTCATGGGGCTGCCCAGAGAAGTGATCATTGGACATACCATAGTGGACCTGGAGGGAAAGATACCGGCAGACCTTGCGCAAAGACATCATGACAGTGACCTGGATCTCCTCCGTGCACCGGGATTCAGGTTCTATGAAGAAGACACACCGTGTGCAGACGGCACAACACGCACCTTCGTCTACAGCAAGACCGCCTTTACTGATGCACAAGGACAAGTCTCGGGGATGGTAGGGATCATGATGGACATCAGCCGGCGCAAACTGGCCGAACAGGAGCTGGAAGCTTCGCAACAGAATCTTTCAATCCACGGCAGGATCTCTGAAAGCTTCCTGCTCTGCTCAGGCGATGAAATCTATGACGAGATCCTCAAGATCATCGTCGAGATAAGCCAAAGCACCTATGGCCTGTTCGGTTATCTCGATGAGGAAAGAAACATCATCGTGCCTGCACTGACCAGTGAAGTCTGGGAAGACTGCCTGATTCCTGAAAAGACATTTGTCTTTTCCTGGGAAAAGATATGCAACAGCATCTTCGGCCGCACTGTTACCGGCAAGGCCAGCATCAGAACCAATCTGAAAGCCAACGTGCCTGAAGGGCACGTACCCATCGAGAATATCCTGACCGTGCCCATCATCTTCCAGGACGCCGTCATAGGCATCTTTGCCGTGGCCAACAAGGCCTCCGGGTACGGCGAAGCGGAAGAACGAAGATTAAAGGACGTTGCCGAATATATCGCCCCGATCCTGCAGTCCCGCCTGCAGCAGGAAAAAGAAGAACAAAGGCGCAGGAAGAGCGAGGCGTATATTCTCAAACAGGCCAAGGTGCTGGAGCAATCCCTGGACGGCATTGCCATTGCCGATCTCGAAGGCGTTATCCAATACGTCAATCCTGCCTGGGCTGCCTTGCATGGGTATACCCCCGATGAACTGACAGGGGTCAACCTTGATACCTTCTCCACACCAGGGACGATGAAAACGGAAAGGGATTCTCATCCCGCCCAGCTGAAACCGGGCATCTCCCACACAGAGACTGCCGAGCACAGGCGAAAAGACGGGACCGTGTTCTCTGCCCGCATATCAATATTCACCCTGAAGGATGACCGGGGCACACCTGTCAACATAGTCGCCTATGTCCGCGACATAACCGAGGAAAAACGGCTCGATAATCTGCTTCACCAGGCACAGAAGATGGAGGCGGTAGGCCAACTGGCCGGTGGGATCGCCCATGATTTCAACAATATGCTCTCACCCATCCTCGGGTATGCAGACCTGATCCTCATGAATATGAAGCCCGAAGAACCTTACTATCAGGAACTCCTTCAGATCAGGAAGGCGGGGGAACGCGCAAAGGATCTTACCTGGCAACTGCTTGCTTTGAGCCGCAAACAGATCATGGAGATGAAAAATGTCGATCTCAATACTGTAGTGACAGACCTCAATAAGATCCTGAGGCGGACTATACGCGAAGACATTGCCATCAATGTTTCACTTTCCCCGAAACCGATGCTGATCAAGGGAGATACAGGCAATATAGGTCAGATCCTCATAAACCTGGCCGTCAACGCCCAGGATGCCATGCCTAATGGTGGAACCATCTTCATTGAGACGGCAGATGCTGTTCTGGATGAGTCTTATACCACGGTCCATCCCGGTCTCCTCCCCGGGAGATATGCTATGCTGAGCTTGAGTGATACCGGTTGCGGTATGGATCAACACACCATCGAGCACATCTATGAGCCGTTTTTCACGACCAAGGATCCGGGCAAGGGGACGGGGCTCGGCCTGGCAACCATCTTTGGGATCGTGAAGCAGCATAACGGGTATATCATGGTCTACAGCGAGCCGGGAACAGGCACTACCTTCAAGGTCTGTTTCCCGAAAATCCAGGATGAAGAGGGAGCTGATGCGGAAATCGTGGAGATCGAAGAGTTTAAGCCTGGAACTGAGACGGTGCTGGTAGTGGAGGATGAAGAGTCCGTACGCGACCTGGCATGCCGGATACTGAGAGACTACGGCTATACGGTCATCAGCGCCGAAGACGCACAGGAATGTTTAAGAATTATAGAGCAGTACAAGGGGTCAATAGACCTTCTCCTCACCGATGTCATCATGCCGGGGATGAACGGAAAACAGCTATTTGACAGTATCACTGCTGCAATCCCGTCGATAAAGGTCATTTTCCTGTCCGGATACACGAATGATGTGCTCTTTAAGCATGGACTGCTCATGCCGGGGACAAACTTCATCAGCAAGCCTTTCACGGTCAGGGAACTGACAGGAAAGGTTCGGGCCGTCCTCGATGGGTAGCAACCCGGATATTCCCCTCAAAAAATAAAGACAATCATCCGATAATGATTGTACCCCTTCACCAATATTCCCCGGGGTAATAAATTCAGGTGGTAAATGATCGCCATGAAAAAGAAGGTCTGTGCAACCATTGCTGATGCCGTGACGGGGTTATCCCTTAAAGAACAGCGCCGTGAAAACATAGAAGATAATGAAGAAAGAAACAAGACGTTTTTCGACAGCATTGAAGACGGGTGCTATGAGCTTGACCTTGCAGGAAATCTGACATTCTTCAATTCCAGGCTGACCGGCATCACCGGATACACTCAGGAAGAATTGATGGGCAAAAATTACAGGGAATACACCGAGGCAGAGACTGCTCGATATCTCTACGATGCATACAATGAAGTATTCAAGACAGGATTGCCGTCCAATGGATTGGAATGGGTGCTTAAAAGAAAAGACGGATCGAGGATTTTCCTTGAATCGTCAATAGCCCTCATCCGGGATTCATATGGCGAACCAAAAGGATTCCGGGGCATTGTGCGGGACATATCCGACAGGAAACACACCGAAGAGGCCCTCCTTCAGAGCGAGAAACGCTTCCGCCTCGTGGTCCAGTCAGCAAACGATGCCTTCATAACCTTTGACACCTCAGGCAGTATTCTCTCCTGGAACGTCATGGCTGAAAGGATGTTCGGGTACACTGAAGAGGAGGCGCTCGGCACGGACATCGCTGCCATCATCCCGCAGAGGCTCCGGGATGAATTCACCCATGTAATGGCAATGAGCATCAATGCCATAAAGAAGGTGATCGCCCCGGATTCAGCGTCCATCGGCAGGACAGCGCAGATGGTAGGTCTTAAAAAGAGCGGCGGGGAATTCCCCGTGGAGATCTCCACATCCGTCTGGGAGTCCGACGGGAAATACCTCTGTACAGCCATTATCCGCGACGTCACGGAAAGAAAAAGCATGGAAGACGCTCTCCGGTCAGAGGCCGAAGAGCTGAAGAGGGCCCGGATGCAACTGGAAAAAGCGTATGTTGAACTTCAGACCACCCAGGCCCAAGTGATCCAGCAGGAAAAAATGGCCTCCATCGGACAGCTCGCCGCGGGTGTGGCCCACGAGATCAACAACCCCATGGGATTCATATCGAGCAATCTGGGCACCCTGGGAAAGTATCTTGATAAATACACTCAATACATTTCTGAACTCGAACGGCTTGTCGATCTTGTACAGGACCAGGCGGCGCTGGCCGAACTCAAGAAAAAACGCAAGGCACTCAAGATTGATATCATCTCGGAAGACATCAAGGACCTTATAGATGAATCCCTCGAGGGTGCGGGCCGGGTCAAGAAGATCGTGCAGGACTTAAAAAGCTTCTCGCGGATCGACCAGTCGGAATACAAACATGCCGATATCAACGAATGCTTGGAGACGACCATCCGTATCGCATGGAACGAGCTGAAATACAAGGCAACCGTAAACAAGGAATACGGGGACATCCCGCTCACCAGGTGCTTCCCTCAACAGCTCAATCAGGTCTTCATGAACCTCCTTGTCAATGCCGCCCAGTCAATCGAAAAGCAGGGGGTTATCACGGTCAGGACATGGAAGGAGGACAGTTTCATCCTGACTGCGATCATTGATACGGGCTGCGGCATGGAGCCCGCAATCATGAACCGCATCTTCGAGCCGTTCTTCACGACCAAGGAGGACGGAAAGGGTACAGGACTGGGCCTGAGTATCACCTGTGACATCGTCAAGAAACACGGTGGAGAGATAACCGTGCAGAGCGAACCGGGCAAAGGGACAACGTTCACTGTCCATATTCCCATCGTGGAGCAGACAGAGCATGAATGATCCGGGGAATAGCATTCTAAAATATCGCATGTAAAAAGCTGTTGCAGGTCATCTGGGAATAATTTTTATTGCCCGGATACAATAGATCTGGATGTATCTTTATGAATCTTCTTTTCAACACTTGACATCCATACCGGATATCAGCTATATCCGAGCCCTATTTAGCGGTTAAGGAGTATTACGTATGAGTACATACAGTGCAAAAACAGGTGAGGTGACCAGAAACTGGGTACTTGTCGATGCAACCGACAAGATTCTCGGAAGGCTTGCCGCGGATGTGGCTTCCATTCTGCGGGGAAAGACAAAACCGGAGTATACGCCTCACACCGATGTCGGCGACTTTGTCGTGATCGTCAATGCTGCAAAAATTAAGCTCACAGGCAACAAGCTTGACAAGAAGATGTACTACCGTCACAGCGGGTATATCGGCGGGATCAAGGAGCAGACAGCAAAGCAGCTGCTGGAGAAAAAGCCCGAAGAGGTCATCAGGCACGCAATAAAGGGCATGCTCCCGAAGAACAGCCTCGGAAGGGGTATGTACAAAAAGCTCAAGGTGTATGCAGGCGAGAATCATCCCCACGAAGCTCAGATGCCTCAAGAGATCAATCTATAAGAGAGGAACTATATGGCAGAAAGGACATATGCCACCGGAAGAAGGAAAAATGCCACTGCTCGGGTGTGGATATCCGTTGGAAAAGGCGATTTTACAGTAAACGGCAAACCCATGAATGAGTATTTCGACAGGGAAACCCTGAAGATGTCTGCCATGCAGCCCTTTGATGTAACGGAGACCAGGGGTCAGTTCGATATCCTGGCAACGGTCAAAGGAGGCGGCATATCAGGTCAGGCAGGTGCTCTCCGTCACGGCATATCTCGTGCGCTGGCGGAATTCGATATCGAGAAATACCGACCAAGGCTTAAAAGTGTGGGCTTCCTGACCAGGGACCCCAGAATGGTGGAGAGAAAGAAATTCGGTCTCCACAAGGCACGTAAACGACCTCAGTTCTCCAAGAGGTAATCATCCTTGGCTATTTCAGTAGGTATCCTGGGTGCTACAGGGTATACCGGGGCCGAGCTTATCAGGCTTCTTCATTTTCATGACAAAGCCGGGATCACCTACTGTTCATCCCGCCAGTATAACGGCCGAAAGATCGCAGACGTACTGGGATTTTTCAAGGGATCTTTCGATATCCTTATCGAGGATTTCGATTCCGAATCCATAAAGAACCGTTGCGATGTGGTATTCAGCTGTCTGCCGCACGGCACGAGCATGGGGTTCATCTCACAGATTGCGGATTCGGTAAAAGTGATCGACCTGAGTGCGGATTACCGTATTCGGGATATTCAAACCTATAATGAATGGTATGGGGAACATACCTCCGCGGACATTCTAAAAACCGCTGTGTACGGATTGCCCGAGTGCTACCGCACAGAGATCACAGGATCATCTCTTGTAGCCAATCCGGGGTGTTATCCCACCAGCGTCCTACTTCCTCTGATTCCTCTTATCAAACAGGGCTTCATAGATCCCGCCGGGATTATCATCGACAGCAAGAGCGGTGTCTCAGGGGCAGGCAGGGGACTGAGCCTCTCTACCCATATCTGCGAGACGGGAGAGAACTTTTCCGCATACAAGGTCGGCAGGGCTCACCGGCACATACCGGAAATAGAACAGGAACTCTCGAACGCCGCAGGTTGCCCGGTTTCTGTAGATTTCACCCCTCACCTTATCCCTATCACACGGGGAATGCTCTCGACGATATACGTGAATACGGACCGGGACGAGAAAAGTCTGCGAGATTGCCTTGACGCTTTTTATCATGACAGCGCGTTTGTAAGCACCTTCAAAGACGGATTCCCTTCCACTAAGGATGTCCGTGGAACAAACAGGTGCCTCATCGGGCTTGCGAGAAACAAAACGACATCACGGACTGTTATTGTAAGTGTGATCGACAATCTCACCAAAGGGGCATCCGGCCAGGCTGTTCAGAACATGAACCTGATGTTCGGACTGCCCGAAACCGAAGGCCTCACATCGCTGCCGTTGTTCCCTTAGATTCAGCGTACTGACTACAAAAGACCGAACGAGACATACTTAAGATTCTGACCAGGGGTTCCCCTGCAAACCTTGACTCATCGGCGTCTTTCCCGTAATTTACTGTTTAAGGAGATCCTCATGACAGGCATGATAAGAAAATCCATCGTTGCAGGCAGCTGGTATCCGGATATTCCAGACATACTCCGGGATGACATCTCCCGTTATATGGAAAAGGCATCCGCTCCAGAGATTCCGGACAAACCTGCGGTTATAATCAGCCCTCATGCCGGATACATGTTTTCCGGCGGGGTTGCAGGATATGCATACAAGGCCGTATCGGACCATCACTATAAAACTGTCGTTGTAATCAGCCCTTCCCACAGGGCCTATTTCCCCTTTGTGTCTGTATGGGCGCACGGCGGTTTCGAAACGCCGCTCGGTATCATCGAGGTGGATGAGGACTTATGCGGAAGGCTTATCGCTTCTTCAGAGATCTTCAAGGATGATCAGCGCGCGCACGCGAACGAACATGCCCTCGAGATCCAGCTGCCCTTCCTGCAGTCAGCACTCGGCAGCTTCACCCTCTGCCCGCTGATAATGGGTCGGCAGGACTTTTCCCTGTGTGAAGATCTTGCCCATGCGCTTGCGGAACAGATCCGCAATCCCGAAGAGGTTCTCATGGTGGCAAGCTCCGACCTGTCGCACTTTCATCCGGCAAGAAAGGCAGAGATTATGGACTCAACAGTGGCAAGGCACATAGAAGATTTCGACATTGACGGCCTGAGCAGAGATCTTGAACATGGAGAGATCGAGGCATGCGGAGGAGGCCCTATTCTTGTCGCACTACTCTACGCCAGGGCCCTCGGAAGAAAAAACACTCGGGTCCTTAATTATGCCCATTCCGGTCATATAACCGGGGACAACGCCTCTGTTGTAGGGTATCTTTCTGCTGCAATCTACTGACCCGTTTTGTGCAAACAGGTAATGATCGTTCTTCCTGTAAAAAAAAGCGTTTTGGACTTACGTCTTAAAGGGGTACATTGAGCTTGACATTTCAGACCGCACGATTAATTATAAAACATAGTTAAGCTTAATAGATTCAAGCTATTTTAGTGATTTTATGTTACGTGAGGAATTATAACTTCACACCAAAACAATTTTTTCTACAAATCTACTTCACCCAGAGTGGCGGAGCTTTGCAAAGATCATATTCATGATGGCGAATAATCACGGAATCTGATAAACATGCCGACATTACTGCCATATATAAAATCCATCAACAACCCCTTCCCCATAAAACTATCCTTTGTCCAGAAAACCGATCAACAACGTTTCCCTTTTGTCGTCATCAGCGAATCAGGGACGTTTACCCGGATACTCAAGGCCGAGATTGCAAGCGACCACGGCAGCACCATTGCACCGGTTTTCCTTTTGATGGGGAAAGATCAGTATCTTCTAACAGGCAGAGAACAGGATATATTGGACAACAGAGACGTTGATCAACTCTGGCAAAGTGCCTACAGACATTTCAGCAAAGACCATCGATTCATCACCTTGTCTGAGCAGACAGGACAAGATTCCGGTATCAGACAATTTCGATCGCTGTTTTTCTGTAGTGAAAAAGAGGTGTTTTTTCATCCTGTCTGTCCTGAATGCGGCAAAACCCTCGAACTCTGTACAGACGATGCTCTTCTGAATTCTTTCGGTCTTGCGCCGTACACAAAGACACTGAGAAGGTTTCTGTACTGTTCGGATTGTCTGCGGAACAAACAGGCTGCGCCTTTTTATACACACGCGCCAGACACCTCTGACACTGAGATCGTCAAAGACCTCCATCATCTCATAGACGGATTCGGATCTTTGAAGCAGGGTCTTGAAGACGGACTCCCCTGCATGGGCTGTCCTTTGTACGATGAGTGCTACAACGGCAGCGGCCTGGCACATGAAAGGATCGTCGCCTTTTCCTTCTACCCGTTTCACCTTCTTGTCCTTAAATCAGCATCCATTACAGCATCTGATTTCCTTGCACTGATTTCAGGGGCGACACTCGCTGATATCAAGGCCGGTATGAGCGAAAAGTCCCAGCCGGGAAGACTTCCTTTTGTGGAATCCGTATCCCGAGATGCAGCAAACACATCACCGCTGCTCTTTGAAACCGATGCTAGATATTTCCTCGAACTCTTATACCTGAAACTTTCCTTCCTTGGACAACTGGCCCGAATAGTAATCTCTGATATAGACTCATACAGGTATCCAGGCCTAGACCTTTCACTCGACAGGATCTGGGTGGATCTGTCCGGCGAAAAAAGCCTGCTTCCCTTTTTCTGGAATTTTCAGGCTAGACTCATAGATCTCGACCAGTGCACCATTCCAAACGCCTACTTCCCGAAGATGCCTCCATCTTACGGCAGCTACCTCCTGAGTATGGCATGGTTCCACACACTATTATCGAATGCCATCCACACACCGGCAGACATCAATACCGCCGTGGCAAAAAGTATTGTCCTTACCGACCCGCTTGTTCCTGAGGTGGATGAAGATCTGGTCCTGCAAGAGTATTCTCACCTGTTCTCTCCTGGCAACATCTTCTGGAACCCCTTGAAAACAGAGCCTGCCAAGGAGTGGTACACCCTGTGGGAAGATGCCCTGGGCCTCGGCTGGACATTACTTAAAAATACTGTTCCGGGCAATATCCGTATATCCGGAGATGATTTCTGGCAGTCCTTTGAACAGCTGAGGCTCAAGATCAGGGACCATCTGTTCATGTCCGCAGCAAAGATATCGGTTCAGACAGAAGACCTTTCGCATGACAGTTCAATCCAAGCCATCCTGGCGAAAATAATCGATCAATGGTCGGCATCGGACCAATCAGGAACTGAAGAAAAGGAAGAGACCTTGATCACTCAGGAACACCTGGCTGAGAACACCTCAACCGGCAAGCTCGAAGAAACTGTAATCATGAATTCTGCACCCCGTCCACCCGGCCAATACTCATCTTTTCGCCAGGAAGAAGATGTAGTTGAAACAGTTATCCTTTCTGCCTGGGATGTCCCTGCGGTTCAAGCGCCAGAGATCGCCGATGAAATCCCCGAGACAGTGATAATAAAACAGGATGAGAAGATCCCTCTCAAGACAGGTTCGCCAATTAAAGACAATGACCCGGGCGATATGGGTAATAACCTCGAGTCCACAGTTATCATGAAAGAAGGCGGAGGCGATGAGACCATCATAATGAAGAAGGATAGTGTCGGCCGGCAAAGAGAATCAACATCCCAAAAATCCACAGCGAAAGACAACTTGAGTGATGAAGACCCTCTCGAAGAAACTGTTATCATACGATCGGACAAGGATCTGGAGTAGAAAGTGAATACAACGGAACCGGTCATTAAAGACCTGAGGAAAATCTATGCCTCTTCGCATCGTGAAGCACCAGGCCTGATCGAAGAATATCTTCAGGATACACTTAAGGATCTGACTATGCCCGAAAAGATATCATTCATCAAGTCCATCGGCGCCGAACTGCACCTCAGGTCAGATGCTGAACCCCCTAAAGAGATTATCGACCGCATCGTGCCGTTGCTGCTCGGAAGGGATGTGTGCAAAGAGAACCTTTCTTCATCCGAGATCATTGAACGTCTCGCAGAATCGATCAACACCATCTTTGATATTGTCAATCAGCTTATCGGCGTGATCAACCATACCCTTGGCGAAAACCGTCTCGGAGAAGAGACCATCCGCCAGGTGATCGGGGACAATCTTGAAAACGAGGCCCGGTCCCGCCCACTCGAAGAACATCTCGGACAGATCCAGAAGGCCTTCTTGAAGACACATCAGGCCTTCAAAGAGGCGGCCTCGATCACTGTAGGGAAGATCCTCGACGAATTCGATCCCCGAAAGGTATCTTCAGAATCAGGATCTTCCTTCAAATTCGGCCCCTTGAAAAAGGCGGAGTCTTTCGACCTCTATGAGGAACGTTTTAATAAATTCAGAAAGTGGTTTGACTCGGGAAGATTTATGGAGGATTTCCTGCGGGAGTTTGAAAACCTCTGCCGGAAATCATTCATGAACTAGGAGGTTATATGATAAAAAGGTCCATACCGGGCATAGTGCTTTATGTATGTATTCTCTTTATGGTCTGCTCTTGCGCGCCACGGGCACTTCCTCAGTGGGAGTATGAACCCGACGCTATTAACCTGCATATCCAAGCGGACAATCAGCTCAACCTTCGTGACGGGGCTTCTCACACATTGTCGCTATGCGTGTACCAGCTCAAAGACCCCAATGCATTCCATCAGCTTGCAGGTGATGCAGACGGGTTGTACCAGCTGCTGGAATGCGCTATATTCGACACTGGAGTAGCGGTTACCAAAAGACTGATCATCCATCCTAACGAGAACATGAAGGAAAGTCTGGACCGTGCCGAAGGGGCCAAATATGTTGCTATCGTGGCCGGGTACTACGCAATAGAAAAAGACCGTATCGTACGCTTCTACAAGATCCCGACAGCGAAACGTGGAATCATACGCAGAAGATTCGTGCCCAAGGCACTGGACGTTCATCTGATCCTCGGGCCGAAACAGATCTTGTCACCCAAGGGAGAATAGCTTTATGGAACGACCTATCTTGTGGCACCAGGGACTCTTTCTCCAGCCTCAGCATTTTCAGCTCTCAGATGCCTATCACCAGTCTCTTGTCAAACCTCTGTACCGATATCTGAGACCCCATATGTGGGGAGCCGCAGACATGGAGATTCAGCAAAGCGCTTTAGGTACAAAACGTTTCGAGCTTCTGCGAGGAGAATTCATATTCCCGGACGCAACCTGTGTTTCCTTGCCGGATAATGCTGTGGTGGAATCAAGAGTCTTCGATGAAGACTGGGTTGAAGGGGGCAGACCTTTTACCGTATATCTCGGTCTTAAGAAATGGAATGCATCAGGGGAGAATGTAAGCGCTCTGTCTGACAAGTCAAGACTTTCCGAGATAACAAGCCGGTTCATTACCTCTGCAGATCCGGAAGAGGTCGGGGACCTGCATCAGGGAGGCCCCTTAGCTGAGATCAAAAGACTGAACTATGTCCTCAAGATATTCTGGGAGACCGAACAGGACCGTTTCGGCGACTATGAAACCATCGCCATCGCGCGGCTGGAAAGAAGGGGCATAGATGTCGTAATTTCAGAGACCTTTATCCCTCCATGCATTACGATCCAGGCGTCCCCGATCATGGACAAAATAATACGGGAGATCAGAGACCAGATCTCGTCACGGGCACACCAGCTCGAACTGTCTAAACGCGAAAGAGGGATTCACAGCGCAGAGTTCGGGGCCCGCGACATGGTATACCTGCTTGCCTTGAGGTCTTTGAACCGTTACATTCCCCAGCTTTTCCATCTAAGCATCGAGAACTGTATACATCCCTGGGCAGTATACGGACTTCTCCTCTCTCTGATAGGTGAGCTGTCATCCTTTTCCACTACTATCTCGGTAACGGGACAGGCAAGCGACGGCACAAGCCTTGTACCCGAGTATGATCACGAAAATCTCTGGGAATGCTTTTCCAGTGCACAAAAGGTGATCACTACGGTTCTTGATGACATAACCGCCGGTCCCGAATACGTATTTCAACTACACTACGATGGCACTTACTATTCCACAGAACTGCCGCCTGCAATCTTTGAAGGGAAAAACCGTTTTTACCTGGTAATCGAGACCGAGCAGGAACCAAAGACAGTCCTTGAGTCGATAGAGGCAAGCGCCAAACTCAGCTCGCGTGAGCAGCTGCCGATTCTTATTGTCAGGGCCCTGCCTGCCATCACCATGAAACACCTTGCCACACCGCCTCAGGAGCTCCCGCGACGCGCAGGGGCCCTGTATTTTCAGATCGACCATAACAATGATCAATGGGCAACAGTTCAAAAAGGGAAGAATATCGCACTGTTCTGGGATACCGCGCCTGAAGATCTTACGGTAGAAATCATGGTTGTAGGGAGAACTTGATCATGCGTCTAAGTGATTGTTTCATAGAACTCATTGCATATGTGGTCTATTTTCTGAAGACTGCGGCAAAGAATCAGCCGGGATTTGATCAGATACGCGCCGATATTGAACGGCTCATGTCCGAAGGAAGGGAGAGTATCCGCTACGGGGAGATACCGGACGCCGATTACGACATGGCCCGTTTCGCTATCTGCGCATGGATAGACGAGTCCATCATGAACTCCGACTGGAAGGATAAAATGCGCTGGCAGAGGGAACCCCTGCAACGTCTGTACTATCAGACCACAAATGCCGGGGAACTCTTCTTTGATCGCCTTAATGCCATAGGAGCTCATCAAAAAGACGTAAGGGAGATATTTTACCTTTGTCTGTCAATGGGGTTCATGGGCCGTTACGGCAACGAAGGCGATCAGTATCTGCTGGAACAACTCAAAACCTCGAACCTGAAGGTTCTGACCGGCACATCGGTAGGTATTCCTTCCCTGGAAAAGGGCCTGCTTTTCCCCGAGGCCTATCCGCCCGAGACTGACTCGCCTGCGGCCGGGCCCGGGCAGAACCGCTTCTCCATGACAACCCTGGCTGTGGCCGGAGCACCTGTTGCGCTTTTCACAGTGCTCTTCATAATATATCATTTTGTACTGAGCAATGTCAGTGAAACCCTGTTTTCCCTGGTGCCATGATGAATCCCGACATGATAAAATTACTCCTGGCTGTTTCTGCTGCGATACTGGTTTTTCTGCTGTCCTTCGGCCTGGTCCTGAGCCTTGGCTGGCCCTGGTGGGTGGGCATCTTTGTGCTGCTAGGGCTTGTCGGTTGCGGCATATTTCTCGTCTTTCTCCGTAAGATCTACGCAAAAAGGCGTGAGCAGTATTTCGTTTCTCAGATCATCGAACAGGATCAGTCCTACATGCAGTCACTGAAAGAGGACGAAAGAAGACAGGAGCAGGAGCTTCAGAAGAGGTGGAACGAGGCAATCCGGGCATTAAGGCGGTCTCATCTGAGAAAGCTCGGCAACCCCCTGTATGTGCTGCCGTGGTATCTGGTCCTCGGTGAGAGCGGTTCCGGAAAAACGACCTCCATAACCAGTGCCCGTTTGTCTTCGCCTTTTGCCGAGGTCAACAAAGTGTCGGGGCTTTCCGGGACAAAGAACTGCGACTGGTGGTTCTTTGAACAGGCTGTAATACTAGATACCGCAGGCAGATATGCCATACCCATTGACGAAGGCCGGGACAAGCAGGAATGGCAGAACTTCCTTACGCTACTGGCAAAATACCGGAAAAAGGAACCTTTAAACGGCCTGGTCGTCTCCATGGCTGCCGACAAACTCTTTGAAACCAATCCGGAGGTTCTCATTGAGGAAGGCAAAGGCATACGGCGCCGAATAGACGAACTCATGCGGGTATTGGGGAGCAAATTCCCGGTTTATGTACTAATAACAAAATGCGATCTCATTCAGGGTATGACCCAGTTCTGCGAAAGACTCACAGACAAACAGCTCGAACAGGCCATGGGATCCATCAACTTCACCTCACGCACGGACGTCGAGGGTTTTTCCCAAGGGGTACTCCATACCTTGACCGAACGCCTGAGAAACATCAGGCTGCTCCTTCTTCACAAGGCAGGGACTACAACCGTCGACCCTGGTCTGCTGCTCTTTCCCGAAGAATTCTCCAGACTTGAAACAGGCATCAGCGCCTTTATCAAAGGTGCCTTCCAGGAAAATCCCTACCAGGAAAGCCCTCTTCTGCGGGGTATCTTCTTCAGCAGCGGACGACAGGAAGGAAGCCCCTACTCTCACTTCCTGCGCACGCTCGGTCTTATCGAAGAAACGGATGTTTTACCTGGAACGAACAAAGGGCTCTTTCTCCACGACTTCTTTGAAAAGATCCTTCCGAGGGAACGGCTCCTGTTCGCACCCACACAACGCGCCATCGAGTGGAACAGGATCACGAAAAACCTCGGCCTGCTGTCATGGGTTACGCTTATGGTCGCAATATGCGGCCTGCTGAGCTTTTCATTTGTTAAAAATCTTTCCATCATCCGGAGTGTTCCCCGCGAAGCCCCTATCTTCCAGGGTGATTTCGTAACGGATGTAAGTATCCAGGACAGGTTTCGCCGGACGATCCTTACTGTTGAAGACGCAAACAGCAACTGGTGGATACCCAGGTTCGGCCTAAACGAAAGCGCGAGGGTTGAGAAACGCCTGAAAAATGCCTTCTGCAAACAATCTCAGGAGGGTTTCGTTACCCCGCTTGATACCGATCTTGCTGAAGATCTGACCGGCATCGACCGATTAATACCTGACAATATTGCCGGAGATTACATTGCGCACCTGGTAAGAAGGATCAACCTGATCAAAGCACGGCTCGCAGGCAATACTCTGGAACAGCTACAGAAGCTGCCTCAGCCCTCATACAAGGTTCTAATATCTTCCCCGGGCAGGTCACCGGGGGCTGAGATCGAAGCGGCATTTTCCGACATGTACCTCTACAGGCTTGTCTGGGAACAGGATTCTGGGATTCTCAACAAAGAGATGATCGCCCTTCAGGAATGGCTCTTCCATCTTCTGAACACAAAGATAACGAACCTTGAATGGATCACTGCATGGGTTAACGAAACCTTACCCTCATCGAGAATATCCTTGAAGGATTTCTGGGGAGGAAGCCTGGAAGTCCATGAAACAACGGCAGTGCCGCCGGCCTTTACCCTTGAAGGGAGAAAGACCATCGAGCTTTTTATCAAAGAGATGGAGTCCGCACTGGCAGACCCGCTGATCATTTCGCGGCGGAAGCTGGAATTCAACGACTGGTATAAGAAATCATACCTTGAAGCCTGGTACATGTTCGCGGAAAATTTCTCAAACGGCAGCGAAAGGCTTAAAGGAAAGCAGGAATGGGATCAGGTAGCCTCAAGGATGGCGTCCCACACGGGTCCTTATATCTCGCTGCTGAAACGGATGGATCCGGAGATGGAGGCGTACAGCAATATCGAAAAGACCCCCGAATGGATTCGGCTGATCTATGAGATAAAGATGATCCAGAACAAGGCATCTTCTCTGGACGCGGGCTCGGTCCTCACAAAGGTTTCTACAAAAGGGGCAAACATCAAACAGAAGATTCAGAACACCCTTGCTGATACCCAGGCGGGATCATCTGTGGGAAAACAGCTCGATGCGGCGCGGGCATATAAAACATACATGATGACCCTTGACGAGATCTCATCGACCCTGTCATCTACAAGAACAAATGTTTACCAGATGGCATCCAAGACATTCCAGGAAGAATTTTTCCCGGATTCACCCTTTGGTATCGCCCAGAATGCCATCAAGGAACTGAAAGGGGCAACCAGTATCCCCGCCCAGGAAAAACTATGGGGTATCCTCGACGGCCCTGTGGATTTTCTCTGGTCTTACACCTGCCGGGAAACAGGATGCTACCTTCAGGATGTATGGGGAAAAAAGGTACTTGTCGAGGTCAGCGGGATATCTGATTATGTTGATGCCAATAATATTCTCCTGGGCAAAGACGGGGTCTCAACCAGATTTATGAAAGGTCCTGCAGCACCCTTCATAGCCAGAGACCTGAAAAAGGGGTTCTATGCCAGAAAGGTACTCGGAAGAACCATCCCCCTTGAGAATGACTTCCTTACCTATATCACCAGGGGTGAGATGCCCGTAAGATCAACATACACGGTAACCATAACCGGCCTGCCAACTGACACCAATGCAAAGGCATCGACAAAACCCCACGCTACAATCCTTGAACTTCAGTGTGCTCAGGAGACATTGAATCTGACCAATCTCAACTATCCTGCACGAAAGACCTTCAACTGGTCACCACAGACATGCGGCAACGTACTCTTCATCATCGAGGTAGGTGACCTCTCACTGATAAAGGAATATAAGGGATCTATGGCATTTCCCAGGTTCCTGCACGACTTCAGGACAGGGCAGCATTCATTCTCACCCGACGACTTCCCGAACCAGAAGACGGCACTGAGGCGCATGGGGATAACCTATATCAAGGTAAGGTACCGTTTCAGCGGCCATCAAAATGTTATCGATGTCCTGATAAAAGGACCTGGAAAGGCACCTGAAAAGATCTCTGCATGCTGGGATCAATAAAATCAGATACACCCTGGGTGTGGGGAGCCAAAGGGAAACATCCCGTAGCAAAGGACTACATTGCTATCGGGGACCAGACACCCCTTTTAATGGCTTTTTCCGACTGGATGGAATCAGGCTATGCAAAAACTGACCATATTGATTCGGCCCTCTTTTCATGGCGATTCTGGGCAAAGGGTGTCAATAAAAACGACCTCGTATGCGGACTTATCAGGGACAGCCATGACAGTTTCGGCAGACCATATCCTTTTCTCGTGATGGGAACAGGCCCGCTTCCAGGATGGGAAGACCGGTGGGAACTGTTGCCGTATATCCTTGAGAACGCATGGACCAGACTGGAGTATTTCTCCACTAAGAAGACAACCGATTATTCCGCACTGGAACGTGAGCTCCAGTGGATACCCCATCCGGTACTGAATGAGGATAAAGAGATCCCTTCGGGGCTTGGCTCATCGGCAGTAGACATTCTGCAAAACATCCTTCCATCCAAGGAACTGCTCATTGACATAACAGCTCCGGATTCTCCAGACCCTGCTGATACAATTGCCCTGTGGCACCGATCATTGAAGACATCTTCATCACGGACACCCAATGCAGTGTTTATCGGAGGAACCGCGCAGAAAACTCTACTGGCCGTATATGAGCGCTCACTCCTTGCCGGAGATTTTATCCGACTATGGTCTGTTGACAAAACAGATTAACAATATCAGTATCAGTATCAGTTTGTTTTCAGTTGTATTTTTACCACCTATATGCTTCATTACTTCATTGAGGTGAGGTGGGAAAGGTTCTAATTATATGGATCCGAAGGAGCTCATTAAGGCTGGCAAGCTGGTAGAGGCCCGCGAGAATCTGGTCGGGGAGGTCAAGACATCCCCGGGCGACACAGGCAAACGCACCTTGCTATTTCAGATCCTCGCTCTGCTGGGCGAATGGGACAAGGCGCTTCGTCATCTTGACATGATAGGTTCTCAGGACCCTGCACGGGCAATACATGTCCAGACATGCAAGAATCTCATCCTGGCTGAAAAGGAACGAAGCGAGGTCTGCAGCTTGAAACAGCTTCCATCATTCCTGCCGGAAACACCTCCGTATCTCGATACATATTACGAGGCACTGAAAAATATTCGATCGGAAAACAGTGAAAAGGCAGCCCGGCTGTTTTCTTCAATCCAGCGTCCGGTTGTGTCAGGAACAGTAAATGATAAGCCCTTTGAGGGCATCTGTGATACAGACACCTTTGTGCATGCCTTTATCGAGGCGTTCGTCCATGAACGCTATGTATGGATACCTTTCGAGTATATCCGTGAACTCAATGTCAGTGAACCGAAAAACCTTTTCGACCTTATCTGGATACAGGCAGGTATCACCACCTGGGAAGGACTGAGTCTGAATTGTTACCTTCCTGTCCTTTATCCCGAGACCTTCCTTCATGAAGACGACCAGGTAAGACTTGGAAGACTGACAAAATGGACGCCCCTTGCTGGTTCGTTTTTCAAAGGCCACGGACAGCATGTCTATCAGGCAGGAGAAGAGGACATCTCCATTTTAGAGATTCGAAATATCACGTGCAGATTGAAATAACCCTTTAATATACAAGGGTATGTGGGAGTAACTATGATTGATGCCGATACCATTTTAGCCCCTGTCCCTGGAGAAAACCCTGCCGGTGAAGACCTTCGCTATACACCTGTATACGATGAAATAAAGGAGGCCAGGCGTGCAGACGATCCCCTTGACCGCGGCGACTGGAACCGTGAGCTCAAGACATCGGACTGGGATACGGTGATACGGGTCTCCACAGAGGTTCTCACGGAAAAGACCAAGGACCTTCAGATAGCGGCATGGCTTACCGAGGCATTGATCAGAAAACAGGGCTTTGATGGTCTTATTGCAGGTCTTACCATACTCAGGGGTTTTCTGGAAAACTTCTGGGACCATGTCTATCCGCCCATAGATGACGGGGACCTTGATTACCGTGTCGGCCCATTTGAATTCATGAACGACAAACTCTGGTCTGCAATAAAGGAAATCCCGGTAACAGACAGCTCTGCAGGCCCCGGATATTCCTGGTTTAAGTGGCAGGAATCACGCAAGGTGGGTTATGAGAGCGACATACTTAACAAATTCGGGGATGTGGATGATAAGAGAAAAAGTTCCCGTGAAGAGCTGATTGCCGAGGGAAAACTGACCGGGGAAGACTTTGACGCCGCTGTTGCTGTTACCTCAAAGGCATTCTATGTGAACCTTGAAGCAGCCCTTTCATCATGTCTGGAGGAGTTCGACAGGCTCGATGCAGCAATAGATGACAAATTCGGATCAGAAGCGCCCAGGCTCTCGGAAATCAAAGGGGCCATTGAAGACTGCATGCAACTCACTGCACGGATACTGAAAGACAAGAAACAGATTGAACCCGACCCTGTACCCCGGGAGGAACCCATGGACACAAAACCGAACGGAGACATTGCTTCTTCGGCAATACCCGAGAACTCAAAGGATAAGCCTGCAGACGATATTCCTGCGGCTTCACCGTCTTCTTTCACGGCTGCATCCTTAGGTGCTGCAGATCAGGGATCACTGGAACAGGCCCTCTGGCAGGATGCACTTAAAACAGTGGCAGCATCCGGAATCAAGGAGGCACTCGAAAAACTCCGTAATGCAGCGCACAGCGCGCCATCGGTGCGCCAGAAGAACAGATACCGCCTCCTCATTGCCAAGCTCTGCCTGCGGGTCAGCCGGGCAGACCTTGCCAGGCCGGTAATTGAACAGCTCTATGCGCTGATCGAGGAGCTTAATCTCGAGAGGTGGGAATCGCCCATATGGATTGCAGAGGTTCTCGATGCATACTATCAGTGCCTGACCAGCCAGGGGGCAAGCGATGAAGATATATACAAGGCAAATAACGAGCTCTTTCAAAAGCTCTGCACCAAGGATATAACAAAGGCGATGATCTACAACCGGTAGGTCAACAACAATAAAAAGGAGGATTCAAGTATGGCCAAGGAGAGTTTGCAGCATACTCTGGATAGGGTAAGGGCTCCTCGGGTTCAGATAACCTATGATGTCGAGATCGGCGATGCCATCGAAATGAAGGAGATCCCGTTTGTTGTAGGAGTTCTGGGTGATCTGTCCGGAAATCCTGACAAGCCCCTGCCGAAAATGAAGGACCGGAAATTCGTTGAGATCGACCGCGACAACTTCAACAAGGTGTTGGCGGGCATGAAGCCAAGGCTGGCCATGCGGGTCGACAACAAACTGACCGACGAGGATACAAAGATTGCCGTGGAACTGAATTTCAAATCCATGGATGATTTCCATCCCGAGCAGGTCGCTCAGCAGGTCGAGCCCATACGGAAACTGGTCGAGACAAGGAAGAGGCTCTCAGACCTCTTGAGCAAGCTCGACGGTAACGACAAACTCGAAGAACTGCTCCAGGAAGTGATATCCAGCACTGAATCCATCGAGAAGCTCGGCTCTGAGATAGGTGTGAAAAAATCTCATGAGGATAAAGAATAAAGGGGGGTTGGCATATGGCTAACAAGCAGAAAGATGTTCAGTCTGATACTGGGCAAGCGGCAGAGGTCACGGAAGAAAAGAGCCTGCTGGATGAGATAATCTCGCAGGGCAAGATGGCCCGTGACGAAAGCCAGGTGTCTCGCGCAAAGGATCTTATAGGCGAATTCGTCGGCCAGATCATGGAAGGCGCCATGGTCGTATCCAAGGACACCGAGGCCATGATCAATGCCAGGATCAGTCAGATAGACAAACTGATCTCGGCACAGCTCAACGAGGTGATGCATCATCCGGACTTCCAGAAACTGGAGGGTTCGTGGCGGGGGCTCTTCTACCTGGTGAACCAGAGCGAAACCGGCCAGTCTCTGAAGATCAGGGTTATGAACGTATCAAAGAAGGACCTGCTCAAGGATATGGAAAAGGCCAGCGAATTCGATCAGTCGGCGCTGTTCAAAAAGATCTATGAAGAGGAGTTCGGGATGTTCGGCGGGTCGTCATATGGTGCGCTTATCGGGGATTATGAATTCAGCAACCATCCTCAGGACCTCACCCTGCTCGAAAAGGTATCGCAGGTTGCGGCTGCCGCGCATGCACCGTTTATCTCCGCGGCATCTCCAAAACTCTTCAACCTGGACACTTATGAGGAACTGGGTGCCCCCCGTGACCTTGCCAAGATCTTCCAGAGCGCGGAATTTGCCAAGTGGAGATCCTTC
>OMKS01000898.1_pt1 | contig 27590 bp, 23 predicted proteins | sample 1674721 | NCBI WGS metagenome assembly OMKS01 (sample SAMN06264996, study PRJEB25208) | sediment metagenome | isolation source: hot spring sediment | place: USA: California | collected 2014-09-02 | reverse complement strand
ACCTCACGTATGCTCATCAAGAATATCCTCACTGGTGCTGGGTATGAGGTGGCCGTGGCGGTGGATGGAAATGATGCGTTAGCCAAAATTACCGCCGAACAGTTTGACCTGGTAGTGTCAGATGTGGAAATGCCAGGTATGAATGGCTTTGAGTTGGCAAAAGCCATTCGCGCACGCAGTGAAACCAGCCATCTTCCGATCGTGTTAATCACATCGCTCTCCTCACAAGAAGACCGCCAACTTGGAATGGAAGCCGGTGCCAATGCCTATATCGTGAAGAGCGAGTTTGATAACCAGGCGATGCTGGAAATCATTGCCAACCAACTCGACAGAGCAGCGCGTTCCAGCATTTAGGGGATATAATGGAAATTAACCATCGTTTTTCAAACCCAAGGGGGAATTCATGAGAGTCAAACAAGAATTTATCCGTTTGTTGGTCGTCGACGACAGCGATACGATTCGGCTGACCGTTCGCAAAGGTTTGCATGCCGTCAATCCCAATATCCTCGTGATTGGCGAAGCAAAAAATGGGCAGGAAGCGGTACAGCAGGCACTCGCCTTAAAACCTGATGTGATCTTGATGGACATCAAAATGCCGGTGATGGATGGCATTCAAGCCACACGGGAAATCATGAGCCGGCTACAAATTCCAATCCTCATCTTCACCGGCAGCCAGGATCCAGAAAAGGTCGATACAGACAGCCTCAATGCTATTCAGGCCGGCGCTATGATGATTTTCAAAAAACCGGCTACCTTCGGCAAAACTTCTACTCTGTCTGAATTTAAGAATCTTTCACGCTTGATCACCTCCATGGCCCAGATCAAGGTCAATTACCGTGACCAGGTCGCCCAATCACAGGCGGTTACCCGCCAGTTGTCGCCGTCATCTGAACAGGACAGAATGGTTTTCATCGGCGCATCCACCGGCGGGCCCTCCATTCTGGCCGCCATACTGCATGAATTACCCGGTAACTTCCCCTATCCAATTTTGATCGCCCAGCACATGTCTGAAGGATTTGTCGAGAATTTCGCCCGGTGGCTGGATAGCGAGACAAAACTCACCGTAAAAATCGCTCGCGACCAGGAGATCCCCCTGCCAGGTATCATCTACCTTGCGCCAAAATGTTCGCACATGGGTTTATATGAGAACCGGGAAATTGCCATTGCTCCAAACCTGACCTTAAAAAAGGTGTGTCCCAGCGTAGATCATTTGTTCCACCATGCCAGCCAGGTTTTGAAAGAGAAAGCGGTCGCCATTTTACTAACCGGCATGGGTAAAGACGGCGCAAAAGGATTACGTATGGTGCGTGATGCCGGCGGCACGACCATTGCTCAGGATGAACAATCTTGTATCGTGTATGGCATGCCGAAAGCTGCTGTCAACATGCAAGCCGCGCAGCAGCAAATGACACCTGAGGAAATCACTACCCTTTTACAGTCTCTGTGCCAAAAATAGTCGGATCAGCGATATTTTCCGCACCGCTTTTTTGTATAATCAATCAAAAGAGTAGGAGTCTATACACCATGACCGATAACCGTTCATACAGAGAATCAACTACATACGACCGGCTGGTGCCGAAGATGAAGCAGCGGTTGGAATCTCTGCCCGCTTTTTCTCCCGAAGAATATAAGGCGTTTGCCGGGCGGCTCGACAATCATTTCAGCCAGTTATTTTCATTGTTATTTGACATTTATGGCCGCCAGTACGATTTTTATTACCACCTGGAAGAACTGTTTGTATTGATGGGAACTGCCTGGTTTGAACGCAAGCCTGCGCTGAAGCAAAGGGATTTGCAGCGTGAAAAAGAGCCGTATTGGTACCTGTCCCATCAACAGGTGGGGGCGGTGTGTTATGTTGATCTGTTTGCCGGTGATATAAAAAGAATGGTTGACCACATTCCGTATTTTAAAGAAATTGGCATCACCTACCTCCATCTCATGCCACTGTTTGAATGCCCGTCGGAAGAAAACGACGGCGGCTATGCAGTTTCCAGTTTCCGCAAAATCAATCCCTCCTTGGGCACTATCCAGGACCTGCAAAATCTAACCGACAGGCTGCACGACGAAGGTATTTCACTGGCTTTAGACCTCGTCTTCAATCACACTTCTAACGAACATGAATGGGCACAAAAAGCGTTGACGGGTGATCCCCGTTTTGAACGTTTTTACTTCCTGTTTGATGATCGCATCCTTCCTGACCAGTATGAACGCACGCTGCGTGAGATTTTCCCTGACGAACATCCGGGCGCGTTCACCTACCTCAGAGAGCAGAAAAAATGGGTCTGGACAACCTTCCATTCCTACCAATGGGACCTCAACTACCAGAACCAGGATGTGTTCAATGCCATGGCGGATGAGATGCTTGCCATCGCCAATCTGGGCACCGATGTAATCCGATTGGATGCTGTACCATTCATCTGGAAACAAATGGGCACGTCCTGCGAGAATTTACCACTGGCACATACCCTCATTCGCGCCTTCAATGCCGTGTGCCGCATCGCCGCACCGTCTTTGCTATTCAAATCAGAAGCCATCGTTCATCCCGACGATGTCAAAAGTTACATCGACATGAAGGAATGCCAAATCTCCTATAACCCATTATTTATGTCGCTCCTGTGGAACACCATGGCCACGCGCGAAGTCAACCTGCTGCAGGCTGCCCTCATTCAGCGTCATCAATTGCCCGATGGCTGCGCCTGGGTCAATTATGTACGATGCCATGACGATATCGGGTGGACGTTTGCGGATGAAGACGCTGCCCAATTGGGTATCAATGGGTTTGACCACCGCCGCTTTCTTAACGCATTTTATACAGGCCGGTTCGATGGCAGTTTTGCGCGCGGGTTGCCATTTCAGGAGAACCTAAAGACCGGTGATGCTCGCATATCGGGCACCTGCGCCTCGCTGGCAGGGCTTGAGTTCGCCCTGCAAACCAATGACCAGACCGAAATCGAATTTGCCAAACGGCGTATATTGCTGCTGCATGGATTAATACTTTCCCTCGGTGGTATGCCCCTGCTCTATCTGGGTGACGAACTAGGCGTGCTAAATGATTATTCCTTCACGCAAGATCCCGGCAAAGCCCATGACAGCCGCTGGGTACACCGCCCGCAATTAAGCGATGCCATGCGCGAAAAAAGGCATGACCCCGACACCATCGAACACGATATTTTCACAGGCCTTGTAAAGTTAATCAACCTACGGAAACAGCAACCAGCCTTCTCAGGGCCTGATTTGCAGGTGATCGCTGCTGAAAACAACCATGTCATTGGATTCCTGCGCCAGGCAGACAATCAACGCTTGCTCGTTTTTGCCAATTTTTCAGAAACCTCCCAACCGATAGCCGCCAATGTATTTCGGTTGTACGGATTGACCTATCGTTTCCAAAATTTATTAACACAAAAAATCTTAAACCTCGAGAATCTGACCCTGCAACCATATGAGTTGGCCATTCTGAAGGCGCTTGACGCAGATGCCATTTTTTGACTTTTGATTTCATTTATGCTATGCTTGGTGTTTAGTAGAAGCCTTTGAAAATGTCCATCCTTGCGGAAAATAAATTTGGCAAACAGGCACAAACAGGATTCGATTTAAGGCAACATAGAAGGTAAGAAGACCGCAGCCGCACATGCAAATCGAACGAATCTCAGAAAATGTATATTGGTTTCAGAGCGAAATATATGCCCAGGTGACAGCCGGTGTTGTTGTCGGAACCCACTGGGCAATTGTCATTGACACCCTCGCCATGCCGGAAGAAACGCTTGAAATGCGCCGCTATGTCGAGGAAGAGCTCAACATTCCTGTACGCTATATCATCAACACCCATCACCATGCAGATCACTCCTGGGGAAACTGCTTCTTCCCTGGTGCTTATGTGTTTGCCCATGATCGCTGCCGTGCCGAAATGGCGTCCAGCGGCATCAAAGCCCTGGAAGCCACCGCAGAACATGACCAGCAGTTCAAACAAACCAAATTGGTCCTCCCTCATTTCACCTTTTCCAAAGGCAACCTTGAATTACAGGTTGGAAAAAAGAACCTGAAACTTATGGCTACGCCCGGACATAGTTTTGACTCGATCTCAGTATTTATCGATGAAGATCGCATCTTATTCGCAGGCGACGCCGTTCTGCCGGTGCCGTTCATTGCCGATGGCGACATCAACCAGATGCGCCAATCATTGTATTTAATCAACAACCTCAGCCTTGAAAACCTGATCCAGGGCCATGGTGAGGTTATTCTGCGTGGAGAAGTGCAGGAAATTATTGAATCAAACCTTACCTACCTTGACAAAATCGAATCAATTGTCAAAGAAGTGAAACAAAATCGCCAACCAATAGAAGCACTAAAAAAGCACACCATAGAAACTTGTGGAAAAAGCCGCATCTTTTTGAATGGTGTGGCAGAAGAATTGCACCAAAGCAACTTGAGAACCTTGTATCACCTGTTGTAAAGTCTCACCACCAATTCATTTACTCGCGGGAGTCAAAAGTAGTAAAAAATGCGCCTGAGTGAATATCAGACCAAGCAAATATTTGCGCGCTATGGAATTCCAGTGCCTCGCGGACGGGTTGCTTCCAGTTCTCGCGAAGTAAGTCAGATTGCCGAAGAGTTGGGCGGCCAGGTGGTCATAAAGGCGCAGGTATTGGTGCATGCGCGCGGCCGATTGGGTGGCATCCGGGTAGCCAGGTCAGTATATGAGGCGGAACAGGTTTCTATGCAAATCCTGGGTATGGAATTGGGTGGAATGCCTGTGCACAAAGTTCTTGTCGATGAATTGATTGCCTTTGAAGACCAATATTACATAGCTATCGAAACGGATTACGCTGAAGGCAAACCCAAATTAACCGCTTATACGATCGTGCGCACTGGTGACAATGGCAATGGTGTCCAGGAACAGAATCGCTTTGAACAGCATATTGACCCATTGTTTGGTTTGTTAGAATACCAGGTACGCGATGTTGCCATCCATCTTGACCTTCCACGCGACCACTGGAGCCAATTTCACAACGCCGTAAGTGGACTTTGGCAAGTCTATTGGGAATGTGATGCTCTCTCCACCGAGATAAATCCGCTGGTCATCTGTGATGATAATGGCTTAATCTCTCTGGATGGCACCATTGACCTTGATGATGAAGCCTTATTCCGCCATCTCGAACTGGCAGAGATGCGTGACTTTACCTCAGATGCCGATTTGCAGAACGAAGCCCGCAAATACGGCTTTAACCTGGTCCCGTTCGATGGCAACATCGGCACTATCAGCAACGGCGCCGGTTTGGCGGTGGCAACCGTTGATGCCATTCAATACCATGGCGGTACGGCTGCCAACTATCTCGACGCAGGCGCCTGTCACACACCCGAAAAAGTAACCCTGGCCCTGAAGCTAACCTTGAACGGCCCCGGAGTCACAGCGATTCTGGTCAATTTCTTTGGCGGAATCTCCCATTGCACAGCGGTCGCAGAGGGAATCAAGGATCTATTGCAAGAAGTAGAGGTGGAAATTCCCATCATTGTACGTTTGACTGGTGACGGCGCCCAGGAAGCACAACAATTACTGGCAGAACTGCCAGTTATGGTGATTTCAGATTTTTCCGAAGCCATTCATACAGCCATCCAGCAATCCAATCCTGCCAATGGAGCGCCCGGCCGATGAGTGTTTTCGTTGACGCAAAAGTAAGGCTGATTATCCATGGCATAACCAGTACTGAAGGCCAAAAACTTGCCCAAAAGATGCTCCTCTTTGGCACCGATATCGCCGCTGGTGTCGTGCCAGGTAGAGGCGGTGATTGGGTCTGTGATGGTAAAGTGCCGGTGTTTGATTCCACACGCAGCGCCGTTGAATTTACAGGTGCGAATACTGCCCTCATCACAGTGCCATCACGGTTTGCCAAAGATGCTCTCATGGAATGCGCTTCCTCCGGGGTGTCCATGGTGATTTGCACCACCGAAAATATACCGATGAAAGACATGATGCTGGTCAAACAGTTTTATAAAAAGCACAATGTCAAGTTGTTGGGACCATCAAGCCCAGGTATTTTTTCACCTGAACAGGTCATGATCGGCTCATTCCCTTACCAAAATTTAAAAAAAGGCAGGATTGGTGTCGTTTCCAGATCAGGCTCTTTGACTTACGAGGCCATTAATTGCCTGGCTGTCCATGATATCGGCATCAGCACCTGTGTAGGTATCGGAGCCGCGCCCATTCATGGCATCGGTTTTATCGAAATCTTGGAAGCCATGCAAATGGATCCTCAAACGGACGAGATCATCCTTATCGGCAAAGTTGACAGCCCGGAAGAAGAGCAGGCATTGCGTTACGCTATGCGCAGCATCTTAAAACCACTGGTTATCTATCTGTATGGTTACAGCCGCGCTGACAACATTGACATCAAGGACATCGAACGAATTTATCCACTGGCAAAAACGTTTGAAGAAATCCCACAATTGCTAAAGACCAATCAACCAAAAAAGTGACCGGCATCGGTCACTTTTTTGGTTCCCAAAAGAATACCTGATTTAAAGGTTTTCATCCAGATAAGCCACCACATCTCCGACGGTTCGGATGTCTTTGGCGGATTCATCAGGGATTTCGATATCAAATTTTTCACAGAAACCATCAATCAGGAAGAACTGGTCCATTGAATCTGCTCCAAGGTCTTCCACAAATTTTGTATCAGATGAAATTGTGGCTTCATCAGGGTTCAATTTCATCACGTCGATGATTACTTCTTTTACTTTTTCAAAAGTGTCGCTCATGCTTGATCTCCTGGAACAACAAATATGTTTGGTAAATGATTACAAATGTCCACGAACATTCTCTCTGCTTTTTTTTGCATTGATTGATGATATTTTACCGCAGTTGCCTCATTCTGCAAACAAGCGTGGGGGGAATGAACGGCATCCGCCAATCCTGACAATCACTAACCTCACTTTTTGTATTGTACTTCCAGCATGCCATGACCGCTTAAGACAGGATACATCACATGGCAATACCCTTCAACAATGTCGAATGGAATAACTTCACCTTCAGGTACCACCCGCACCATTTCGACAGGCTGGTCAACTTTCAATCGAACAGGTATACGAGCCAGTGTGATGACATCTTCGACCACATCGAAATCCCGCCCACGTCGTTCGGGGATGAAGTGCAGCAGATGGACAATGTCACGATGCTGTTGCGTCTGGCGGTTGACCGTCGCAATCAAAGTAGAAGGCCCATCAACCTGCAAAACCGGATCAGGCATAAGCAGCTTAACCGCATTGAGAAACAATTGTTTCACCCAGCGCGGTGCGTTTTGCTCATATTGCTGAAAGATTGGATGGGCAAAGGTAATCACATTCCCCTTGCGAGCAATGCCTGCTGGACCTGTCTCTCTTGCTGAGTGTGTATGGCGATGGGAACAGAAATGCTCCCAGGTTCGGTTGAAGTATGGAATTCTTGTTTCCGCCAGCACTTTCGCATCAATCGTGGTCATTTTCATCCCACGCAAATACATGACATGCTCCGTGGGCGGCAAACCTTCGCCGATCTCCCCCTGCGGAACGAGAAAATCCGGGGAATAATCAGCCTCCCCTAACAAATCAACGCCTGTCAAACCACCCAGCATATACCCGCCATTTGTCGACAAGCCCGATTGGTAAGAACAGACCAGTGCGCCACCCGCAGTCACAAATTTGGCCAATTTCTCAGCCAGAGCGTGATCAACCACGATCTCGTCGGGCAGAATCAACAAACGATAAGGACTCAGGTCAGATTGGCTGTCGATAACATCAAATTGTTGTTGCCCTTCTGTCAGCATGCGCAGAGCACCGGCTGTCGACATTGGCGTTCGCTCTTGGGTGAATTCTTCGACCGTGAATACCCCGATATCCACCCGCGCAGTTGCTTCTTCACACCAGGCTTCTTTCTCCGCCACCTCTTCATACACCGAACCGATCAGGTCATAGGTATATTGGCAGATATTTCCATTCGGGTGCAGCTGATCGCCGATAGAACATTTGGCGTTCATCGAAAGCATGCGCATGCACTCAAAGCGCAGCGCTGCCTGATTCTTAAACGAATGGAAGTCACCCCAGGAGGTGTGGAATTTCCCTGTCATCCCCAGACATTCCTTGCCAAGCGTTCTGGCGTAAGCCATTGCCACGGGAAAATGCATATAGCCCCAGCCTCCGCTTGGCAATGACTCCAGTTCAAAATGGGAGTAGGCAGAGGCGGGCTTGCTCTCCACCGGCCCGATATTACCGGCATTGTAAAAGATGGTGCAGTCCTGGTTGAACTGTCGCACAAACGCACTCATATCCCGCTTAAAATCATTCACCACCTGATGGGCATAGACCATACGGTCTGCATGATCCGCAGGATTCAATCCCAACTGGCGCATGCCTTCAATTGACCACTGCGAACAATCTTCCCGAACATCCACAATATCGAAGAAAATGCCATCCACCGGCATACTTTCCAGTACTTCCTGCGTTTGGGCTTTGAGGAAATCTAAATATGGACTGTTGACCAACAACTGACGGTAAAAACCCGCTTCGAATGGTCCGGTGGCTTTGATGCGCCCGTTTTCGTCTACCGCCAGCCACTCAGGGTGTTGTTTGGCAGTGAATTCGTCCCATTGCACGGTGATATAGATCGGGACGCGGATGCCACGTTTGTGACATGCTTCAATTTGTTCGATCAGCAGATTCTTACGCGTTAGATGCGGGTGAACCCTTTCAGGAAACAATTTGGAATCATAGTAAAGGTAGCCGTGATGGCAGCGTGCAAAACAGGTGATTGAATTGACGTGGGCATTCTGAAGGGTCTGCGCAAACTCTTCTGGGTCAAATTCTGCCCCAATCCCTGGAATCAATCCACTGGTATGAAAATCCAGGTGAACCTGACGAAATGGCATCGACATAATAACCTCCTCTATTAACCTTCACTCTCGACCAAAACACTTACACGCTGTGCCGGTGAGTTCACAATAACCAACTCATCATTGACCGGATACACATTTCCACCGACACAATCAACCAGATTGGACGCACCTAAGAAGCCGGGCGCAAATTGCAGGGTAACAGTGTCTGCTTCTTTTGGGTAGAAGACAAACACCACCTTTTTCCCCTGGCTTTCTCCGCTTTTGATATACACAAAAGAATCAGACCTCACTGTTTCACCCGTTGCCCAGACCTCCGCCCCACATCCGCTGGCATCACAGATCGCCGCAATGAAATCTTCAAAACCGGCGTACCAATCCTGGAAATAGGCTTCCCCCAGATAACTGCCAACCAGAATCACCTTGCCTGCTTTCACCGGCATCTGTGAAATGATCGCGCCTTCGCTGTGCTCGCACAGCACCTCCCCGCTGGTATTTTCCCAGGGGGTCAGCCATTGTGTCAGGTGAAGGGGGAAGGTTTGTCCTTCATAATGGGCTTGGACTTGTTGCTCTATCAGGTTGCGTCTGCCGATCTCTTTGATGCCTGTCAATTTGGCGGTGAACCGCTCTTCCGGGTAGCGATAGATCCCAATTGGGTTAAAAGCGCCGCACTCTGATTCACACACCAGCGTTCCACCACCCTCAACGAACGCAGATAGCGCAGCCTCAATCTTGGGGGTAGCCACCAGCATACGCGGCAGGAACAGAACCTTGATCTCACTTAATTCCTCCAGGTGCTCTTCTTCAATCACCCGGTACGGAATGGATTTGCGCACCAACGCCCGGCAATAACCCAACAGAGATTGCTTGGCTTTGTCGGCGGTCTCTTCCTGTGACCAGTGCAGGTAGTAGCTCTGCGGACTGAAGAGAACTCCCACCTTGCCTTCATTCATGTGGTAATCAGCCAGCAGATCACTATGTTCTTCGATAGCAGCATGCGTTTGGCGCATGGCATCCAGCCTTTCCTGCGCTAATCCGTCATCGCCCGCCAACCCGAACCCGCCCGATTCCCGTCCGAAGATCTCGTTGCGCCAACACCAGAACAGGATCGTATCCGCACCGGAAGCAATACCGTTCCAGATCCAGCGTTGCTGCGAAGCGGCATCTACCGGATCATACAGGTTAAAGCCAGTCGCTGAGCGCCCGCCCTGTACCTCGCTCAACCACAGATGTTTGCCAGCGGCCGCAGCTGCTGAGCGCACCATATCAATGCGGTTGCCAAAGGCTGCATCATCAATATTCTCCCAGATGGGAAAACTGGAAGTGCCCACGCCATCAATGGCGTCTGCCATGAACCAGTCATTGCCGCGGTTGATTGCCTGGTTATATACCTGTCGACCACCGCTTAACAATGGTGCGGGCGCTGCGGCATGAACCGTTACAATCTGGTCAGGCACAATCTCTTTGATGGTTCGGTATCGGTCTATAGCATGTTGGTCAGACCGCCAGGTTAAGAAGTGCTGAAACGCCATCATCTCTGTGTAGGGGCGGTCGGGTTGTTTACCCGGCTGCACATCTTCCCAGCTGATGTAACGCCGCTGCCACGCCTGATTCAATCCATCCAGCCCGCCGTATTTCTCGGAAAGCCAGTTTCTAAAGCGCGCGACGGTGTGTTCGCAATAACACACATAGCCATCTGCCTGAACGTTCCAACGCAATTCATTCCAGGCATCCCAGCCATGTACATTCGGGGCATCTTTGTAATGCTCTGCCGTGGTGCGCAAAAAGTTCGCCATACGCGCCCACACTTGCGGATGATCAAAACACCCGCCCGGGGTCAAACCATTGTGTACTTCACAGCGGTTGGATGAGATCACTCTATGCCCCATGTGATCCACCAACTCACTGCCCGGAATCACCCGGTGAATCCAGTAGGGATGTATGGCGGCGATTGTACTCAACACGACTTTCAATCCATGTTTGTCTGCCAAGGCGACCAGTTGATCAAAGTCGTCGAAGTTGAAGACGTCCGGTGTTGATTCGATCCACCCCCACACCAGCCACAATTGCACCGAATCAAGGCCGCTGTCTTTCATCTGTTTGATATCATCTTCCCAATATTTTTGGTAAGGGAACGGCGGACGGTAATATTGCACACCCAGGTTCATCTCTCTCTCCTTTATTGCCAATCAAAAAAGCCAATTTCAGTCAACCCGGCTTTCAAAGTTTTTTGTTCATTAAGGCTCAAAGACCTGTCCGGGAATTTGGCAGGTCCTGCCGGCAGATCCAGCCATTGTAATACCTGCTTGATTGCCGGGATAAATGGAAATTTAAATACATGCCGCAGCATAAGATTCACACGCTGTTGATACAGGCTGGCGGCCGGCATATCATTTCTCTGGGAAGCGTCATATAGATTGGTGTACACCTTCGGCATCAGATTGGCTGGCGCGGAGATTACCCCCGGCACCCCATTCAACAACGCCGCCAAAATTGCCTGATCTTGCCCGACAAAAGCGATGGGCCTGGCAGGATGCTGGCTATAGTTGAACAATTGCAGAATATCGCCGCTGCTGTCTTTGATGCCGACCAGATTCTCGATCGTCATCAGTCGTTCAAACAGCCGGAACGAGATGCGAAAATGGGAATATGCCGGCAAATGATAGATCATCACCGGCAGGCTGGATTCAGCGCACATGCGCTGATAATACTGGTAAACAGCTTCTTCATCCAGCGGTGAATAATAACCCGGCGGAAGCAGCGCCACCGCGTCAGCCCCTAATTCGGCAGCCTGACGCATCAAAACAACGGTTTCTGCCGGATGAAAAGCACTGCAATGCACGATAATTCCGGTTTGCGCCTTCTTAACCTGCATGACGGTTTCCAACAACGCCAGGCGCTCTTGCAGCGTGAATAGTATGCCTTCGCCGCCGGTTCCCCCCACGAACAGGCCGTGCACACCAGCCTTCTCCTGAAATTGCACCAGGGCAGGCAGTCCCGTCAGGTCAATCTTTTGATTATCACTAACTGGTGTCGCCATGGCAGTATAGATGCCAGCAAACATACTCCATTTCCCTTTCTCTGAACATGTATTGGTATGAAAAAACGATACCATCATCTGATGGTATCGTTTTAATTGTCACACAAACTTCATGCCTTGCACTGGGCTGCCACCCGCACGATCTCAACGAAATCGGGTTTCAGGCTGGCACCGCCCACCAGAGCCCCGTCAATATCCGGCATCGAGAAGAATTCTTCTGCGTTGGCCGGGCTGACCGACCCGCCATATTGGATGCGCAGTGCTTCCGCGGTTTCCTCTCCGAACAATTCAGCCACCGGCGTCCTCACAAAATCATGGATCACCTGGTTCGCCAATTCACCGCTGGCTGCCAGACCGGTGCCGATCGCCCAGATCGGTTCATAGGCGATGACCATGCCGGTAACCTGCTCGACTGTCAAGCCAGCCAGGTCGGCCTTCACCTGCGCGGTGACGATGTCTTTGGTTTTGCCAGCCTGGTTCTCTTCATAGGTCTCACCCACACACAAAATCGGAATCAAACCCACTGCGAAGGCTGCCTTGATTTTCTTGTTGACCATCTCATCGGTCTCATGAAAATAAGCGCGCCGCTCAGAATGGCCCAAAATCACATACTGGCAGAATTCTTTCACCATTTCAGGAGAAACCTCACCGGTATAAGCACCTTTTGGCTCAAAGTAGAGATTCTGGGCGCCGATAAACAGGTTTTTGCCCTCACAAAGCTCCGCCACAACTGGCAGAGAGGGAAATACCGGGCAAACCACCGCCTCAACGCCTTCAATTTTGTCAATACCTGCTTCCAGCAAAGTGCCGACAAATTCAGCGGCTTCACTTGCTTTTTTATTCATCTTCCAGTTTCCAGCAACGATCGGGGTGCGCATATATTTATACTCCTTGGCTTTTTTTATCAATATCAGTATCATTTTACCACCTGCCCTTTAGCACAACATTCTTTTTCATCCTCTGAGGACAACCTTCCTGAACAAAGGGTATAATTGACAGAAACAGACACCAACCACCTAAGAGAAGATCGGATATCTATGGAAAAGAAGATACGCGTACTCATTGCCAAACCCGGATTGGATGGTCATGACCGCGGCGCTAAAGTCATCGCCCGTGCCTTACGCGATGCCGGCATGGAGGTGATCTACACCGGATTACGCCAGACCGCGGAAATGATCGCAGAAGCCGCTCTGCAAGAAGATGTTGATGTGGTGGGCCTTTCCATTCTTTCAGGCGCACACATGACTCTGGTACCAAAGGTGCTGGACCTGCTGAACGCCAACGGGCAGGACAATGTGCTGGTACTGGTGGGCGGTATTATCCCCGAGGCCGATATCCCCTTGCTCAAAGAAAAAGGGGTTTTCGAAGTTTTCGGACCTGGCGCGTTTACCACAGAAGTGGTCAACACCATCCAACAAGCCCTTGCCCAACCAGCCTGAGCGACATGCAGCCCCAAGAACTGATTTACAAAGCCCTTGCAGGTGACCGGTTGGCGCTTACCCGCTTGCTGAGTCTGTTTGAGAACCAGACAGACGATCTTGCCGAGATCATGGAACAGATTCATCCCCACACCGGTAAAGCGCATCGGATTGGCATTACAGGTGCGCCCGGTACCGGCAAATCAACCCTCACCACCTGTCTGACTTCGGCATTTCGCAAACAGGATAAGACCGTGGCGATCCTCGCTATCGACCCCAGCAGCCCGTTTTCCGGCGGTGCGTTACTCGGCGACCGTATCCGCATGCGCGAACTGGCTGGAGACAGCGGGGTTTTCATCCGCTCCATGGCAACCCGTGGTCACACTGGCGGTATTGCCAGCGCTGCTTACCAGGCAATTGCCCTGTTTGATGCTGTGGGATTTGATATCGTGTTGATCGAAACAGTAGGCGCCGGCCAGGGCGAGGTAGAAATCGCCAGCATGGCACACACCACCATCGTGGTGGAGGCGCCGGGGTTAGGCGACGAAATCCAGGCCAACAAAGCCGGCATTCTCGAAATCGCCGACATCTTTGTCATCAACAAAGCCGACCTGCCAGGTGCAATCCAGACAGAAAACGCCTTGCGATCTGTGTTTGATGTAAATCACAACACCGTCCACAAACATCTTCGCGACATTGATATCAGCGAACCAAAAGATGAATCTTCTTCCCATGAGGTCCAATGGCATTGCCAGATCCTGAAGACAGTTGCACGCACATGTGAAGGAATCGACAATCTGGTGACTGCTATTCATGAACACGCCAGTCACTTGATCAAGACCGATCGATGGTACGCCAAAGTGGCACTGCAGTACGACCGCCAGTTTGAATCACACCTCAGCAAAGCTTTATTCGCAAGTTGGAAAGCTTCACTGACACCTGAAGATCTTGACAACCTCAATAAACAGCTAAACTGCCGAATTCATGCCCCAGAGTTTCTGGCGGAAAAAGTGTTGAACGGAGTGTCAATTTCTCAGAAAAAATAAGCTATACTTAGCCGCAATATCTGCGCCGCTCCACCCCCATCCTAATTATTGATTGATTACCAACTCCCAATAAATACAGGAGGAATGATCCCTATGCAAGGCAAAAGCAAGCTGTTTCAATACTCCATGTTCGCCCTGTTGTATTTCTCACAGGGCACCATTCTCAGTTACTTCACCGCTCTAAATGCCCTGTATTTGCTTGAAAATGGCCTGGAAATGGCAAATATCGGCATTTTGGGTACCATTGCCATGATTCCTTTTATTTTGAAGATTTTCCTTGGTTATTTGAGCGATAAAGTCAACCTGTTTGGAAGAGGCCACCGCAAACCCTACATCCTCATCGGGCTTGCCATTCAATTCATCTGTTTGATCATTGTGCCCTTTATCAACCCATCTACCAACTTCACTGGTTTTGTCATCGCTGCATTCATGGTGCAATTCGGTATGGCGCTGTATGATACCTGCACCGATGGCCTCGCATTGGACGTGATCCCGAAAGATGAACAGGGTACGATTCAAGCCTTCATGGTCGGCGGACGTGCAGTCGGCCTGATTGCCACAGCTACTGTGGTAGGTGTGCTGGCAGACCTCGTTTCCTGGTACGCAGTTTTCTTCGCCCTGGCCATCTTCACCCTGTTCCCGCTCCCATTTGTCCTGCAGGTCAAAGACGGTGCCCGCACGGGAGAACAGCGTTTTGACCTGGGGGCTTTCCGCACCCTGGGACGCCGCAACGTGATTGCCATTGCTGCCATCGGTTTCATCATTTTCTTCATCATCGTTGGCATCAACCAGATCATCAATCCTTACATGGAGAATGAATTCGGTATCACTCTCTCGCAGGCAGGTACTCTGACAACGGTGTGGGGCATTGGTATCCTGGTCGGGTCAGTCTTTGGCGGAAAGATTTTTGATGCCATTGGCCAACGCCAGGCGATCTATGTTGGCATAGGATTGTCGATCTTCTCCCTGGTCGGGCTGGCGTTCATCCCGACACTCTGGTTGGCCTGGGTGTTTATGTTCATCTTTGGTTTTTCTTACGGCACCTACCAGACCATCTATTTTGCCCTGGCAATGAATATCACCGAGACCGCCATTGCCGCCTCGATGTTCGCCATCCTCATGTCGATCACCAACATCGGCCAGGCAGTTGGCATGGGCATAACCGGATTTGCTGTCATGCCTGACGCTCTTGGTTACAGAACCACCTTGCTGGTATTTGCTGCCTGCAACTTATTGCTGCTGCCGCTGATGCGTCCGGCTTTTCGGTCATCTCAAAAAGCTTAGATGAAAAAACTCCCCAAGTTTTGGGGAGTTTTCAATTTGATTAGCGAATTAATTGATTGAACAATATCTTTGATAAGGGCTGCCAGAGGGGCTGTTCTTGCATCAACCGGTCACGGCTTAGCCACGCTTCTTCCTTGACTGTGTCCATGATCTCATGCATCACCTGCCGCACACGTTCGCGGTCTTCCAGGCTGCCTTCGTAGCGGGTGGCTTTGCCAATCGTTACATAGTAAGGCCCGCGCACCGCCCAGCGGCTGGTAGAGGTAAAGTTCTTGGTCACAGTCTGGGTGGTAGTGGTACCATCCTTGAACATGTGAATACCGATCGGCACCACCGGCGCACCACTCAAGAGGGCAATACGCGCCACGCCCGTGTGCGGTGCAAGAAATTCTCCCATATCAGGGCTCAGATTGCCTTCTGGAAAAATGCACACCGAACGGCCTTCTTTGAGCTTGTCAACAGCTTTGTTGATAAGATCCTCACCACCGCTATAAAGTTCCGGCACACACAGATGCCCGGCGGCTTTTAAGAGACGTCCGAACAAAGGCACATCAAATGCCTTTTGTGTGATTAAGATAGTAAGCGGCCTTTTGGTCAACAAAGGGATCAGAAATGGGTCGGTTGTTGTGGGATGGTTCACCGCAAAAATCACCGGTTCATCAGGAATCGGTTCGGTCCATTTAACTTTTCGATCAAGCAAAACCCCTGCGTAAATGGAGAAAAGGATGCGATGTGCCACATGCCAGGAGCGGTTCATGAAACCTCCAATAAAACTTGTTTGAAAATTACCTTCATCATAATAAGGTATCGATTGTTGCTTCCATAGTCCCTATAGTCATACTATGGTCATGTTTTCGAGACACTCCCAACAGAAATAGTCATGCTTTTGCCAACAAAACCGGGCAAACACCACCAAATTTTTTCATTTCTTGATATAAATACATATATGGCACTATCAGACCGTTTCCACCAGGCACTCTCTTATGCCTACGAATTACACAAAGACCAATACCGCAAAGACGGAATAACTCCTTATCTGTCACATCTCATGGCTGTCTCAGCGCTGGCATTGCAGTATAGCGCAACTGAAGACGAGGCTATTGCCGCCCTCCTGCACGATGCCGTTGAAGACCAGGGAGGGTTAGAAACTCTCGCCATCATACGACAGCAATTCGGCGATCATGTGGCTGAGATTGTCCTCGCTTGCAGCGATCGCGAAGGCGAACCAAAACCTCCCTGGCAGGACAGAAAAGAGAAATACCTGAAACACCTGGAAAAAACAGATGAGTCATCACTGCTGGTCACATGCTGCGATAAACTCCACAACGCCACTGATTGTTTGCGAACGCACCGAAAAATTGGCACAGGTTTGTGGCAAATGTTCAATGCAACCAAAGAACAGACCCACTGGTATTATGGCGAGATTGCCAACGTCATCAAAAAAAGGCGCGATGAATACCCGCGCCTCACAAACCTGATTGATGATGTGGTGCGGACAATTGATGAACTGCTTGCTCTGCCTTAGCGATAGATAGCAGGCACGAACCAGCCGATCACATCATCCACATTATTACCCTTGCTCTCAACCACAAGGATAAAATGAACAGCTTTACCGGCATAACGCGTCAAATTACGCCGGATTAATATCCACTCACCTGTGTACTCTTTGTCTCTTTCCCACAGGACTTCAACTTCATCCTCTCCCTCAACCCGCACAAGAACTTTAAGGGTTGCATCGCAAAATTTGTGAGGTTCTAAACAGCCAACATGGGTGACAAAGTAATCACTGGGTTCGATCACAAAGGCAGGAAATTTACCGGAAATGTAACCGCCTTCACCCCTTGGCGGCATCATCACAATGGTAGGTTCATCTTCTTGCAAAGGACCCTCGAATACCGGGGAATTTTCTCGGGTTACATAACCATGTAATCCGATATTGCCATCCACATTCACCAATGCCGGCCCGTTTTGGTCACGCCACTCAGCTGTCGAATAATCCACATACAAACGGAATATCTGGCGGAAAGGAGAGGTCAATGGGTTGCCTGTCACCTCAACACTGACCGGCAATGGTTCGATGCCATCCAGTTCCATCCCAAACAAACTGCCGTCAGGTGACTCGATTAACCATTCACCCGCATACATTCCCCGTTCAGTTGGCGCTGTTAATACCATCGTTACATCGACAATATCACCCGGTAAGGCCTCGAAAGAAAAAGGGACTTTCTTAGCCTGTCCAAAATTGTTGCCCTTTACATGAACAAGACTGTATTGATCGTTCCAGACGGTTTCACCAATATTGCGAATACGCCAGGTCACATGAAATACCTCGCCGGAGAAAAGCTGGCTGCCCTCACCCATGGAAACCATACCCAACAATAGACCAATGTTTTTGGGCCCCGGCGTGTTCTCAACCGGGGTCGGACTGGACGTCATCTGGGGGGTGGGCGTGGCTTCTTTTGGCAAAGGTGGCTCCATGGTTACTGTGGGTGAGACTTGCGCTGCCTTTTCTACAGCATCGCGGGTTAATTCAACCGCCGCTGTGGATGCGATGGCTAACTGCACATCCAGCGTGGGTGAGATCGCATGCGTGGGTATGGCGTCACAGCCAACCAACAATAGCAAAATGATTAAGAAAACCCGGACAAACCAACGTTTCAAGGTGTACCTCCCCAGTCATTGTACAGGAATCTTCCGATCATGGTCCTGACAAACGGGTTCTGGTTGGCACAGGCGTGGGTGCCTGCGTCGGCACTGGTGGTGGTGGCATCGCCGCCGACTCTCTTACAACCAGGTTTGAAGAACTGACGGTCAGTGAATACTCGCCTGTGCTGCGTACAAACACACCAAATCCACCGGTAAACCATTGCAGACGATAATATTCTAGCTGCAGAACATCATTTACATAGACTTTTACACCTTCGTCATGCACCCAAAGAGCCAGTTGAATACTTGCGGTCGGCCCCGCAAACAATTGTGGAGAATTCATCGTTTCTGCCAGCCTTACCACAGAATCACCCCGCACCAATTCCAGGCGCAAAGTACCGTCACACAGAAAGTTTAGCCGGTAGAATTCCTGGGGTGTTTGTGAGCGAAAAACCACACCATACTGGTCCTGCCCTCTGCACAGGCTGGGTGCGATGGTCAATGTAAGGTAATAGTTGTTCGGCAATATTGCACGAGTAAAGCTATACAACGAGCCGCGGTAATTCTTCAGTGCCAGTGTAAGGGCCTGCCCTCCCACCTGTGCACTGCGATCCGACAAAGAAACAATATCCCAATTATCATCAAAAAGAAATTGATCCTGCCAGACGACATCATTCGACACTGGACGCACCTCAGGCGTGGCTGTACTTGTTGCCCTGGGTGGCGGTGGTGTCCTTGTGGCAGTAGCTGGAAACCACACCGGTGTTTCACTTGGTTCTGGAGACGGAGTAGTAGTAGGCAAAAGTTCAGTCGGCGTGGTGGTTGCCACCGACAGGTAATCAAAACCGCATCCCACCACAAAAAAAAACATCAACACAGACAGGCAAATCAGTCCAGGCGCTTTACGTCTCATAAACTTATCTTACTGGAGTTGTGATAGTTTATCCAGTACGCGCTGCGCCCGGTTTCTCCACGAATACATTTCTGCGTCCTTTCGCGCCTGTGCAGAGAGGCGCATCCTTCTCTCTTCATCAGTGATCAAACTGCCAAAGGCTTGTATCCAGGCATCTTCATCCTCTGGTGGACAGAAGACGGCATTCTGATCATTGAGCACTTCATGAAACACAGGCAGGTCACTGCTCAGAATCACACGCCCAGCAGACAGGTAATCAAACATTTTCATCGGACTGCAAATAGAAGCTGTGTCACCTTTGCCTGAAACACCCACTGAAAATTGATAAGGCATCAATAGAATATCAGCAGCAGCTTGATAAAGGGGCAGAATCTGATTGGGAACAAATCCGGTTAGCGTAATGTTGGCAATGTTTGCCCGCCGTACCTTTTGTTGCCAAACCTTAACATCATCCTCGCGGCCTCCTATCCACAAGAAATGAACCCCGGGAAACGCCCTCGCCAGGGCAAGCATCAAATCCAAACCACGGCCTTCATAAAGGTGGCCCGTATAGGCAGCGGTTACCTTTTGTGGCAAGCCCAATTTCCTCCGTGCTTCTGAAGGAATCTCCATTCCAGCAAATCGGTCAGGTTCCGTGCCATTCGGTGCGATGATATACTCATTTTCCCGAAAATGGATGTCAAATTGGTCTGACAAATTATCGATCAATGCCTGTGTTACCGAAATTGCCAACTTTTTTTTGTTTGAATTTGCCAGTGTGGATAAAAAACGGCTTCCGAGCAATCCACTGGGCAGCATGTGCAACTCAAGAGCTGGAAACATTCCTTGAAACAAAGCAAAGAACGCTGCCTGCGCCATCCAGGTATAAATTACCTGTGCGCCCCATGTTTTGGCGGACCGTAAGGCTTTCCAAGTGAAGTCATAGCGCTTGAAAGCCAAATTTTCTGGCAGCCAGAAAATTTGAAATTTCGATTCTATACCGTAAAATTCTCTCAGCATGGCCCAGTCAGGCGTGGCAGACTGACCTGTTTGCAACGGCACCCACAAAGCGATATCAGCACCTGCCATGACCAGAGAGTTACAGGTCTTCATCACTTGAATGGAATGAGCGGTGTTGGATGGCACAAACGAGGGAGCAATCAAACCAAGCTTCATACCTTATCCGCTTCCTTTGATTTGTCTAATTTTTTATTCTTTGCCATGGTAGATTTTGCCCTCAACAAATTGATACCAACTGAAATAACAAAAAACATGCTGAATAAACCAGCTTCAGCCAGGTAACCATAGCGAGGGACGAGCAGAAATCCACCCAGCACCTTCAAAATGCCGCCAAGAAACATCGTAAAAAAGGCGAATAATGAGTCCCCAAATGAAAGCAAAAGAGGTCGGTTCCAGAAAAATATGTTTGCCAAACCGTAACCGATAAGCAAAATCAACATGGCAGGATAGGCAGGTAGAAATGCATCCCCTGCGTAGATACTGATAACCCACTCGCCAAAGAATATCAAACCAAGGCCTGCCCCAACAGTCCAAACCCCGGAAAATGTGGAGATTTTTCGTAAGAATTTCTCCAATGGTTCCCATAGGTTATTTTTCACATAACGGTTAATCTCAGGATAAGTGGTTTGGATGAATGGATTGATAGGCAGCAATATATAACGATTCAGGGCAACCGCCACTTTGTAATAACCCGCTTCAACCGGCGATAAGAAGAATGAAACCCACAATAGTTCACTATCTCGCACGACCATATTCACAGTCGCGCTGAAGTTGGATCCCAAACCGAATTGCAGCAACTCTTTCCATTGGGGCATATCTTTCAGTGAAGCTTTCCACCATGCCCAACCCAGACGTTTATTCAATCCATCAACTGCCAGAAAAACAGGGGCGATGCCAAGTAACACCTTGCCGCAGAAATAAGCAAAAACGATCATTTCCAGGCTGCCCCCCATAACAAAAGCAACCACGATTAAACCAGCCGTGAGCATCGATTGCGCCGAATTGATAATGGCGTGTCCTTTGAACCGCCCCAGCACCTGCACCACGCCGTAGGACGTTTCATAGAACATCTCCGCCAGCACTATAATTCCGTAAAAGACAAATATAGGCGCTAACGAACTATCTTTGGCGAAAATCTGGGCAGCCAACGGCGCTGCCAACCACAGAAAACCAAAAGCGATCACAGCTGAGCAGGCTTCTATTAACCCGGCGGCCTTGACCAACGCGCCAGCCTTGGCAGTCGCGCCTTCCTCCAGGTAATCACCCAGATACTTTACAACCAACTCACCCATGCGGAACGAGAATAAATTATTAATCGTTGAGGCATAAGCGGTGATGATGCCCAACAAGCCAAATCCTTCGACCCCCAACAGGCGTGCCGAAAGACTGCTCTGCACCACCCCCAGCACCATATTGACCATATTGGCGCTGAAAAGATAGGAACTGTCGCGCACAATCCTATGCAGTTTTGGATTCTTCTCCCATAAGCTGCGCAGCCTGTCAATGAGCCATTTCACAATGTCTTAACCTGTTTTGCCCAATCTCTTTCAGCATAATACCAATCAATCAAATCCTGTACGCCATCACTCAAACTGGTTTCGGCCTGCCAGTCCAGCAAGCTTTTGGCTTTGCTTACATCCGCCTGATTGGTCAGCATGTCGGCAGGATGGGCTTGTTTTCTAACAATGTTGGCCTTTTTACCGATTTTTTCTTCCATCATCTGAATCAAGGCGTTCACCGAAATGACCTCATGCCCGCCGAGATTGATAAGTTCAAACCCTAATGGCTTCAAGCCGGCAATGGTACCGCGCGCAATATCATCCAAATAGGTGAAACCTCGCGTTTGTTCGCCATCGCCATAAAGAATAACCGGCTGGTCCTCTGCGATCCACTGTACAAAACGGAACATCGCCTGGTTGGGCCGACCCGCCGGACCATACACCGTAAAATAACGGAAAATGGTCACATCAATCCCATGCAGAAAATGATAGGCATGACACATGGCTTCTGCACCGATCTTACTGGCAGCATAGGGCTGCAGCGGCCGGCTGCTGTCGGCGTTTTCTGATGTCGGGGTCGGCACATTGGCACCATATGCACTGGATGTAGAAGCCAGGATAAATTTCTTGATTCCTTTTTGGCGGCAAATCTCCAGCAGATTCAATGTGCCTACCATATTGGTTTGCACAAAAGCCCAGGGATCAATCACACTGGCTCTGACGCCCGCCCGCGCTGCCAGGTTGATCACCGCTTTAATGTCATGGTCGCCTACAGCTTGCTGAACGGCAGTCATATCCGCAACATCGCCGTGATGCAATGTAAATGCATCAAATTGACTTAATTGCGCCACCCGCCAGTGTTTGACCGCCAGATCATAATCTTCGCAAAAATTGTCAATGCCGACGACGCGATCACCGCGCACCAGCAGCATCTCACATACCCGATAGGCGATGAATCCTGCTGCTCCGGTAACAAGATAGGTATCCATACTATAACCTCACTACTTTGGGGTTGTTGCTTCCCAACTCTCCTAAACCATTGCGGGTGTCAACGATTAACCTGGCAGCATTGAGGATAGCGGCGTAATCATAATCGCGGTGGTTGGTGGTGATGACCACACAATCTACATCGGCGACGGTTTCAATCAAGTTCTCGATAGATTGCATAGCAAGGCCGTCATGATCGAAGGCGGGTATGTATGGATCATGATAACTGACCTGCGCACCGCTTGCCTGCAGCAGATGGATCACATCTATCGCTGGCGATTCACGCATATCATCCACATTGGGCTTGTAGGCAACCCCCAGCAAGAGAATAGTCGCACCATTCAATGGTTTTTTCACGGCATTTAAGGCATCCTGAATTTTCCGATGCACAAAACGAGGCATTTGTGTGTTGATCTCAGAAGCAAGGTCAATGAAACGCGCATTGTAGTTCAAAGAACGCAATTTCCACGAAAGATACAAAGGGTCAATGGGAATACAATGGCCGCCCAGGCCGGGGCCGGGCGTAAATTTCATAAAACCAAATGGCTTCGTCGCTGCCGCATTCACCACTTCCCACACATCGATCCCCAGATGATGGCACATGATCGCGAGTTCATTCACCAGCCCAATGTTGATCATGCGGAAGGTGTTCTCTAACAGCTTGGTCATTTCAGCCACCTCGGTGGATGAAACCGGCACGATCGTTTCCAATGCTTGTCGATACCAGGCCGTACCCACCTGTGTACACGCCTCCGTGATACCGCCCAAAACTTTGGGAGTATTATAGGTGGTCCAATCTTCACGACCGGGATCCACCCGTTCAGGCGAGAAGGTAATGAAAACATCTTCGCCAACCATCAAACCGCGTTCTTCAACCAGACGCGGCAAAAGCACTTCACGGGTAGTGCCCGGATAGGTGCTTGACTCCAGACTGATCACCATGCCGGGATGAACAAACGGCGCCAGGCCTTCGGTAGCAGACACGATAAAACTCATGTCAGGATCACCCGTCTTGCGCAGCGGTGTCGGTACGCAAATTGCCACAGCGTCAGCCTTATTTAATTCCGCAGGGTTTGAGGTGGCACGCAATTGATGCTTGATGACCAGCGGCCGTAAATCCTCCTCAGGCACATCCAGGATATAACTTTTCCCAGCGTTCACCAAATCGACTTTCTCTTGCACCAGGTCATAGCCGATCACCTGATAGCCAGCTTTGGCGAATACCACCGCCAATGGCAAGCCAACATACCCCAATCCCATAATAGCGACTATCGCAGTTTTGTTCTGGAATTTCTCGATCAATACATTTTTATAATCAGTCATACAATATCCCTTCCTTTGAATCCCCGCTAGAAAAGGGGAAGTTGTTTAATATCCTGATCATCGTCAGGGTGTACAGACTTTTTTTCGAGTTCCTGGCGCTTGCGCTCAGAGAATTGAATCAGTGCAGGTAGTTTGGCAAAATCGGCTTCTACCACCGAGCGAAGTGCGGGTTGATGCAGTGCCGCTGCTGGATGGTACATGGGCACGATCAACCGTCCTTCACGCCAGCCTGCCTTACCATGCACCTTGCTGATGCGCGCATCATGAAAGTAACGTACCATCGAAAACCTACCCAAGGTTACGATCACCTCAGGATCGATCAGTGCAATTTGCCGTTCAAGAAAATGGGCGCAGGCAGCCAACTCTTCGGGCTGCGGATCACGGTTGTTTGGTGGACGGCACTTCACCACATTGCAGATGTAGACGTCCTCGCGGCGGCGTTTCATGCCCTTCACGATGATGTCCGTGAGCAACTGGCCGGCGCGGCCCACAAACGGCATGCCCTGGCGGTCTTCCTCGCCCCCCGGCGCCTCGCCCACAAAGACGATTTCCGCGTTGGGATTGCCCACGCCGAAGACCGTCTTGGTTCGACTCCGGCTCAGTCCGCACTTCGTGCAGGCGCGCACTTCGTCTTCAATTGCGCCCAGCGCTGCAAGGCGTTCCGCCGCGTCGGGATATTCCTGCGCCGCCGGTGCGGACGGCGCATCCGCCGCACGGGGCGGGCAGATCGAATCCAGCATCTCCGCCACCTCCGGCGACACCAGCAATTTCCCCCGCGAGCGCCGCGCCTGATCCTCAATCAAAACGCGCACATCACGGAGTATCGTTCCCAAAACATCTTTGTCCACATTCGACATCGTTGCTCCTCCTGCGTCGCGCTATGATAACACCCGGGAGAAAATGCAGGGAAATGGATTAATTCCCCATCCAAATGAACGAAATGCGCTTCCTCGCTTGTTAACCTTCGGTCGTGAATGAGAGCGGTCAGATCCGGTTTGGCTTCGGCGGCGGCTGGCCGCAACATCATGATTCTTTTTATAGCCGTTGGCGTTTTCGCATGCGATGCGTTGTGCAATGAACGCACGGATGATCCGCTGGGGGTAGCGGTTTCGCCCCAAACCATGCTCTTGAGTTCCTAACAGGGGGGCAAAGTTATGGTGCATACGGCGATCAAGTTGACGACAGTGGACCGCGCGACGGTTGAACTCGACGGCATTCCCGCTACGGGCGCCTGGGCTGATTCGCGGGGCAACCTCGTGGCGGGTTTCAATGAAGACGACGTCAAAGCGATCGTGGCGCCGCCGGAAAGCACCCTGACCTTGACGGGCCTGCTTAAAGACGGCACATCCTTTGCCGGGTCGGACACTGTCCGCGTGGTTCCCTGACGGGCTATTGGCGTAAGAGTGATTGTTGACAGGCTGGCATGATCTTACTTGAAGGTCATGCCAGTTTTTTTGGGCTGGGCGGCAGGCCTTTCTTTCCAAATCGGGCATTGTTGATCCATCGGAATTATGCGTTTTCTGCGGGGTTGGGATTGTTCCCACGGGCCGAGTGTGGTGTGATTTATTGAATCGTGCGGCGGTCGCGGGTGCATCGCGGCACGCGGAAAGGCGTATCAGAGCATCATGAACGGTTTTTTCAAGCAGGTGTCCTTCTGGATCGTGCTGCTGATCATCGTCGTGCTGGCGCTGTCCAATTTCCCCGCGATGAAACGGGCGCAGCGGGAATTGCTGGAGCCGGACTTCGTGGATCAGTTGGAGAAGGACAACATTGCTTCGGTGTTGATCAAGCCTGCGGGCGACGATCTGCGGAAGGTGATCGCGAAGTTCAAGGAGCCGGTGGACAACCAGAAGTCCATGGAGTTCCTGACGGCGGACTTCAAGGAGGAGTGGAAGCGGGAACTCCAGTCGCGGCAGATCGAGTATAAGTTCGCCGTTGACAACACCTTATGGCAGGGGTTCCTCATCAACATCCTGCCGCTCCTGCTGATCATCGGGCTGTTCTGGTTCTTCATGTTCCGGCAGATGCAGGGCGGGAGCAATAAGGCCCTATCCTTCGGCAAGAGCCGGGCGCGCATGGCGAACCAGAGCGAGAAGGCGGTGACCTTCAGCGATGTGGCGGGGGTGGACGAGGCGAAGGAGGAGTTGCAGGAGATCATCGAATTCCTGAAGGACCCCAAACGGTTCACGCGGCTGGGCGGCAAGATTCCGCGCGGGGTGTTGCTGGTGGGGCCGCCGGGATCGGGCAAGACCCTGCTGGCGCGGGCCGTGGCCGGCGAGGCGAGCGTGCCGTTTTTCAGTATCAGCGGGTCGGACTTTGTGGAGATGTTCGTGGGGGTGGGCGCGAGCCGGGTCCGCGACCTGTTTCAACAGGGCCAGAAACACGCCCCCTGCATCATTTTCATTGACGAAATAGACGCAGTCGGCCGCCAGCGCGGCGCGGGTCTCGGCGGCGGCCATGACGAACGCGAGCAGACCCTGAACCAGTTGCTGGTCGAGATGGACGGCTTCAACACCAACGACGGCGTCATCCTCATGGCGGCCACAAACCGCCCGGATGTGCTGGACAAGGCGCTGCTGCGCCCCGGCCGCTTCGACCGGCAGGTCGTCGTGGCCAATCCCGACATCACGGGGCGCAAGGCCATTCTCGACATCCACATCAAGAACCAGAAGGTGCCGGTGTCGCCGGAGATGGACACCAGCGTATTGGCGCGCGGCACGCCCGGCTTTTCCGGGGCCGATCTCGCGAACATGGTCAACGAAGCGGCCCTGCTCGCCGCGCGGCGCGGCAAGGAAAAGGTGGACATGGTTGACTTCGAGGACGCCAAGGACCGGGTGCTCATGGGACCCGCCCGGCGCAGCCTCGTGCTCAGCCCCAAGGAGAAAATGGCCACCGCCTACCACGAGGCGGGGCATGTCCTCGTGGGCCGCCTGCTGCCCGACGCCGACCCCATCCACAAGGCCACCATCATCCCGCGCGGCCCGTCCCTCGGCCTGACCAGCACCCTGCCCGAAGAGGACCGCCACAACGTCAGCAAGAAATGGTGCGAAGCCACCATCCGCATGAGCATGGGCGGCCGCGCCGCCGAGGAAATCATTTTCAGCGAATACAGCAGCGGATGCGCCTCCGACCTGCAATACGCCACCCGCGTCGCCCATTCCATGGTCTGTGAATGGGGCATGAGCGCGCTGGGACCTATCGCCTTCGGCCACAAGGACGAGGTCTTTCTGGGCCGCGATTTCGTGAAATCGCGCGATTTCAGCGAGGAAACCGCATCCTCCGTGGACCGGGAAATGCATCGTATGCTCGATGAAGCCTACAACGACGCCAAGGAACTGCTGACCAAATACGAAAAGGTCCTGCGCGCCCTCGCCGCGGCGCTCTACGAGCGCGAAACCCTGGAATCGGAAGAGATTGACGCAATCATCCGCGAACACGGCGGCGCGGACATCCTGCCCGAACGCCCCAAGGACAAAGAGAAAGCCAAGGCCGCATCAGAAGCCGTGGCCGAGAAGAAGCAACCGGCAGACAAAGCCCTGAAACCCGCCCCCGTGCCGCCCGGCATGGTGCCCGACAC
>OMKS01000897.1_pt1 | contig 27642 bp, 36 predicted proteins | sample 1674721 | NCBI WGS metagenome assembly OMKS01 (sample SAMN06264996, study PRJEB25208) | sediment metagenome | isolation source: hot spring sediment | place: USA: California | collected 2014-09-02 | reverse complement strand
GCAGCGTCAGATGTGTATAAGAGACAGGTTTAATTAGTTAGAACTTTTAGTTACTTTGTAAATTCCGCCTTCTATTTTGATTGCATATCCAATACTTAAAGCTTCAGCAACTTTTTTGTGCGCTGAATTGATTAACCTGTTAAACGTTGGCTGAGAAATTCCCATTTTCTTTGCAGCACCAATTTCATTCATCCCTTCAAGATCCTTGAGCTTCAAAGCCTCGAGTTCCTCAACATTCAGAACAACTTCTTTTAGATTTCTGAGAGGAACTCCTGCAGGCTTGAAGTAGTCTACGTTAGGTTCATCCTCAACGTTTCTGCATTTTACTGGTCTTGGCATACATTAGCAATGAGTTTATGATATATATCCATTACTCTTTGCTATTTAGTTCTTTAAGACGCTCAGTTAGGTATTTTATCTCTGCTTCTATCATTTCTTTTTCCTGATCTTTTGTTGCCGGCTGCATCCAGCACGGCATCATCCCCTGTCTTCCGAAGCCTCTTCCAAAGCCGCGTCCAAATCCTTGGCCTCTTCCGTTTCCACAGCGGCCCATTCCTCTTCCAGTCATAGGTCCCTGTCCGTTTGGCCCTGTTCCATCAAATCCTGGCATTAATACCACCTCCTTATATGAATATGTATTCATAACTAGTATATAAATGTTTCGAATACTTATTCAAAACAAAGAACGCCGGGACTGAGATTTGAACTCAGACATCCGTTAGGAAACAAGCTAACTGGTATTTCTCCTGTACGCTCTTTCGAACGTCTTTTTCCAGGCCTGCGCGCTTTTCTTTGAACCCTTCTTCAAAGAAGCGTTCACGGAAGAATTTCCGCCAGCGCTTTTCTAAAAGGCTGAAAGATAGGCTTGGCGCAATACCAAGTTATGCGATCCCGGCATAAAAGAAGTAAGCCGATTCTTATTTAAAAAGGTTAAGGAAACGGGTTCTGCTAACTCAATATTGAAGGATTATATATTAAACTCTTCAGTTTTAATCCATTCAATTTGCCCTTTGTAATAGATTAAGTCAATCCCTACTTAATATTCACTTGATTATAGTATTGACTGAATATTACTTCTTAGTAATAACTAACAAAACATTTATAAAAAGGTATCTCTATCTAATTATATGGCGAATGAATTGATATTGAAATGGCTTGGAAGTGGTTCAGCAATGAACTATGAACTCGGAAATTCAAATTTTACATTGGCAAGAGAAGGTTCTAAAGTTATTGTAGATTTATCTGCTAATAACGCAAATATGTTAGTGGCAAGAAATTTTGAATTGGGTTCGTTAACTAATCTAATCATAACCCACGATCATGGAGATCATGTCGATGGTTTAGAAAGTGTTGGATTTCTCGGATGGAATGCTCTTGGAAGGAAAGACGCTGAAAGGCCAATGCTTTATATTGCCTCTCAGAACATGTTAGATGTATTAAAATCAACATTCTACGAAAAAATGAAAGACTAGCAATACTCCGATAATTCCCCATTTCAGGCAGACTTTGATTTTTATTTTAATACTGTAATAAGTAAGGAAATAAATATTTCAGGTTTACCCACAATTCAATTACATCCAACATTACATGTTCAAGGGATGGAAAATTATGGCATTCATGTCCCCGAGTATGGATTATGGATTTCAGGAGATACAAGAGAAGTCAAAGATATCCCTAAAGAAACAATATTGGCTTTTCGGGATGCGGGAGGGCCTAGAAATGAAGCAAGAGTGCATTCTGACTTAGAGATTGATTTAAGCGATAGGCCTAACGAAGAAAAAGAGATTACATTCTTGTATCATCTTGGAGGGAAATGGAGAGAAGTCAAACCCAAACAGCATGGGTTTGCAGGAATGGTAATGCCTGGGGATAAATTTATTCTTGATGGAAATGGATACAGACTGGATACGACTGAAACATTTACCCACCAAATAGTCCCATATTTAGGCCCAAGAGAATAAAATCGCCCTTGCAACTATCCTTTTTAAAAATTCTTAGAAACTGAATGTAATTATGTTATATCCTATCGAATGCCTAGAGACATAAATAAACTGTTTCACCTAAAAAATTCCTAACAATACGACACATTGAACATAAGCACTGTTATCCACCTTTGAAGATAATAAAGGCTAATCTAAAAGGTGTAAAATATTAAAACTGAAATGTTCATGAAAAACAAGGCTGCAGTGAAATTCTACCAGAGCCCGGGCTTCAAAGAACAGATCTATAAAATGAGCCTAAACCTGAAAGACTGAATAATTGGAAAATCTTATGAATAAGAAAGAACTTGAAATATTTGGTGAGTTGATGAATCCAATAAATTCTATGGAAAAAAAAGCCAAGGGCTTGAACAGGCGCATAATCTTTCCGGAAGGTGAGGACGAGCGCATTCAAAAAGCCGCCAAAAAAGCGGCAAAAGAAAAAATAGCTGAACCCATCTTGATTACACCAAAGGTTATAGAAAAAAGCGAAAAACTCAAGAAATACGCAAAAGAATACTCAAAAAAATTCAAAGTCTCAAATGAAACAGCTATGTCAATAATAAAGCATCCTTTATTTTATTCAGCAATGGCTGTAAAGCTGGGGGACGCGGATGGAATGATAGGCGGATGCGTCTACACTTCAGGAGACTTCATAGCAGTCTGCAAACAGGTAATCGGCCTGCAGAAAGGGGTATCAGTGCCTTCAAGCTTCTTTCTTATGAGCATTCCGAACTGCGAGTTTGGAGAGGAGGGAAATTTTATTTATTCGGATGCTTCAGTAAATCCAAATCCTACTGAAAAAGAGCTTGCAGACATAGCAGTTGTTTCCGGAGAAACCGCCAAAACATTGTTCAACTGGAAGCCAAAAGTGGCGATTCTTTCTTTCTCAACGAAAGGCAGCGCAGAGCATCCCGATGTCTGCAAGGTGATAAATGCAACCAAAATTGCCCAAAAAAAGGCAAAAAAAGGAATTGCTATCGATGGAGAGTTACAGGCAGACTCTGCAGTAATCCAGTCGGTTGCTAAAAAGAAAATAAAGGGAAAAACAGGCTCAGTAGCAGGGCAGGCAAATGTTCTGATATTCCCTGATTTGGATGCAGCAAACATATCTTACAAATTAACCCAGCGCCTGGCAAAGGCAGACGCTTACGGACCCATCCTCCAGGGCTTTGCAAAGCCGGTCAGCGATCTGTCAAGAGGCGCAACAGTAAAGGACATCTACGGCGTCATTGCAATGCTATGTGTATGGAGTAAGAGATGGAAAAAATAAAAATACGCCGTGCAAAAAAAGAGGATTTTGAAAAACTGGCTGAATTAATGCAGGGATTTTGGGATAAAATTGACACACATCGTAAGGAATACAAGTCAGGTTTCCTTAAAGAGCTCAAAGACAATAAGACAGCACGCTTTCTTCTCTTTGACAATAAAGAACTTATTGGAAACATTACAATGGTCAAATACTGGACTACGTGGTGCAATGGGTACCAAATGGTGCTTGAAGAAATAGTTGTAGCGCCAAAACACAGAAAAAAGGGTTATGGATTAAAACTTCTTGATTATGCAATAGAATATGCGAAAAAAAATGCAAAGGAGATATGGCTCGGAACTGGAACAAGAAGCAAGGCCCAGACTCTTTACAAAAAGAGAATGAAAAAAGCAAATGCAGTCGTATATGAACTTAAATTTCATGACAAGAGGTGAAAAAAATGAAAATACTTGTTTTGAACTGCGGAAGTTCTTCAATAAAATATGAAGTTTTTGAAAAAGAAGATTCGATTTTTCATGGCTTAATTGAAAAGATAGGGGAGAAAAGTTCCAAAGTAAAAAACCACGAGCAGGGAATAAAACTGATGCTCAACAAGCTTGAGGAAAAAAATATCAGGATTTCAAGCATCTCAGCAGTAGGCCATAGAGTAGTGCATGGCGGGCTTTTCGCCAAACCCTCACTGATAACCCAGAAGGCTATTGATGTTCTTGAAAAGTATTCAAAGCTCGCGCCTCTGCATAATCCTGTGAACTTAAAGGGGATTTATGCTATGCAAAAGGCGCTGCCAAAAGTCCCGCAGGTGGCTGTTTTTGACACCGCATTCCACCAGACAATTCCAGAGCATGCCTTTATGTACGCAATCCCGTACAGGCTTTACAAAAAAGAGAAAATCCGCAGGTACGGATTCCATGGCACTTCCATTGATTATGTTTCTCAAAGAGCTGCCAAGCTTTTGAAGAAACCCATAAACAGACTCAAACTGATTGTCTGCCACCTAGGTAACGGATGCAGTATTTGTGCAATTGATAAAGGAAAATCTGTTGACACCAGTATGGGTTTCACGCCTCTTGAGGGTTTGATAATGGGAACCAGATGCGGGGATGTTGACCCCTCTCTGACATGGCATCTGGAAAAGCAAGGCATGAAAATCGACGATATTTACGGCATGCTCAATAAAAAAAGCGGGCTCGCAGGAATTTCAGGAATAGGAAAAGACATGCGAAAGCTGATTTCAGAGTCAAAAAAGAACAAAAGAGCGAAGCTTGCAATTGAAATGTTTGTTTACCGCCTGAAAAAATACATCGGCGCTTATGCTGCAGTGCTTGGAAAAGTTGACGCAATTGTTTTTACCGGAGGCATCGGGGAAAACTCTGCTCTGATACGCAATAAAGTATGCAACCTTGAGATTCTCAAAGTCTCAATCGATAAAGTAAAGAACAAAAAAGCAGTCAAAAAAGAAGAAATAATCAGCTCAGAAAAATCAAAAGTCAAAGTGCTTGTCGTGCCGACTGACGAAGAAAAAATGATTGCAATCCAGACTGCAGGACTAATAAAATGATCAAAGGAATAGGAACAGATATAGTTGAAATACAAAAAATAAGAGATTATTCTGTTAGGCCTGAGTTTCTGAACAAAGTATTTACTAAAAAAGAGATTGAATATGCAAAAAAAGAAATATCGCACCTTGCAACAACTTTTGCAGCAAAAGAGGCCATTTTCAAGGCGCTTGGAACCGGCTGGACTGACGGAAAAAAGATTGAGATAGTCAGGAGCAAAAACGGAAAACCCAAGGCAGTCATAAAGGGAGATTTGAAAAAACTCATCAATGGAAAAAATGTTCTTCTGAGCCTTTCATACACCAGCAGTTACGCTGTTGCTTTTGCAGTAATAAAATAAAAAAGAAAAAGAAGCTTACTTCTTGGCTTTCAGCTTTTTCTTGATGTAGGCAATTGTCTGGCCTATTGTTTTATTGTTGCGGGTCTCGCTTGACGGTGTCTTTATTCCAAACCTGCTTTCTGTCGCTGCTATCAAGGCAATTGCGTCAATTGACTTTGCATTCAGATCCTCAACGAATCTGGTGCTGCTCTTCAGCTTTTTAACGTCCATGTTAAAAATGTCTGCAACAATTTCCTTGAACTTCTTCTCTACATCCATTCTTTCACTTCTTTTTGATATCAAAGGTCACGATATTCATGCCTACTGCTTTTTTGATTTTTGCTTCAACAGGTAGAGGCAGTTTTTCATTTCCTGCTTTTATCTTGTCATCACTTGAGATGTCAGCGTTGTTGATTTTTGTGAAAAACACTGGTCCTTCCTTTAGCTCCACCATGCCGTACGCTGCGGGAGGCTCTTCCGCGAACTTCTTTGCCGGAAGCATTGTCTTTGAATAATAATGCAGTGTTCCTTTCCCGCTCATCTTAACCATTTTGATGTCTCTGCTTCTGCACTCCCTGCATACTGTCAAAGGAGGAAATGTATAGCTGCCGCATTTGTTGCATTTCGCTCCTATGATTTTCTTTTTCGCCAAAGCGTCGTAAAATTTCTTTACAGCCTGAAGTTCCATTTTAGTCACCCCTCTTCATAACAGTTACAGCTGAATGCATGCCATATCCATGGTTGTGCTGAACCGCTATTTTTGGTTTGGTCTTGAACTGAAGCTTTCCTGCTTCTCCGCGCATCTGCTTGACGATATGATACGTCTCCGCGCCGGGTGAAGCTTCAAATGCATGTCCCACTCCGTGCCTTCCGCCTGATGTGTTCAAAGGCTTGTCGCCCTTGTAGGTGGTCCTTCCTTCCATAACAGCCTTCCATGCTTCTCCTTTATTGAAATAGCCCGCTATTTCCGAAATGGAAAGCTGATGTATGTGCATGCAGTCATGCACGTACAGATAGTCAATATCCTTCGGCTTTATATTTGCCATTTTATAGGCGCCCTTGAAAGCTTCAACATCCTGCTGCATAACAGGAGCATCGGTCCCGTACCAGGGGTAGTTGCTCGTTGTCCAGTTATGGCCCAATAGTTCAACAGGTGTCTTCTTGGAGTATTTATTCGCTTCGCCTGAAACAACAACTGCTGACGCCCCGTCTGCGGTGTTCAATGCGCTGAAAAGTCTTGTCGGCCATGCAAAGAATGGATTGTTCTTGGACTTCCAGAACTCAAACTCATCCTTGAAGTTTTTGGCCTTTGCAAGAGTTTTCATATCGTCCCTCAGCATTGCTTTTGGATTCAAAGAAGCATGCTTTTTGGCCGCCTTGCTTATGTTGAACATTACTTCATCCATCTGTTCAAATGAAAGCTTGTTCTTTTTCATGTAAGCCATCGTCGGGATTGCGCCGTACGCCGATGCGACGTCATAAAAGTGATGATATGCATAGGCATGGTCAACTCCAAAATCAGTCCAGTACCAAAGCGTCTGAGGATCTATTGCTTCCCTGACCATTGGATTGTTTTTTACTATCTTTGAAGACAGTATTTCTCCTGCAAGAACTAGAACATTTTTTGATTTTCCAGATCTTACTGAGTTGGCTGCAAGCCCCAAACCCGTGTTCATCGTAGAACATGCCGTGTCGAAATGTATACCTCCTTTAAACCTCATGCCAAGCCAGTCCGACAGCACCGTGGCATGGCTGTAAATTTCCGATGTATGTGTAAGCATATTGCCCACATAAAATTCATCTATATCCTCCGGAGAAATGCCTGCATCGTCCATTGCTTCAAAAGCCGCTTCTACACACATTTCCTGAAAAGTCTTGCCTTTCAGCTCTTTGTCCTGGAGGATATTGCCAAATTTTGTACATCCTACCCCAATAATTGAGGGATTTTTAGAAACCAATTATAACACCTCCGCCATGAGAGTATAAGTTATACTGAGCTTATAAAATTGATTAACTACTGACAGATAACTAATCACTTCTTGTTTTTTATCTGCCTGAATATAAGAAATAATATCAATGCTGTGAAAAACAGTGCAGTTCCCGCATACAAAAGAAAATTAGTCTGAGGTTCAGGAAAAAAGAACAGAACAAGATATCCAATAATCGCGACCGCAATCAGCAAATATTCTTCTTTCATGTCAATCATCTGCGCTTATTCTTGGACATCTGCGTCTGCTGTTTGTACATCTTTTTTATTTCTTCAACAGTTGTCGCGTCTTCAGGCTTTTTGTCATACCTAATGTAGCCCTTGACTCGAGGGAACCTCAAGGCATACCCTGAGTCTTCCTTTCTTTTCTTGCCTGCCGTATGCAAAGGAGAAGTTGTTATCTCGTCTGCAGTAATCTCAATTACAAACTTCGGCTCAACCCAAACGTCAGGAATCAAATCAGACTCCACCCTGGGAGATTTTTTTGACAGCTTGAAGTTGTCAAGCTCCTTTCTTATCTTTACCCAGTTCTCCTCGCTGAATCCTGAGCCTACTTTGCATATGCTTTCAAAAACATCATCTTTTTTATTGTAAACAGCGCCGAGCACAGCGCCTATGCCGAATTTGGCTCGCATACCTTTGCCCTTCAAGTAGCCGATAATAACAACATCAACAGTATCACTCAATTCTGCCTTGTATGATCGCTTGAGCTTTATCCAGTCATAATTCCTTCCGCCTGCAGAATACGGCGCGTCCAGACGCTTTGCCATGACTCCTTCAAGCCCGGCAGTCACTGCTGTTTCAAAAAAGTCCTTTATCTTTTCAGGATCATCTGTTATTATCCTCTGCGCATAATCCATTGTTTCCGACTTTTCAACATATTTCTCAATTGCCTTTATCCTTTTTTCATAAGGCTCGGGAGTATAGTCCTTCCCGTCAGCATAAAGCAAATCAAACACAAAAAGTTTCAGCGGCAGTTCCTTTTTCTTTTCTTCTATATCATACTTTCTCTTGCGCGTAATTGTTACCTGAAAAGGCATCAGCTCGCCGGTAACTTCATTATATACAAGCGCTTCGCCTTCGATTATCGCGTCCTTTGCTTTGATATATTTTTTTGCAGACTCAACAACATCTGGAAACATATGAGTCATATTTTCAAGATTTCGTGAAAAAATTTGTATTTTATTACCCTCTTTATGGAGTTGACAATTATGCAATGCAACCAACGGCACACAATAACTTTCGTCTTCGTCTACTTGCAGATTATAAACAACTTGTCGAGGGTCAACTTCTCTTGGATGCGTTCGTTTAAGTTCATGTAGTTTATACAGTTTCACAATCAAAAAATTGCCTTCTATTTTTGCAAAATTATTGCCTTTAGTAACTATTAATTTATAGTATGTTGCGTCATTAACTCTAAATTTTTTGATTCCTAATATAATCCCGTGCTTTAGTGCTAAAAGCTGGTTAAATGCAGCCAAATCAGATTCTTTGGTTACAATAGAAGTTCTCGAGTAACTGTCAATGTGCCCATCGGATTCAATCCACCCTTTTAGAAATGCCTTATATCTAAGTTTATCGAGACCGAAGAACCATGCTGGAATTGTTTTTCCACGCCATCCTGACTTCCAAGGTTTTCTAAAATTTTTAGAAAGCCATTGTAAAAAAGGTTTGTCGTCCCAATAAAGATAGATAGCACCATTATGCAAATTTTCATATATGTGCTCTATGTTGAACGCATTACATATATAATTTTTGTACCAAGCACACATTTTTTTTTCTGTTTTTGCATTAAATATCAAACCAATTCTACTTGTGCGATTATATTCATTAGTGTATCCATCGCCAATCCAAAAGCCCAAAAATCTAAAAAAGTTTTCGTCAAATTTAATAGTTTTAACATAACCTGAATTCGTTTTAAATTCACGAGTCTCTTGCACTGGGGGATAACTGAATCTGGGAATTGGAAACATAAGTTTATCCTTATCACTTAAATTTTCTGCAGATACCCACCTCTGTTTTCCTTCCCTGAAACAAAGCATGGGGTGCTTTTCAGTAATCTTGAATTTATCGCCTAAACGAGTTTGTAAAGAAAATATTCTCTCAGTTCTATCTATAACCCTTGATTTCTTTGCAATCACTTTTTTGAATTTGCCTTTGTGAGTTAAAACCATATCTCCCTTTTTAATATCCCTAACAGGAAGTATACCTCTAGTCTTTTCATATATCATAGTATATCCTGAGATACATCTAAATCCATCGTATTTCGCTTCTATTGCGCATTTTCCTATCTTCTTTATGATATCAACAGGAGAAGGCAGGCGTTCAGCCAGAGCCATTCTTACAGGCTTTCCAGGTGTTATCTTGAAACTCTTCAGCCCCTTTTCACCTTTTTCAAAAAAAGTTTTTGCAACCAACCCAAGATCAGAACATAGATTATAGGCGTTTTCCAAAGCTTTGCGCAAAGAGCGGTCGCCTACTTTTGCCTTGGATAAAGAATCCATAAGAGTGGGGCTTCCAATTCCAAGCCTTAGCCTGCCTATTACAAATCTTGATATATATCTGGATTCAATCGGAGATGCTCTGCTTAAAAGTCCGGTAATCACATTTATTTTCTGGTCAACTGCCCCGCTTCCGGAAACTTTAGCGGCCTGAAAAAAACCGTTATAAACCTCTGCAAGAGAAAGCTCTTTCGGCTTCACAAGTTTTTGGCTCTGCTTTTTTGCCAACTCCTCAGCAGCTAGCCCAAGATCTCCTTTTTTCTTGTACAGCTCTTTTACCCTCTTGAGATCCGCACCCATCGCCCTGGAAATCGCTTTTTCCAGCATTCTTTCCGCCATGCCTATCTCAACACCCTCAAAAGACGGGAGAATTCTCTCCTGAGCAATGTAAATCAACTTGTCAATCTCATCTTTTGGGGTTTTCTTGAAAAGCTCTGAAAGAATCTCAAACATCTCCAGTCGCTTCGTAGTATTCTCTACTTTCTCAAAATACTCCGCGACTTCGCTGAATTTCATAAGAACTAAAAGAAAAAGAAAGTTAAAAAACTATTCTTCCTGTTTGGTTGGCAAGCCAAGCATCAACCTGACGTCCTTCGCAATACTTTTTGCTATCAATGGTGCCTGTCCCAGATAGGCCTTTGGATCAAGTAGAGCATACAGCTCTTCTTTGACTTCATGACGTATATCAAGGCCTTCTATGAAACCGCTAAGGTCTTCAACAACAACAGATCTGCCTTGTGTCAGCTCTTTCATCTGCTCATAAGCCCCCGCAACGCCTTCGCGCCGAAGGACCTGCTGTATTGGCTCAGACAAGATTTCAGGATGCTGGTCCAAAATTTCTCTCAGATGATCAAGATTTGGCTCAATGCGGTTAAGGCCCTTAACAGTGTTCTCGTAAGCAATTAAGGTATGGCCAAAAGCTTCGCCCATTGCCCTAAGCATAGTGGAGCCAGACAGATCCCTCTGCATCTTTGATTTAGGTAACTGATTAAGCGCTTCAAATATTCCGTTTGCAATAAGTATGTTGCCTGCGCTGTTCTCAAACTGAATTGGATTCACTTTGTGGGGCATTGTTGAAGAGCCGACTTCTCCTTCTTTTCTCTTCTGGACAAAATCATTATAGCTTATGTAGCTCCACATGTCCCAGTCAAGCTTTTCAAGAAGCGTATTTATCTCTTTCATAACATTGAAAAGCTCACTGTATTCCGTATAGCCGTCAACCTGAGTGGTATAAAACTTAGGGTTCAGCTCAATCCAATCAGCCAAAAACTTCTCAGAAAACTCGATACCGTTAATGTCAGGATATGCAGCAGTCAAGGCGTTGTAGTTGCCTGTCGCGTTGTTCAGCTTGCCGGGGATACAAATATTTTCCAGTTTAACAACTTTCTTTGCAAGTTCATAAGAAAAGACTCCAAATTCTTTTCCCACAGTGGTGGGGGATGCGGGCTGGCCATGCGTCCTTGCAAGCATTGGATCGTTAGCATAACAATCAGTAAGTTCAGTCAGCTTTTCAACAACACTTCTGAGTTTTGGTACAAAAACGTCATTAACTGCTCCGTTTACCATTAAAGCATAAGCGATATTGGTGCAGTCCTCAGAAGTCAAGGCAAAATGAGTGCTTTCAGAAATGTCCTCAAGAGATGTGCCTTTCAGCTTTTCCTTAATATAATATTCAACAGATTTCACATCATGATTGGTTGTTTTTTCTATGTCCTTTATTTTCTGAAACTCATCTTGATTGTATCCGGCAATAATATCCATCAGTGTTTTTCGTTCATCATCAGAGATTGATCTAACATGAGTTATGTCAGAGTTTTCTGATAAAAATTCAAGATATTTGACTTCCATGAAAAGCCTGTTTTTCTGTAACGCATACTCCGAGAAATACTGCCTGAGAGGTTTTGTTGTTCTTGCATACCTGCCGTCAACAGAGCTTACCGCAGTGGCAGAATTCAAAGATAATTCTTCCATATTACACACCCCAAAAATCTTTTTCAGATAAACTTGCCTGCTGCTTATAAAATCACTGTAACCACTTAAAAGTTTCATAAAACCCCCACTACACTGCATAAAGTTTTTATTTGGACAAAAGGTTCTAACTGCCATGAAATTTAAAGTTATATTGCCGGATAAAACAGAAATCAAATTTGACGACAAGGATTCTGCCCTTCGTTCCGCAAAAGAACAGGCAGTAAGACAAAACAAAGTAATCGCAGTTCATTTTACAAACGACGGATTTGAATGGGATCAGATAGCATTAATCTATCCGAGCGGTCAGGTGCAGGAAGGCACAGGCGGATTCGGATTTTTCAAAAAATTACCTGTTGGAAGACGAAGATAAAATGGCATTGCAGCGGCAAAGTGAAGTCAGCAAGAGCAAATGGCAGCAGAATTATGAGCATGAAGCTTTGAACTTAATCCGTGAAAACAGAAAGAAATACTCAGAAATGTTTAAACGCAACGAGCACTCAAAGGCCGCAATATGTATGATTGGTTCCCACAGAACTGAAGAGAAGCTTTACATATGCAGGAAATGTGGAAAGGTGTTCTGCAGATATCATGGCGAAGTGGAAGCCAGGCAATGCGACATCTGCAAAGGAAAGGGAATGTTCTGATGAATCAACAAATCTTAGATGAAGTGATGCTATTTCTGGTACCCCAATTCAAATTCATGTCATCCCTCATTGTAGGGCATAACCTGACTGAATTAGGACTGATTAAAGAAAGAATAAACAAAGGGCTGAAAAAAGACTATATAACTTTTTACCCGGAAGAAAAAAATCTGGACCTGGACATAAAAAAGATTGAGAAGGAAAAAGGAAAAGAGTGGACTAAAACACTGAAAAAACAGCTTAAGGCTTTTGTTGAAATAATAGAAAAGTTTGAAGAATCTAAATGACTTTTCCAGACACAGCATCAATCTTGATTTTTTTTAGTTTTTTATATCCTGTAACTTTTGCAATATAAAAAGGATAATACACTTTTTTGTACTCAGTCAGCTCCACCTTATCTCCAAGCGCCTTAAGAAACTCGCGAATGTCCTTAAGGTCTATGCTGAAATCTGTCTTATTTGCGGCAATCCTGCGCTCTTCAAGATCTATTACAGGATGCGCAAGCTTTTCAATATCTGGAAGCTTAGACTTTGTCATGGCATAATAATACAGATGGCGTCCGAATCTGCTGCTTGAAACTAGGCCTTCGTCATACAAAGTCTTGAGTGACTCCCGAACTGTTGACTCTGTATAATTTGTATTCTTAGCAAGCTCGTCAACAGTCAGTGATCGCTTGCTATTGGACAATTTGTCAAATATCCTCAGCGACCCGCTATTTAAGCCCATGAATTCTTTTAATTCTCTTTTGATTTTGAACCCCGATTTCAAGCCAAGCACATCACCGCTAAGTCCGTCAAAATATGTGTGGATATCTTCAAATTCAGTACCTATCCACTTTTTCTTCAGATACCTGACAGTACAGTAATATACTGGATGCAGTTGCAGATAAAAATCTGAAATCTTGACTTCAGGCCCGAAGATGTAATATTTTTTCCTGCGCTCTATTTTGTCATACGCCACCTCTTTCGTTATCAGCGGCGGAATTATCATCTCCTTCAATTCTTCCAATTCAGCCTCGACTCCATGCTCTATATTTGTAGTTATCTCTTTCTGGATAACTGAAAGATCTTCTATTTTTATTGCAGATTTCGCAACAAGCTTAGGAGTCACTGCTTTGTGCTTGGTATACCTCATTCTTACCTTGACAACCTGGCTGCTGGACAAATCACCCTGAACAAAAAATTCTCCTGGGCTCAGTTCAGGCAGCGCCTTAAGATCCTTCTTCTTTGAAAAAAATATTTTGACTGAATCTATGTCGTTCTGAATAGTCAGTCTTCCAATTATCTGGTTGTTGCATTGAGAAAGGATGTTCTTGTTGACTAGCGCAGGCCTTTGGGTTGCAATCATAAGGCCGAGCCCTCTTTTCCTTCCGCGCCTGCTTATCTCCTCAACTTCTTTTACGACCTTGCCCGTCTGCGGCACAAATTTGTCAGCCTCCTCGACAATCACAAGAAATGGTTTTTTCAGCTTGCTCTCAATCTTATATAAAGCGCTGCAAAACTCGCCGACATACTCTTTTGGGTCTGAAACCTCGGAAACGTCAAAGATAACTGCAACTCCTTTTTCCACTGCAGTAGTAGCAAGCTTGATTAAATCTGTATTCTCTATGCTAAGGTCGGAATTTGCATCAGAACCCACCCAGAGCAAAGGATATTTCTCCTTAAGAGAAAAGTACTCGCCTTCCGTGTCTATTATACAAAAGCCTATGTTGTTTTTTGCAAGCTCCTCACACAGCACTGAAACAGTATATGACTTTCCGGAGCCGCTCTGGCCTATGACACAAGTTCTGCCTGTAACTACCTTGTCTGCGTTTATTGAAAGGGTACTGCTAATCTTCAAATCCATAATTTAGAAAGATAATTGATATTTATAATAATTAGGTTAATCATCTTTTTTTGAATTTTTTGCCCCTTCTTTTTTTGGAAAAAAAATCCGGAATATCTTTTCAGCAACAAGCAAAACAAACTCAAGAAGCACAACAAACACTATGTAGTACGCCGTCTGCTTCCAAAGAGCTGGAAATTGCTGAACAGTCTCTATGGCTACACTTATAGAAAAAAAAGTACTATCAACTAGAAACACACCAAGAATTGTAAAAGGAATAATCTTTGCCAAATCTTGAGACAAGTTTTCATTGTAATATGCTGCAATCCTTATAACCGCCACCGTAGCAATAGATATAGTTATTATGGAGTCCAGCGAGCTTGTCTTTGAAAGCAAAGCTAAAAAGGTGGTAAGGACTACAAACCAGATAAATATGAATATTGGTATTAAAATAAGATTCTGGAATACATAGCTGACAGACCTTGCAATCTTTTGCACAATTCCCTTAAGTCCCTTGGAATATTTGTCATGATTAAGCTTGATTATGTCCTGCCTTGACATTAATCTATAAAACTTAAATATGAACCATGCATAAAGAGCCATCCCTAAAACATACAACAGCAGTGGCTGAAGCACAATTATATATTCAGAAAAAGAAAAATTAGAAATAATGAAAGTTGAAATTTGGGCTGTTGAATTAATGGGAATCAATCCCCTTCTTCCCCCATTTTTTCCTGAATAGTATCCTGCAAGTCGTCGATTATATCGTCTTCCTGAGATACTGCTTTATAGTCTTCGGCATCTTCAGCCTCAGTCTCCTTACATTCATAGCAGTACTCTGTCTTAATTTCTCCGCAATTTTCACAGAAGTCTCTCCCGCAGTCTTTGCACTCGGTGACTTCATCAACTTCTTCCCCACAAAGATGACATTTTGCCATAGTTTTCACTTATATATTCAAGATACGGACAGTTTTTTAAGGTTTAGTATCCTAAAAAAGCTATGATAGAGATTGCTTTCCTAGGAACAAGCAGTATGTTCCCTACAAAAAAAAGGTCGCAATCCTCAGTCCATCTAAAGTTTTGTTCAGAAAACATGCTGTTCGACTGTGGAGAAGGCACCCAGCGGCAGCTAAGGATAATGGGCATATCCCCTATGAAAATAGACAATATTTTTGTAACTCATTGGCACGGCGACCATACGCTTGGCCTTGCAGGTTTGATACAGTCAATGTCTGCATCCAGACGCGAAAAAGACTTGTATATCTACGGCCCTATAGGAACATCCCAGAGAATATATCACATCCTGCATTCGTTTGCATTCAAACTAACATTTAAGATTCAGGCTGTGGAACTGCAGATAAAGGAAAAAACAGTCCACAGGATAGTAGACAAAGAGCTGTTTGCAGTGGAGGCTATGCCAGTCAGCCATATCACTCCGTGCATCAGCTATACCTTTATCGAGAAAGGAAGAAGAAGAATAAAAACAGAATACCTGAAAGAGAAGATAGGGATAACCCGCCACAAGAAGTTGGGAGATCTGCAAAAAGGAAAATCAGTGACTATCAATGGAGTTAAACTCTCTCCGAAGCAGGCAACATTCATGACACCGGAAAAGAAAATAGCGTATATAGTAGATACATCATATTTCAAAGAGCTTGAAAAAATCGCCGAGAACGCAGACCTGCTGATCTGCGAATCCACTTACCTTGATGACTCAGAAGTAAAGGCTGAAGAATACTTTCATCTAACTGCAAAAAAAGCGGCAACAATTGCCAAGAATGCAAAAGCAAAGCAGTTGATACTCACGCATTTTTCACAAAGATACAAATCCCTCAAGCCTTTGGAGGAAGAAGCAAAAAAGATTTTCAAGGAAGTAAAAATTGCAAGAGATTTTGATAAAATAGAAATTTAATTCCCGTTTTCATAAAAATTTTTTATCCTTCTCTCAGGTTCCAATGTCACAATTAGTCTCCAGTCCAAAGGCAGGCACCTGAAATAATTCTTCCACGTAAATCTCTCATCCAAAAAAACAACCACACCTTTGTCAAGCTCCGAACGAATAACTCTTCCTGCTGCTTGAACTGTGCGGTTCATCGCAGGATATAAATAGCCATAATTCCATCCAGCCCCAAAAATCTTGTCATAATATTCAATAATAGCTTTAGTTTCAAGATCTGGAGAATCAAGCGGAATTCCTACAATTATTACCCCGTTAAGAAAATTGCCTGGAAGGTCAACACCTTCCGCGAAACTCCCGCTTGTCGCACCCAGGAATACCGCGCCAGTCATTGAATATTCCTTGAACTGATCCAGCAAATCCATTCTTTCCCCTTTGTTCATGCCCTGTTTTTCAGTAAATATAGATTTCGAACTTTTCCTCTGGAAATGTTTCAGAACCTGATCTCTCAGCCAATAAGAGGGGAAAAAAACAGCAACGTTTCCGGGAATCTGATTGGAAACTCTTGCGCACCAATCTGCAATTTTTTGAAACTCGTCTTCGCTCCTGCGCGTGTACTTTGTTGTGGTGTCAGGTATAATCATTGCCAGTCTGTTGGACGTTGGAAAGGGATTGTCATACTCAACGCATCTGGTTCTTTCAGGCTCAAAACCAAGCACATCCCTGTACATTCTCGTAGGTGTTAAAGTTCCAGACATGAGAATAGACGTATGGCTCTCCTGAAAAAGTTCCCTTGAAGAAAATGCAGGATCCAGACAGTTGAATAAGATTTCCAGCTTGTCCTTGTCTTTATATTTGTCTTTTTTAATGAGCCTGATATGTGCGTCGCTGTCTTCAGGCCACACCTCCAAGAATTTCCCGATACTTCCTACAAAGCTTTTCTTGTTTTCAGACCTTATCCTGTCCCCCACTAGTAGCAGATCTGCGGCAAACCCGTCGTAATCCCCAATTTGTTTTTTAATTTCACCCATAAGATCTTCTCTTGTTATGTGCGCTTCTTTTTCATCTTTAAGTTTTGAACCCAGTTCAAATATGATCTCATCAAGGATACTAAGTTGGTTCGACAGCTCAATCTCCTCAGCTCTCCTTGCCTCGCTGATTGCGGCTTTTATGGAAAAGTTGGAAATTTTTGTAGACAAGACTTCCCTGATTCTGGATGGAAGATTTTGAGCCTCATCAACTATTATTATCAGATCGGAAATCTCCTTGTTTATCTTTGTGAGAAACGCCTTCCGGACCCATGGGCTAAAAATATGAAAATAGTCGGCTATAACAAAGCGTGCATCCTTTGCAAGCTCGCATGATATTTCATATGGGCACATCTCGCGCCTGGAGCAAAAAGAGCAGACTTCCTCAACATGCATTGGCAGCTGCTTTTTAAGCTCATCTATTACAGACTTTGCTTTGTCAGTTAACTTGGCTTTTTTTTTAACATTATTATAAAAAGCGCATCGCTCCTCCGCTTTCATCTCTTTACAGTATTCAGAAAAATCGCTGCTAGTCAGAGCCTGTATTCCAGGAACTGAGCACATCCATCTCTTGCCTATAAAATCAACTGAGATTATATTTGTCCCAGTCTTCTCCTTTATCTTTTGAAGAGTTTCAATAACAATCTGATGCTGCGTATGTTTCGGAGTCAGAAAAACAACAGTCTTGCTGTTTTGCAGTGCATATTCCAGCGCAGGAACTATTGTAGATATGGTCTTGCCCATCCCTGTGGGAGCATGTGCAATAAGATGTTTTTTGTTTTCAACTGACAACCTGACGGAACTGATTAGCTCATCCTGACCCTGCCTGATTTTGCTGAAAGGAAACAAATCCATAAAACAAACTGCAATTTTATCTTAATAACCTTTAGGGTGCTGTCCAGTTTGTCCAGTAATGAATAAAAAAACATTCCTGCCCCATAACTAAACCTTATAAAATTTAAGCAGATATAAATAATCAGGTATAGTAATGAAAAAAATCCCGATTTTAGCATTAGTAATGCTTGTTTTGGTACTGTCATGCGCCCACGCTTCTGAATTCCTGATTGGGGGTAATGTCAGGATAAATGAGCCTCTAAATGAGAATCTGTTCGTCGCAGGAGGCACTGTTAAAATATTTACACCCATAAACGGAAGCTTGTTTGCTGCAGGAGGAGAAGTTTTTGTCAACTCAACAGTTGAAAACGCAGTAATAACCGGCGGACAAATAAAACTTGGCCCTGGAGCATTAATAAAAAAAGATGCAACATTGATAGGTAGCATCGTAGAAAACCACGGCACTATTGTTGGCAATCTCAGCTTAAATGCAGACCATTTTACAAATAATGGAAGTATAGGTGTAATAAATATAATTGAGAAGGTTGAAAAAACACCCCAGCAAACCACATACGAAGACCTCATGAGCTATGGACTAAGAACTCTTGGAACTCTGCTGCTGGGGGTAGTTCTGGTTATTGCGTTTCCAAAAAGCTTAGCCAAACTGGAAAAAGAAATTAAAACTGAAACTATAAAGAAAACTGCAATAGGCTTTGGGGTTTTACTGCTCTCCATTTCAGTTGTAATTATGATAATCATAACGATTGTAGGCATACCATTTGGTGTCTTGCTGGCTGCAGGAATTGTCCTCTTGTTTTTTCTGTCCCCTCTAATTGTAGCCTTAGTATTGGGAGACAAGATAGTCAAGTATTTCAATATAAAAACAAATAAAATTCTGGTGTTCACAATAGGGTTCTTGGTTATAAGAGTTCTTTTAAAAATACCAAGAGTGGGAATTGTACTCTCAATTTTAATGGGCAGTCTCGGTTTCGGGGCCATATTCTCAACTGTTAAGAATTGGAAAAATAAGAAACACTGATTTTTTGATTTGCACAATAGTTAAATAATCTCAAATGTTAAAATAATGTATGGAAGAAGATATAAAAGAGGAATTGTGCTCTGAAATTGCAGACCTGCTTGAAAAAGCAGTTCAAGCGATTAACAAAAAAGATGTTACAGAACTGAGCAACATAAGCAACGAATTAATACATTATGCAACAATACACCAGTCCAAAAGAACAATGTACACTGCAATAATTATATATTCTATTTCAAAAACACTGGATAAGATAAGACCTGAAGAAAAGCTCACCCAGTTCAAGAACAAATTAACTGCTCTCATAATTTTTCTAAAAAGTTCATTGGAAAAAAAGGACTTTAAACGATTCAACAAAACGCTGAAAGAAAGTCTGAAACTCATAGCTCATTCCGATGAATCCTTTTCCAGATACATTGAAGATGTTCTTGAATTTTCTAAAGCCCACAAAGGTGCGGGAATTTATCAGCACGGAATATCACTTTCCAGCGTAGCTGAACTGCTTGATACGAGTAAATGGGAGCTGATGAAAAAAGTGGGCGAAACAAAAGGAACTGCAGAAAAAACAACAGTAAAGGAGATAAGAAAAAGATTTGAAACTGCAAAAAAATTGTTGAAAAATAGTGATACAGATGAGTAAAATAGTTGTAGATTCTTCAACCTTGATATCATGTGCATTAAATTGCCTGCTGTGGGTATTTGACGAGTTCAAAGAAAAAGGTGTTAAATTCGTAGTTCCTACGGAAGTAGAACGCGAGGTTTTAACTAAAGGCCTCAGCACAAAAAAGTTCAGGTTCGAAGCCGTCAGAGTGGCCCACCATTTCATAAACAACACAATATCGATCGGGAAAGAAGACATTGAACAGGATACGCAGGAGCTGTTGAGCTATGCAAATTCAAGTTTTTACATAAAAAACAATCCCATAAAGATACTTGAAAAGGCGGATGCACAAGTGGCTGCACTGTCAATAAAAACAAATGCAGACGCAATATTGACTGATGAAACAACACTACGGCTGCTGGTTGAAAATCCAAATGCAATCAAAAAGACCCTCGAAAGAAGAATGCATAGCGAAGTCAAAGTAGACAAAAGAAAGCTCTACAGCTTCCAAAAGAAGATGGGCAATATACCCGTCATAAGATCTGTAGAACTGCTTGCAATCGCCCTGGAGGATCCGATAATGTTTGAGCCTACGTTTAGAAGAAGCGCGGAAATTGACATTTCAAAAAGAGATGTTATATCCGGAATACTGTATGCTCTCAAATTCTCCGGATGTTCCGTATCCTTTGAAGAAATAAACGACCTTGTAAACTTAGTAATGAGATCTAAAAAATGAAAGCTGCTGTTAAAAGAAAAACAAAAGGAAAAAGAATTGAAACTCCCGCCAGAGTTCACGCTTTTAAAAAGCACAAAGACGAAGAAAAAATCCAAAACAGATTCAAAAGAATGATGCACATACATGCCATCTCGTGGATATGTATTATCCTGCTGTGGGTGATAATCTTAACTGCTGCACTAATCTATACAGCTAGGCTTTAAGCAGCGCATCAAAATATTTTCTTTTATTCTCGGCTTTTGCAACAAACCTTTTAACCTGCTCAACAGCATCAGGGTTTACTGAAATTGAGGTCATTCCTGCATTAACTAGAAACTCTGCGAACTCAGGATACACTGAAGGGGCCTGCCCGCACAATGACACAGTCTTGCCGGCTTTTCTGAAAACTTTGGTAAGTCTTGCTATTGCAGCAAGCACTGCAGGATCTCTTTCGTCAAAGTACCCCATGTTTGACAGCAGTTCAGAATCTCTGTCAACACCAAGAACGAGCTGAGTCATGTCATTGCTTCCAACTGAAACCCCGTCTATGGGAAGTTTTGCGAACTCTTCAGGTATCATGGCCATCGCAGGAACCTCAGCCATTAGCCACACTTTAAAATTATCAGACCTGACCAATCCTTCTTCTTCCATAATTTTCAGAGCTTGTTCAACTTCCAGAGTGTTTCTTACAAAGGGAAGCATTACCCAGACGTTGGAGTTTGATTCTCTCACTTTTCTTATGGCCTTGCATTCCAGCCTAAATGCTGGATTGAATTTCTCTGACACATAGCGGGAAACTCCCCGCCACCCCATCATAGGATTGTTCTCATTAGGTTCAAATTCTGATCCTCCGGCAAGATTGTTGTATTCATTTGATTTAAAGTCTGAGAACCTGACTACAACCGGACGCTCATCCATAAGAGATGAAACCTTGATTATCTCCGCAGCCAGCTTGTCGACATATTCATAGCTCCTGCCTTCGGAAATCATTTTCAGCGGGTGTTCCTTTATGCCGTCCGCAATTATGAATTCAAGTCTCATAAGTCCGATACCGTCTATGGGCAGATCCTTATACCTCTCAATCATTTCCGGAACACCCAAATTCATCAGGATTTTTGTTTCAGTTTTTATATCCTCAATTGGAATTTCATGCTCTTCCTTGACTTCTTTTTCTTCAATAGTTATCTCGCCCTGATAGACAGCCCCCTTTGTAGCGTCAACAGTAATTATATCGCCGTCTTTAAGTTTCTCAGTGGCATTGATAGTCCCAACAATACATGGAATCCCCATTTCTCTGCTGACAATTGCCGCATGACTTGTCATCCCGCCTTCATCAGTAACAATTGCGCCCGCCCGCTTCATTGCAGGAACATACTCTGGATTGGTCATTTTTGTAACAAGTATTTCGCCAGCCTGAACCTTGCCCAGCTCCTCCAAACCAGATATTATCTCAACTTTACCTGTTACAACTCCGTGGCTTGCAGGAAGCCCCTGCAGTATAAGTTCGCCGCGTTCGGCCTGTTCCTCTGAAACTTCAGGACTTGATTCTTCTTTCTTTCGCAGTGTTGTAATTGGACGCGACTGAACTATATACATTTTCTCGCCTTCATACGCCCACTCAACATCCTGAGGAGTGCCGTAATGCTCTTCTATTCTCTGGACAACCCTTGCAAGACTTACAATCTGATCGTCTCTTAGGACTTGACTTGTAGACTTGGGCTCTTCTAAAGGAATCATTATATTTTTCCCAACGGGGTCCCGGCGCATCATTACCTTTTTTTGCATTATTTTTTTATCGACAATTTCCCAAATACTTTTGTCAATTAAGTAATGGTCTGGGTTCACATGCCCGCCGACAACCACCTCACCCAGCCCAAAAGCACCTTCAATTACAATATAGTCGGGGTTCTCAGACACAGGATCAATTGAAAATGCGACTCCAGCTTTGTCTGCATCAACCATTTTCTGTACTGGAACTGCAATAAAAACATTGAAATGATCAAAATTATTCTTTTCCCTGTAAAAAATAGCCCTTGCAGTAAAAAGAGAAGCCCAGCATTTTTTGACATGTTCCACCACATTTTCCGCGCCCTTGACATTCAAAAAGGTAGCCTGCTGGCCTGCAAAAGACGCAGTTGGCAGGTCCTCGGCAGTCGCGCTTGAACGGACAGCAACAAAAGGAGGCTCTCTTGAGGCATTTATCAAAGCTGCAGCCTGACTTGGAATTTCATATGGATTCCTGTACATCATCTCATACGCACGGCGTACTGCAGCAGCTATATCATCAGGAACTTGTTCGGTAAGAATAATGGTCTGTATCTGGCGGGAAGCGGACTGCAAGGAGTCATTGTTGTCAACATCCATCTGATTAATGATTTCACGGATATCCTTGTTTATCCCTGCAGCATCAACAAATTTTTTGTATGCATATGCAGTCACACAAAAACCAGGCGGAACTGGAAACCCTGCATTGTACATCTCCCCAAGATTGGCGCCTTTCCCCCCAACAAATGAGATATCATCTCTATCTATTTCTTTGAAATTAAGGATTAGTTTTGTAGACTTGTCATCATACATTATCAGCTCACCTCTGCTTCAAAACAGAATTTAGAAGTTTATATTGTTTGTGACAAAATATTAAGGATCAAAAAATTGCAAATAATAATAAAATACACGCAAATAATAAGATAGAACTCTTAAAATTACTTTGCCATTTCTTCAATTTCTATATGTCCCTTCAACGGGAACTTGTAAACAGCCTGCTTTATTGCTTCCTTTGCGGATTGTGTGAATTTTTCAGTTGTTTTTACAACCAGAACTTCCTGGCCTTTTTTGACTCTTGCAGCCATGCCTATGGGCTTGCCGAAGGAATGGCTCATGCCTGTCTGGAATCTGTCTGCCCCAGCTCCAGCAGCCAGAGGATTCTCCCTTAAAACATGGTGCGGAAAAGGCTTAATTTTAAACGCATAGTTTTGAACCCCTATTTTTCTGGCAAGTATTTTATTGACTGCCACACGAGCGGACTCCAGAGCATTATGCCTTATCTGAACATCAGTTTTAGAAGTCAGGACTACACGATGCGTATAATCTCCATTAGGATTTCCCATGTCAAAGCTGACAATCTTGGAATATGGAGCTCCACGCACGTAGGATTTTTCTCTTTTTCTGGACTTGCGGGTATACGGCCTTTCAAGCCTTCTATAACACACCGCTTTTCTTAACTTTGCCATAGCTTAGTTCAAAGTTTTAGGGTTTTTAAAGATTACTCTTGATATAGTGCTGTGTTGCATGATTAGGCAATTACTTTAAAAATATGGTATTTTGCACCATATTCTTTTAAGTGTTTTGCTAGATTTTTTGGTTTTTTATCCAACAAAACCACGCCATCGGTTAATTTTTTATAATTCTCTTTTTCAAGAATTCCTTTTCTGATGTAAGAATACGTTCCAAAATTAGAGCTGTCTACATAGCCATAAAGAATTCTGTTGAACTTCAATCTCCTTTTTGGGCTGATTTTTTCAAAGCTGTATATCAGTAGATATTTCATGGTTTAAATTAGAAAATCGAAATATTTAAATATTACTGTAGTTTTATACAGTATATGAATACAGTAAAAAAGAGGGACTGGAAAACCTACAATCAAAAACTGATAAAACGGGGAGAATTCTATCTCAACCCTGTTTTTTTGGATAACTGGAGAGATGAAATAAAAAGAATGAATCTTAGAAAAGTTGGTCAGCCGTTTCTTTATCCAGAATCAATGATAGAATTTCTTGGTGTTCTGTGGGTTAAAGGATTTGATTTCAGAACTCTGGAAGGGATTGTTTCCAGTCTGTCAAAAAGAATGTTTTCTTTTCCAGTTATTAGCTATTCTCAAATCAGCCGAAGGATCAAAAAACTTAAAATAAAATTCCAAAATTCTGGAAAAAATCTTATTGTAGCCGGAGACGGCTCCGGCTTGAAAACAAGTAACAGGGGAGAATGGATGAGACAAAAGTGGAAAGTTCGTCGGGGGTGGATTAAAGTTGTTGTTTTCGGAAGTGTTAATGGAAGTGTTGTAGATGTGAGAACTGGTGCGGACAATCTCGACGAACGGAAAGCTGTCCGCGGGATGATTAGGAAAAATTACAAAAAAATTAATAAAGTGATTATGGACGGATTGCATGACTGTAGAGACACGTTTAATCTGTGTGAGAAGCTTAAAGTAAAACCTGTCATTAAAATACGCAAAAATGCAGTTGCACGTTTACATGGTTGCATTCTGAGAAAAAGAGAAGTTGTTGATTACAAGAGAATGGGGCATGGAGAGTGGTGCAAAAACAGGGGTTATGGCTTGAGGTGGCCTGCCTCAGAAGGAATCTTTTCAGCGGTTAAGCGGATATTCGGTGAGAATATCCGGAGTATGAAAAGAAGAAATGCATATCATGAGGCAAAGATGAAGTTTTGGGCGTACAATCGGATTTTGGATGTTTGTTGAGATTGAATTTGTAGTAGCAGAAAATGTTACTTTTCACTATCATGCAACACAGCACATAATTAAAAATACAATAAAGATAAGATGGTAACTTAAAAATTATCCGAGTACTTCAAGCACTCTAGCTTTTATTTTGCTCTTCCCGCCTGTCGGGGACGCAAGCTCGGAATCGCAAACCAAACAGTTTACTTCCGTGGCTATTTTTCCAAATATCACTTGCTCATTCTTGCATTTTTTGCATCTAACTTTTACAAATTTGCTGTCTGGTGCAGGTATTAATTCTTGCATTTTAAGCCCTCTCAAATTCAAATTTCTTTAGCCTGAATCCCTGCTTTCTTGCAGTTGATTTTCCGCATTTTGTACATTCATATCGAAGATCCAGCTTTTTGGTCTGCTTGATGCTCCATCTCTTGCAGTGCTCAGGCTTAGGTCTTGGATATCCCCCATAGCCGCTTACACCGGATCTGCGCTCATGCCTTCTTTGACCTTTCTTTAAAGTTGCACGCTTCTTGCTGGTCTTGACCTGAGTAACCTTATGATCAGCATGAATTTTGCACTTTGGACAATATCTGTTGACATTCTTAGGCATTTTCATAGGATTTAGAACAAAAAGGGGGTTTTTAAATCTTTTCCATCAGTTTCTTTGAACAACATAATAATTCAGCAGAAACAGACCGCTAATTAAAAACACGGGAAATGAAATTACAAAAAACGGCAGGAGCTGGTTGTAGGTTTCAAAATAAAATGTAAATGCTAAAGCCAGCCCAAAAAACAAAAAGCCGCCGATGTTTTCCCATTTCCAGGCAATTATAGTCGTAGCTATAAGGGCAAAAATGGGAATCAAGTGTATAAACAATGCAAGCAGAAGTTCTGGAAAAACATAAGCTCCGAAAACATCCAGGGCAAAGACACTGATAAATGCAATAAAGATAATTGATAAGATTCTAGGAGTCCAAGTAAATATGTTTTTTAGCCATACATCCATAAAATCTATAAGCCCTGCCCAAATATAAACTTTAGTTGTTCTTAGCAGTCCACCCATATTACTGATTGTCAATTATAATTTCTGCGGCTTTTTCCTGTCCAACTAGCAAGGTTGCAATATCTTCAGGCAGATTGACTAAGTCTTCCTTAACATATGGACCATAAGTGTTCTGATCCTTCCAAATAAAAGCCGGTACATCGTCAGTCACCCGTATAAGCTTAAGCTTTTCAGCGCTTTTGTAAAGCTCAACCTCAGCTTCACTTTCAACTTTGTTCATATAGTTTCCTATATTTTCCTTAAGTTTTTTGATAAGACTTGTGTAAAATTCTTCTTCCTCGGGAAGCATAACTTCAGTATCATGGACCTTGGACGAAAGATTGTTTATTGCCTGAGAAACCAGCTTTCTGTATCTGCGGACAAAAAAGTCATTCAGGATTTTAAGCGCATTTTTAAGTTCATGCCTGTTTTTTTCAGCCATGTCCTGCGCAAAAGTATTTTCCTTTGCATCATTGTCTTCAATGCTCTGTTTTTTGCTTTTGATATACTCCCTTACTTTGTTGAAGAATTCAGCATCTATCTTCTGAAGAGAGGTATTGTCTCTTTCAGCATTCTGTACTTTTCTTATTTCTTCATAGGATATCACTTCAGTCATTTCTTACCCCTTGTCCCCTTTTTACCTGCTTTCACCCTTCTAAAAGCATAAACTATTGGATTTTTACAGCCCTTGCAAAAACTATCTGGATTACACACCCCCAAATCCTTATAGTAATTGGCATTGTCGCAGCTTGGCGGCAAATAGGAATTGGGCTGTCTTTTAGTCCAATTAAGTTGGGCATTTATATAGTTTTCTCGAAGGGGTTCTTTGTTTCGTTCATTCCAGTCCATAATCTCTTTTCTCATGCTTTCCACATCCCAACCGCAGCTCCTAAGGAAATTTATCAAAATAAAAACTGCCCTTTTTCTGCCATCTTCCAGACCCCCCGCAAGCAGAATTTTTATGCATGGCGGAAAGCAGTCAACAGGGATTGCATACTCAGGTATGTCAAGTTTTTGTCCCAGATTTTGCAAATTCTTTTCAGTTTCCTTCCTTGAGTCCCAGTCAAACGCCTGTATAAAAAGCCCCTTGGCCTCATTAGTCTTATAGCTGTCCAAAAATCCCATATCTGGCTTCACATTTCTGTACTCTGCCATTTCCCTTTTAAAATCAAGAAGATCCCCTTTCTTCAAAGGCACAGAAACCAGCCATGTTTTTTCATTGAAACTATATGGCATTCTAAAAAGATGGCGATTTGAAATGGCCACAGAGTCTATGTCTAAAACACTAAAGGGGTCAAATTCCCCGTTTACAACAACTTCGTCAAACTTTTTGCCGGTCCTTTTTGTTATTGCCTTAATGTCTTCAAAAGCCAGAATTTCTTCCGCAAGCTGGGATTTTATCATTTCCCTAAGATAAGATGCGATAATCCTCGCACCTTCAGGAAAAAGCAGTCTCACTTCCTTTCCGTTTACTTCTTTCGGAAAGGAATTGAACGGAACTGCAATATGAAATCCAGTTCCACCTGAAAATTTTACAAAATAGTTTTTTATATTGTGGAATTCAATGGCTTCGCAGAGCAAATAGGCGCATATCTTCGAATATTCAACATGCTTTGAGTCCACATCCAAAACAAGATCCCACCCCTCACGAATCTTGTCCTGCTCTTTGCGGGTCTTGGCATCATTAAGCAAAAGTGGATTTGACCAGAGTTCCATTGAAGCATGAAATGAAGTCATTCCTTTTTTGACAGTCTCAACTATGTCGCCGTCAAATAGAATTACATCCGGACGGGACCCCACTTTGTCGTTGTATCTCGCAACTATCTCTCTGTGGGCTGCCATTTCCAGAATCTTTTTTCTTATCTCTGGATTCGAATAGAATCTCATAATATCTGAAAAATTCATATTAAAATTTACGCATAAAGTTTTAATAAGTTTTACCACCTCCTTTATTGCTGTCTCTTATACACATCTGACGCTGCCGACGA
>OMKS01000896.1_pt1 | contig 27655 bp, 20 predicted proteins | sample 1674721 | NCBI WGS metagenome assembly OMKS01 (sample SAMN06264996, study PRJEB25208) | sediment metagenome | isolation source: hot spring sediment | place: USA: California | collected 2014-09-02 | reverse complement strand
AACTGAAAACTGCACCAACAAGTCACAAAGAATCATGATTCATGATTTATGATTCCAAATTCGAGGTTTCCTATGGCTCTTTGGGACGTTTACTACACCGTAACGAATCTGGATGACGCCGTCCGGCTGTTGCGCGAGCACAAAGAACGCGCGCGGATTATGGCAGGCGGCACAGACCTGATCGTCGAGCTACAAAACAAGGCGCGCACCCCTTCGGTGCTCATCGACGTGACTCGCGTGGCCGGCCTGGATGAAATCCGCCTGGGCCACGACGACCTTATCCACATCGGGCCGATGGTGACGCACGCGCAGGCCGCCGCGTCGCCGTTGCTCCAGGAACGGGCGCTGCCCCTGGCGCAGGCCTGCTGGTGGGTGGGCGCGCCCGCGCTCCGTAATCGTGGTACCATCATGGGGAACCTCGTCACCGCCTCTCCCGCCAACGACACCATCACGGCCTTGCGCGCGCTGCGGGCGCGGCTCCTCTTGCGCAGCGCGCGCGGCGACCGGACTGTGGCCCTCGCCGACTACTACACCGGCGTCCGCCGCACGGTGATGGAGCCGGACGAAATGGTCGTTGATCTGATGTTCGCCCCGTTGAACGCCAACCAGCGCGGGGTGTATCTCAAGTTGGGATTGCGCCGCATTCTGGCGATTGCCGTGACGAACGTCGCCATCGTGGTAACGTTGGACGAACGCCAAAGCGTCACCAACGCGCGGATTGCCCTGGGCAGCGTCGCGCCAACGATCATCCGCGCGCCGAAGGCCGAAGCCGCCCTGAAGGGCGCGCCGCTCGACGCCGGACGCATCGCGGAAGCAGCCCGGCTGGCGGCACAGGCCGCGCGGCCCATCGACGATGTGCGCGGTTCGGCGTGGTTCCGCACCGAGGAGGTAAGCGCGCTCGTCCAGCGTGGCTTGGAGGCGATCCTCGCGGACGATACCCGCTTGGATCTGCCGGAACCCGACGCTATGGTCAAGCTGTGGGGCAAAACCAAACGTCCGCCCAAGCTGCGTGGCCCGATGATCGCCCACCACACCGGCGGCAACGAACCCATCCAGTGCGTCGTCAACGGCGAGAACGTCTCGGTGCTGGGCGCGAACGGCAAGACGCTGCTGCACATGCTGCGCGACGACCTGGGGCTGACCGGCTCGAAGCCCGGCTGCGAGGAAGGTGAATGTGGCGCGTGTACCGTCTGGCTTGACGGGATGGCGACGCTCGCCTGTCTTACGCCCGCCCCGCGCGCCCACGGCGCGAGCATCATCACCGTGGAGGGTCTCATCAAGGACGATGAGCTACACCCCGTGCAACAGGCGTTTATCGACGAAGACGCCGTGCAATGCGGCTACTGCACGCCCGGCTTTGTGATGAGCGCCGCCAAGCTATTGGAAGAGATGCCGCATCCCACCCGCGAGCAGATCAAGACCGCGCTGAGCGGCAATCTCTGCCGCTGCACCGGCTATTACAAGATTATCCGCGCTGTGGAGAAGGCGGCAGAGAAACGATGAAACGCAAAATCCCTCAGAAAGGCGCGGACGCTATCGCGCTGTACACACGCACGTACTACTCGCTGTTGCGGACCACGAACGTCGTGCAAATCCGCACGCTGGAAGAGACCTACCTGGGGATGCAGTCCTCGCTTCACACTGAGTCGGGCAGGCAAAGGCCGGATATGTCGGCCTTCATCTACGGCAGCTTGCGTCTGCCGCGCTGCATCCTGGACACGCGCCTGGTCATCCTCGGCCAAAGTGACGAGGTTTTCCAGCAGGGCGGCTATCCCGACGTAGAATCCTGGCAATCCGTCACGGCGGCGGCGCGACGGCGGCGCTTGTTCTTCGACGGGCATGGCGTCCTGGCGACCTACATCGCCAGCATTTCCGACGTGGATGACCTGGTGCCGATTTTAACGGCCTTCCAGATCGAATGGAACAAGATGCACGATTTGATCGGCCTGCAAGCCGGCCTCGCGGAACGGCTGCAAACCTGGTCAGCGAGCGAGTCGCCTGATCCGGCCCTGATGGAAGAAACGCGCGCCGTCTTGCGGCTGTCGCCCAAAGACTGGCAGCGCCTCGAACAGGCGTGGGAAGCCGATTTTCCTAACCTCTTGCGCCGTCTCGCCGAGCGCCGCCAGCGTCTCACGATTCGCCTGCTGTCCGGCTCGTACATCGCCTATCGCCGGGCCACGCAGCAATGGTGGAACCGCGTCAATCAGCACGCGCCCTTCGACCTTTCGGCGCGGCCCACGTATTTTGTGTCGAGCAACACCCACAGCCTGGTGAACATGCTCACCGGCTTCGCCCTGCGCCACGAAGCGCGCCTGGTGGACTATCTCGAATCGGAAGCCGACCCGGCGTTGTGTCATGAAGCGCGGCGCATCCGCCAACACGAAGTGCCGAGCAATTGGGCGAATTTCCTCTACTACACGCTCAAGAAATATCTTGCCACGCCCGACGGCCAGGATTTACGCGAGGCGCGCCGTCACTACGAGCTAGAGCACGGCATCACTCGCATCCCAAGCCAGCACACCTTCGATCTCGAAGTGCAGGTCATCGAACTGGCGCGCCTAACGCCGGAAAACGTTGATCCCCGCTTGCGCGACCTGCCGCTCGACGCGTTGCGCCATAGCCAGGCGATTATCCTCAACATTGACTATCCACTCGGCTTTGCGGCGTATCATCTGCTGACGCGCCTTTCCGTCAACATCGGCGAACTGCGCGGCGCGTACATCCTGGGCAAAGCCGCCACCCTCAACGGGCGCATCGGCGACGTGCTCATCCCCAACACCGTCTACGACGAACATTCCCGGAACACCTATCTGTTCAACAACGTCTTCACCGCGCAGGACGTTGCGCCCTACATCGTTTATGGCGACGTGCTGGACAACCAACGCGCCATCAGCGTGCATGGGACCTTCCTCCAAAACCGCAAGTACATGGAAGGCTTCCTGGACGCCGGCTACACGGACGTAGAAATGGAATCCGGCCCGTACCTCTCCGCCTTCTACGAATTCGTCCGCCCGCGCCGCTATCCCACCAACGAGATCGTCAACCTCTACACCGTCCCCTTCGAGATCGGCATTTTGCACTACGCTTCGGATACCCCGATGAGCAAGGGCAAGAACCTCGGCGCGCAGAGCATGTCCTATTTTGGGATGGACCCCACCTATGCCAGCACCGTGGCGGTGCTGCGGCGGATTTTGCAGTTGGAGACGCGCAGAGACTGAGAGAAGGATCGAGCTACTTATAACATTCCTTTACAGTTATGAGCGAAAGCGTGCTACAATGAAAGTAACCGTAGAATGGGACCCGGTCAAGGCTGAAACTAACCTGAAGAACATCAGATCAGTTTCGAGGAAGCCAGCACCGTTTTCGACGACCCTTTGTTCATCACGTTTTTGGATGTAGAACACTCGGTTGACGAAGAACGATACATTACGGTGGGTTTATCCAGGGGCAATCGTTTGTTGCTGGTAGCCCACACTGAACGCAAAGGTATAACGCGCATTATCAGCGCCAGAAAGGTCACAAAAAATGAGCGACGATTCTATGAAGAAGCCGAATGAGGATTATGAATTGCAAGAGGAATATGACCTCTCGCAACTCCCGATTATGCCGCGAGGAAGATATGCCCCTGAAAAGCGTCTGGCGCGCAATCTAGTGGTGTTAGAACCCGATTTGGCGCAAGCTTTTCCTTCTGATGAGGCGGTAAACAAAGCGTTACGGCTTATTTTGCAAGCAACACAGATTCCGGTAAGAACAGGGGCTTTGTAAGCCAGAAAGCGGCTAAACCAGTGCCAACTTGTGGTGAACACCGGCAAGCCAGAGAATGGCGTCCGACAACATTTGAATATACCGAGCAGGATATTACCGTGCGCATCCCCAATGTTTACGCCTGGGTATGTCCAACCGACGGGGAAGTTTCATTTACGCCTGAGACCGTGGATGCACTGATTGTCACGGTGCGGGAACTGATCGCGGCCGCCCGTCGAGCAAAGGCGCAACGTTCGGTTTATACTGAATATTGGGTTTCGGTAGGGCAAAGGATAGCTGTCTAAGACGCCGCCGTCCGACATTGCTTGAAGTATGCCAGCACCGCCGCGGTGTTGCGGCGGATTCTGCAATTGGAAACGCGCGAGACATGAGAGAGCGGAAGTTGGCAGATTTGGATGCGCGATTACGCAATTCGAAATGAGTTTTCGCTTATCCTCAGATGAATTTTACCGGCGGTACGAGGCAGGAGAGTTGGGAGATTCTGCTGAGTTTATGGAGTGGGCTTCTTTCTACGACATGCGCACTGCGGTTCGCCAGATGTGCGAGAAACTGTCAGAGGAACAAGGAAATGTCAGTAACACCAAATAACGCCACAGAAAACGTAATCGCGGCGATGACCGAGCGGATTGTGCAGCAATTCGATCCCTTGCGCATCATCCTGTTCGGCTCGCAGGCACGCGGCGACGCCGGCCCGTGGAGCGATGTGGATTTGCTCGTCGTGTTGCCAGAAGTCGCCAACAAGCGTGAAGCGGCGGTTGAGGTTCGCCGCGCGTTGGTGAATTTCACCGTCAGCAAGGACATCATCGTGACCACACCGGATGAGATTGAGCGACGGGGCGATCTGGTTGGCACAATTCTGCGTCCAGCGTTACGAGAAGGGAAAGTCTTATATGAACGAAACTGAGCATTATTTGGAAATACGTCGCTGGTTGCAATATGCTGAGGAAAACCTCTGGGCGGCGGAAAGGATGTTACATCAGGAAGATGCATTGCCACGCCACATCTGTTGGTTGGCGCAACAAGCCGCTGAGAAAACTCTCAAAGCAGCTTTGGTCTTTGTGCAGATAGAATTCCCACGCCGTCATGACTTGGATGTATTACGCAATCTTTTGCCTGATGGTTGGCAGGTCAAGACAGAACACCCCGATTTGGCGCAATTAACCGAGTGGGCCGTTGAATCACGCTATCCCGGTGATTGGCCGGATGCGGTCGAAATTGATGCTCGGCGCGCTGTAGCACAAGCGCGGGGAGTTTGGGAGTGTATATACACCGATTTGCCCCAACATGGGTTTATGTGGCAGAGAACGAATGAGGAAACACCATGAAGTATAACATCGTCGGCCAATCCGTTCCGCGCATCGACGCCCGCGCGAAAGTGACGGGAGACGCCCCATATCCCGGCGATTTCGTGATGGACGGGATGCTGACCATGAAACTGCTGTTCGCCGGACGGCCGCACGCGCGCGTGCGGCACGTGGATACGACGGCGGCGGAGGCGCTGCCCGGCGTCGTCGCGGTGTTTACGTCGCTGGATGTGCCGGTAAACGAGTACGGGTTGCAATATCCCGACCAGCCGGTGCTGGTTGGGCCTGCCCCCCCTTCGGTCCCCCCCGAGGGGGGGGAGACAACTACCTCCGAGGGGAAAACTATCTCCCCCCCTCCGGGGGGGATTAAGGGGGGGCAAGACGTCGTCCGCTTCGTCGGCGACCAGATCGCCGCCGTTGTCGCGGAGACGGAGGAGATTGCCGCGCGCGCTGTGGAGCTGATCGCCGTCGAATACGAAGACCTGCCCGTCATCTCCGACCCGCGCGATGCGCTCAAACCGGATGCGCCGCGCCTGCACCCGCCCTACCCCGGCACCGACATCCACCCGGAGCTGGTCTTCGATGGCAACATCGCCTCGCGGCATCGCATCAACCACGGCGACGTGGACGCGGCGCTGGAACAGGCCGCCGTCGTCGTCGAAGCCGAGTACGAGATCCCTGGGCAAGAGCACGCCTACTTGCAGCCGGAGGCCGGCCTGGGCTACATCGACGAGGAAGGCCGCGTGACGGTGCTCGTCGCCGGGCAGTGGACGCACGAAGACCAGGCGCAGATCGCCCACGCGCTGGCGCTGCCGGAGGAGCAGGTGCGCGTGATCTACCCGGCGATTGGCGGCGCGTTCGGCGGGCGCGAGGATATGTCCGTGCAGATCGTGCTGGCGTTGGCGGCGCACCGGCTGCAACGGCCCGTGAAGATCGTGTGGAGCCGCCGCGAGTCGATTGTGGGGCATCACAAACGCCACCGCGCCTTCGCCCGCGCGCGTTGGGCTGCCGCCGAGGATGGGACGCTGCTCGCAGCGGAGACGGAAGTCATCGCCGACTGCGGGGCCTACATCTACACGACGAACAAGGTGATGGGCAACCTGCTGTTGACTGCCAACGGACCGTACCGCATCCCTAACGTCAGAACCGAAGTGCTCGGCGTCTACACCAACAACATTCCGGGCGGTGCGTTCCGTGGATTCGGCGCGCCGCAGGGCAACTTCATCGCCGAATCGCAGATGAACAAGCTGGCCGAAGCGTTGCACATCGACCCGGTGGAGCTGCGCTTGCGCAACCTCGTCCGCAACGGGGAGCCGATGCCCTGGGGCCGCCCCCTGCCCGACGATGCGCGCGGTCTGGAGCAAGCGCTCATCGCGGTGGCGGAGGCGCTGGGCTGGGAGCGGGATAACGGCCATTGGCGCGTCCCCGCAACCGAGCCAGGGCGCGGCGTGGGCATCGCGCTGGCCTTCAAGAACATCGGCTTTTCGTTTGGCTACCAGGAGAATGCCTGGGCCGGCGTCGAATTGCGCGGTGGAGCAGATATTGAAGAAGCCATTGTCTACGCCGCCAGTTCCGACGTGGGCCAGGGAGCGCGCACCGTCATCTGCCAGATGGCGGCGGAGGCGCTGGAATTGCCCTTCGAGAAAGTCCACCTGGAAGCGATGGACACGGCGATCACCGGCAGCGCGGGATCGTGCTCGGCCTCGCGGATGACGTTTATGATCGGCAACGCCGTGCGCGGCGCGGCAGCGGCGGCGTTGGAGAAATGGCGCGCCGAGGACCGCCCGGCCAAAGCGGAATACACCTATCTCGCGCCGAAAACCACCCAGATCGACGCGCAGACCGGCTTCGGCGATCCCAACTTCGCCTACGGTTACGTCGCCATCGCCGCCGAAGTCGTCGTCGATACGCTGACCGGCGAATGTACCTACCCCAAAATCGCCTGCGCCAACGACGTGGGGCAGGCGATCAACCCGCGCCTATTGGAGGGGCAGATCGAAGGCGGCGTCATCCAGGCACTGGGATGGGCCACGACCGAGCACTTCATCGAACGCGACGGCTACCCACTGTCCAACACCCTCAGCACCTACCTGATTCCCACCATCGAGGACATCCCGCAACGCCTCATCCCGATCATCATCGAAAATGCGGAAGAGAATGGGCCATGGGGCGCGCGCGGCATGGCTGAGATGCCCTTCATTGCCGTCGCCGCCGCCGTCCACCACGCGCTGCACAACGCGACCGGCGTGTGGTACAACCGCTTCCCGTTCACCGTGGAGCGGGTGTTACGTGAATTGCGCGGGAGGAATGTATGAATCGCTATCGCGATTGGTTCGAGCAGGCACAGCGCGACCTGGAACGCGCTAAACTCGATGTCCAATACAAGTTTTGGGAATGGGCGTGTTTTACGTCGCAGCAGGCGGCAGAAAAAGCGGTCAAGGCTGTGCTGATGTTTCACAACCTGGCTGTCTGGGGACACGGCATATCGGTGATGCTGCGGCAGCAGGAGATTCTTACGATCTCCCAGGACATTATGTCGAAAGCGCAACTGTTGGATGCGCACTACATCCCTGCGCGCTACCCAAATGGATTCCCCGCCGGCAAGCCGGCAGATTACTACAACGCGCAAAAAGCGCAGGAGGCGCTCGATGCTGCCAGAGACATTCTCCGGTTCTGTGAAGCTTATTTCACTAAACCGGAACAAGCTGCGTGAAGCTTTGAAGGACAGCGCGCAACGGGCGCGAGATGCACACCCAGAAGTGGCCGAAGTGCGTCTGTTCGGTTCTCTGGCGCGCGGCGATTACACAGGAACCAGCGACGCCGATGTGCTGGTGGTCCTGCACCATACGTCCGAAACCGATCCGATTCGCCGCGTGCTGACCTTCATGCCCTATTTCGACGTTCCCTGCGGCGTGGACCTGCTCATCTATACCCGTGCAGAACTGGACTACGCCTTAGCGCACAATCCCTTCATCCAACACGCCTGGGCCGAAAGCCAACCCTTACTCTCATAATGTCCCTTTCCTCCTCACGCATCACGCATCACGTATCACGCATTGGCATCCTCGGCGGCTCCTTCGACCCTCCGCACTACGGCCATCTGGCCCTGGCAGAGACGGCGCGTGTGCAACTGGGACTGTCGCGCGTCCTCTTCGTTCCGGCAGGCGCGCCACCGCACAAACGCAACCGGTCGATGTCTCCTGCCGAAGACCGCGCTGCGATGACTGCAGCCGCCATTGCCGATAATACCGCTTTCGAACTCTCCCGTGTGGACCTCGAACGCCCCGGCCCGCACTACACCGTGGAGATGCTGGCTGTCCTGTGCGGGCAGTATCCTGAGGTTGACGAGTGGTTCTTTCTGCTCGGTGAAGACGCACTCCACGACTTGCCCGTTTGGCGCGATCCCCAGGGCATCCTGGAACAGGCGTCACTAGCGGTGATGCCGCGTATGGGCCAGCGCGTCGATCCGGCGGAACTGGTCGCAGCGCTGCCCGCACTCGCCGAACGCCTGGTGTGGTTGGATGTTCCACCGGTTGACTATTCCGCTACCGACCTGCGCCGCCGCGTCCGTGAAGGTCTCCCGCTGCGCTACCTCGTCCCCCCAGCGGTCGAAGCCTACATCCATGAGCACGGGCTATACCGGTAAATAAGCAAATGAGTGAATGAGCGAATGGGCGAGAATCTTCCTACTCCCTACTCCTTACTCTTTACTCCTTACTCCTTTCCCCATTTCTCATTCCCGATCTTTGTGGTACATTTGGGGCAGCCTGGCTCATAGCCATTTTTTAGGGGAGGGACGCACACAATGCGCCGTTTTTGGTTTTTGTTGTTAGTATTCGCACTCGTGCTCATCTTGCTGAGCGGGTGCTCAGAGGCCAAGGATTTACTGGGGCTGATAATCCAGCCGCAGGACGAAGCGGGGTTGCCGTCGGCTTTTATCGCACCGACGCCGGAGGCAATGTTCCCGCCACAGATGGCGACGATGGCGCGCATCCTCGCGCGCGGGGAGATGGTGGTGGGCGTGCGCTACGATCTGGAGCCACTTTCCTACATCACCGCCAACAGCGAGTTGGCCGGACTGGAGATCGATCTAGCCCACGAATTGGCCCGCCGCTGGCTTGGCAATCCCGACGCCGTACGTTTCCGCCAGGTGCGCTCCGATTCGGCATTTCGACATCTCGCCAACGGCACGGTCGATATTGTGCTGGCGGGCGTCATCCACACACAGGAGATAGAGGCCCAGGCAGATTTCAGCCCGCCGTACTTTATGGACGGCATCGCCTTCTTGACGTTCCCCGATACGAACATCCAGGACCTCGCCGGTTTGCAAGGTCGCCACATCGGCGTAGTCACGTGGACCGGCAGCCGTGCCACAATCGACGCGACACTCCCGTTCACCAAAACGTTCGTTGCCCACGACAATTTTTTCGACGTTATTGAGGCACTGCGGACGCGCGAGATCGACGTCTACGGGGACATGCGCCACCGGCTGGAGCGCGCGCGCCGGATGGTTGCAGGAACGGTGGTGATAGCGCAAACGACGCGGGAACCGGTAGCGATGGTTTACCGGCAGGATGACCCCTTCTTCGCCAACCTGGTGACGTTGACGTTCCAGGATATGGTCGTGGACGGTACGCGCGATGCGCTGTACGCGCGCTGGTTGCCTGGCGTCTCACCACCGAACATCGCACTATTGCCGGGTAGCGCACCCGCCCCCACGCCCAACGAGACGCCGCAGCAGCTTTCCACGTTGGATGTGCTGGCGCGGATTCGCGGGCGCGGATCGTTGGCAGTGGGCTATTTCACCGACCGCTGGCCTTACAGCGCCGACCGCGCCGACGGTGTGCCAACCGGCTTCGAGGTGCGGTTGGTCGAACGTATTGCCGAACGCTGGCTTGGCAGCCGCCAGGCGATTACGCTTGTTCCTGTGACCGAGATCGACGCCTTTACGCGGTTGTCGCAGGGCGAGGTGGATATGCTCGTCGGCAATTGGATCCGTACCCGCGAAGCCGAGTTGCAGGTCGATTTTTCGCTCCAGATTATCGACGATGGCGTCAGTATCTTCTCGCTGGCTGCTGCGCCAGTTGCGGATTTAGCAGCGCTCGGCGGACGGCAGGCAGGCGTACTGACCGGATCTGAAGGAGAGCGCGTACTGCCCAGTTTGGCTCAGGCAGCCGGCGTCGGCCTCTCGACAGTGCGTTACACAGATGTCCCCACCGCCATTGCGGGTCTGCAACAGGGCGAAGTGGCCGCGATTGTGGCCGAACGGCGAGCGTTGTTGCAGATTCTCTTTACGCAGCCGGGTTTTGCAATGTCCGACCGGCGTTACACCTACCGCCCGGTCGCCATCGTCCTGCCGCAGGGAGATTCAGTCTACCGCGATCTGGTGAACCTGACGTTAGCGGCGCTGCAAGCGGATGGCGCGTATCAGGAGCTATACAGCGTATGGTTCGATGATCCTGTGCCCGCGCTGGACGTTCGGCCCGGACATCCGGCGGTGCCTTTGGTGATCACACCGGCGCAATAATGCGCGAGTCTATCAGGTGTGTATGAGAAAAGGCACGCTTCACGCATAAAATTGCCGTCTACAAAAACTCGCCTATAATAAGAGTGAGAATCTATCACAGCCAGGAGAAATCTATGATGAAGGGAACCGCCTCGGAAGCAGGCGTTGACCAGGATGTCATGAGTGTGCTTTTGGATCAGTACTTGGAAACCAATGAGTATCGCCGAGGCGATGTGGTCGAAGGTGTGATCGCATCCGTCAATGCAAAAACCATTCTCATCGACATCGGGGGCAAGTGTGACGCCATCGTTCATCCCCGCGAAGTAGAAAGGATGATACCCAAAGACCTCCATGCCCTCAAACCGGGCCAGGGGGTGAGCGTCTACGTGATCGATAAAAGCGACGACGATGATACTATGTTGGTATCACTGTCGCGAGCAGCACAGCAGAGCGATTGGGAACGCGCGCGCAAGCTGCTACGAAGCGAGGAGCCGGTGCCCCTACCGGTAATTGATGTCAACAAAGGCGGTGTAATCGTGCGTCTGGGGCGGTTACGCGGCTTTGTGCCAGGTTCGCAGTTGTTATCGAACTGGCGCACACATCAAAACACCGATGAATCGGAGCAGCGTTGGGAGGCGCTTCTCGGCCAGACCTTGACGCTGTGCGTCATCGAGGTCACGCCGGAGCGTAACCGGCTGATCCTCTCCGAGCGGCGCGCAATTGACAGTAAGGCGGTCAAGCGCCGCATTCTGGAAAAGCTCAAGGTAGGCGCCGTAGCACGTGGCGTGATCAACAACGTGGTACCATTTGGCGCGTTCGTCAACGTCAACGGAGTGGACGGCCTGCTGCACATCTCCGAACTCTCCTGGAAGCGCGTCACCCGGCCACAGGAGATCGTACAGGTAGGCCAGGAATTAGATGTCTACATCCTGGACATCGATCTGGAACAAGAGCGCCTGGGCCTGAGTCTCAAACGGCTGGTCGCCGATCCCTGGGAAAGCCTAAGGGATTTTTACAAGGAGGGCGATCTGGTCGAAGTCACCATTGTCAATCTAACGACGTTCGGCGCTTTTGCCGCATTGATCGAAAAACCGGAAATCGAGGGGCTGATTCACATTTCGGAGTTGGCCGATCATCAGGTTGCCCGCCCACAAGATGTGGTTAAGGTCGGCGAACGCTACACGGTAAAAATCATCTCCCTGCAGCCGGGTGAACGGCGCGTTGCCTTCAGCGTGAAACAGGCGAAACCAACGCCGTCAGAAGCAGTAGCGCCGGAGACGGCGGCGCCGGAGACGGCGGCACCGGAGACAACGGCGCCGGAGACAACGGCGCCAGAGACGGCGGCGCCAGAGACGGCAACGCTGGAATCAGTGGGCCTGGAATCGCCAGCTCCAGAAGTAATGGTATCTGAGGCGATAGCGGAAGAAGCAATGGCAGAAGAAGCCGTAGCAACGGTGGATGAGGTGGTTGACGGTAGCGGGGCTGAAGCCCAGCCAGTTGTAGAGGCACAGTCAGATAGCGTGTAATCCTGGTAACACAGGTAATCCTTTGCTCCTCGCGATTCGGCAAGCGCGACGGCAGAGATGCACAATGCAGCCCCGGTACCTTGCCGGGGCTGCTGACGATTGTGCTATCCATCGCAGGGGTTCTCCTGCTCATCATCCTCATTGTAGCCTGGTCGTCGGATTTTAACACATCATCGTCCGTTAAATCCGTTCCATCCATTGAGGATACTCAAAGGAGCACCGGTATGTTGAAAGAAGCTGAACTGGTACGCATATTGAAAGATGAAGCCGTTCAATGCCGCGTGTGCGAGCATTACTGCACCCTGCATCCCGGAGACTGGGGCAAGTGCGGCGTCCGCATCAACCGTGAGGGGAAAATCTACCTCGCCGTTTACGGCAGCGCCGTCGCCGCCCACGTCGATCCAATAGAGAAGAAACCCCTATTCCACTTTCTCCCCGGCAGTCGCGCGTTCTCAATCGGAACGTATGGGTGTAACATGCGCTGCGCGTGGTGTCAGAACTGGCAAATTTCCCAAGTCGGCCAGGTGGATACGCGGCACGATGTAGCCGGAGAAAACTTATCGCCCGAAGCGGTGGTGGAAACGGCGCTGCGTCGTCATAGCGCCTCGATTGCCTACACCTACAACGAGCCAACCGTCTTCTTCGAGTATACCTACGATACGGCCAAGCTGGCCCGTGAACGCGGCCTCAAGAACGTCTACGTCTCCAACGGATTTATGTCGCCCGAAACCCTGGAACGCATCGCACCGTATCTCGACGCCATCAACGTCGATCTCAAAGGCTTCACGAACGAACTGTACGAACAATATGCGGGCGCGCGGCTCGAGCCGGTCAAGCGCAACATCACCTCCATCGCCCGCGAAACCGACATCTGGATCGAGGTGACGACGCTAGTGATCCCCGGCCTCAACGATTCGGACGAGGAACTGCGCGCGACAGCGAAGTGGCTGGCACAGGTGGACCCGGAGATCCCCTGGCATTTGAGCGCGTTCCATCCCGATTACCAGATGCTCAATCGTTCCCGCACCCCTAATGCTACACTCGAAAGGGCTTGCGCTATCGGCAAGGCCGCCGGACTCCGTTATATCTACCTGGGCAACGTACTCGATCCCAAGCACACAAACACCGTTTGCCCGGCATGTGACACAACGCTGGTTCAACGTTATGGATACAATCTCCGCGTGCATTGGGAAACGCCCGGCTTGTGTCCTACGTGCAACACGCGAGTGCCCGGCGTCTGGAGCTAAGAATCTATCCGAAAATTCACTAGGTGCGGTATTTTGCGCCTAAAGGCGCGGGGGAAAGGGTGTTTTCGCGCTTGCGGGCGGCGCCCGCAAGCGCAAAAACACCCTCAAGAAAAAGCGGCTGAAATTGGCAGACCAATTTAAGCCGCCCATTCCAACGATAGCGTGAAACTGCGATAACTTTCGGATAGGTTCTAAACTAAAAACTACAACAGTCGCATAAGGTGCCTGTTAGCGCCAATATCTAAGCTGAATACGAGGTCTGCAAGACGCAGTACGTGCCGAGACTTTTGTAGTCTGGCTGAATTAAGGAGGATTGCTATGACTGAAACGATACGCCCCACGGCGGTCGCCGGTATGTTTTACCCGGATGCTCCAAACGTGCTACGGAAAACCATCACCGATTATCTGGAACAGGCCGACCCTCCAGCGCTATCCCACATACGCGCCGTGATCGCGCCGCACGCCGGCTATGTTTATTCCGGGCCGGTCGCTGCTTTTGCCTACAAAGCATTGCTCAACCGCGCTACGCCTCCCAAGCGCATTTACGTAATGGGGCCTTCCCATCGCGTGTGGTTTGCGGGCGTGGCATTGGCGGACTACGCCGCCTTCGATACCCCGCTCGGCCCGCACCCGCTGGATGGCGAGAAAATCCGCGCGCTGATTGACGCTGGTGCGCCGTTTGCTGCGTTCAACGTGGCGCACACACAGGAGCACAGCCTCGAAGTCCACTTTCCCTTCCTGCGCGTCACATTCCCCGATACGCCTGTCGTACCGTTGCTCTTCGGCGATGTGGACCCGCTCACGGTAGGCCGAGAACTGGACGAATTCCTCGAACCGGAAGATGCCATCATCGTCAGCTCCGACCTGAGCCACTTCCACGACAACCGGACGGCGCACGCGCTCGATCAGCAATTCCTGGATGCGGTGCTCAGCGGTGACCAGCGCGAAGCAGCACGCGGCGAAGCCTGCGGGCAAGCGCCCACACTCGCGCTGATGCTGCTGGCGGATGAGTACGGCTGGCAGCCCCATCTGCTGGACTACCGCACCTCCGGCGACATCACCGGAGATACGCGACGCGTGGTCGGGTACGCCGCCGTCGGCTACGAGGAGGTCGCACAATGACCGCTACCCCTCTGACGCCGGAAGAAGGCCACTACTTGCTCGCGTTGGCCCGTGCGACGATTGCGGAGACAGTAGGCGCACCCGCCGTGGAATTGCCTGATCCACCGTCTGATCGGCTTAACGCGCCCGGCGCGGCGTTTGTCACCTTGCGCACAAGGCACAGCGACCTACGTGGCTGTATTGGTTCGCTAGAGGCCCGCCGACCCCTCGTTGAGGACGTGCGCGAGAACGCCATCGCCGCTGCCTTCCGCGACCCGCGTTTTCCGCCGGTCAAGGCTGCTGAGTTGGCCGATCTCGTTGTCGAAGTCTCGGTGCTGACCGCGCCGGAGCCGTTGGACTTCGACGGGCCGGATGATCTCCTGCACAAGCTGCGGCCCAACGTCGATGGCGCCCGTGCTCGCCCGGGCGTGCTCATCGAGCGTGGGTGGAACCGGGCGACGTTTCTGCCGCAGGTGTGGGAGCAATTGCCGTCGCCAGAAGAATTCCTCGCCAGCCTGTGTCACAAGGCTGGCCTGCCGCCTAACGCCTGGCACTGGCCCGACCTCAAAGTCTGGACCTATCAGGTTGAGAAATTCGAAGAAGAATAATGGTTTGTCCTTGTGCAACCTTCCTCCCAAGCGTGCGTATAAAACATATACATTGCACGTGAGCACTACGCGCGCTCAATGATCATGATAAATTCAGGGAGGACCTATGAATACCGAAAAAGAATTCTATAACGTAACACCGGAATCCGCCGAGGACTCGAACGCAGCCAATTCTGCCCCAGCATATTCGGCGCCGCAGCCGCTTTCGCCGGCCGACGAGCGCACCTGGGCGATGTTGGCGCACTTGAGCGTCCTGCTCAACCTCGTCACCGGCTTCCTGGGCGTCGGGGCGGCGCTGCTGATCTACCTCATCTACAAAGATCGCTCGCGCTACGTGGCATACCAGGCGATGCAGTCGTTCCTGATGCAGTTGCTACTCTGGGCAGGAGGTGGCGTGCTGGTCGGCATTATGTGGGCCATCGTTGGGGCGCTCAGCGCGATTCTGATAGGCATCTTTCTCATCCCCATTGCGCTGCTCCTTACGCCGGTCTTGTTGATCTTCCCCCTCATCGCGCTGGTGTACGGCGTCATTGGCAGCGTCGAAACGTCCAACGGCAAGGATTTCCGCTATTGGCTGGTCAGCGATTGGGCGTTGAACCTGATATAGGCCGGGCGCCAGAATGGCGCTCTCCGGCTTGCACCTTAATGGGCGCACCGGTCCACGACGTGACGATGGCGGAAACGCTCGCGCTCGTCGACCGGTGGATTGCCACAGGCGGAGCGCATCAAATCGCCACCGTCAACCCGGAATTCTTGATGAAGGCGCGCCACGATCCGGACTTTAGGGCGACCCTGCAAAGGGCCGCCCTTTGCATTCCCGACGGGATCGGCGTTTTGTGGGCCGCCAGGGTGCGCGGCAAGAGACTGCGCGAGCGGGTCGCCGGTTCGGACCTGGTGCCCTTGCTGTCAGCGGAAGCGGCGCAGCGCGGCTGGCGTATCTTCTACCTGGGAGCAGCGCCCGGCGTGGCGGAGAAAGCGGCGGCAATCCTGGCAGCGCGCTATCCGGGACTGAACGTTGCAGGGTGTTACGCCGGTTCGCCCGCGCCGGAAGAGGAAGATGACATCGTGGCGCGGGTACGCGCCGTGCGGGCCGACATCCTGTTCGTGGCCTACGGCGCACCCAAGCAAGACTTATGGCTGGACTGCAATCTGGCCCGCACGGGAGCCGCCGTGGGCATCGGCGTGGGCGGTTCCTTCGATTTCATTGCCGGAGTGTCGCGACGCGCACCGCGCTGGATTCAACGCCTCGGGCTGGAGTGGCTCTACCGGCTCGTGCGCGAGCCGTGGCGCTGGCGGCGGCAATTGGCGCTGCCGCACTTCGCCTGGCTGGTCCTCACGGGACGGGATATGCCCTAAACGCGCCCCAAGAAACGCCTGAGCCAGGAAAGATGCTTGGGCGTCGGCTCCGGGCACGCTGCAGATTCGACCGGTCGCCTGCCGTTATCCCGCTCGCACGCGTTCAAAGCCCGCTGCGCCGCAAACGCGACGTGTTCCACCTGATCCTGTGCCAATTTTTTCAACGCAAGTTGCACTTCGGGCGTCGTGCCATCCAGGGCGCTGAGCGTGTGGGCCAGTGCGGCCCGCAGGTAGGCATTGGTGTCGTCCACCAGGGGTAAGAGTTGCGGGATCAGGGCTTTGTCGCCGAGCATCCCCAGGGCTTCGATGGCGGCGGGGCGCACCAGCGGGCTGCTATCGTTGTGGGCCATAGCAAGCAGTGTGGGGATCGCCGTCGCGTCGTTGAGACTACCGACCGTCAGTGCGGCAGTACGACGCAGGCGCGGGTCCGGCGAGGCCAGGAACTCACGGACGGCCGGAAGCGCCTTCCGGTATTTAATCCGTCCCAGGCTCTTGAGCGCGGCCAGTTCCAGATTGACGCTTTTGTCGGCCAGCGCCTCGACCAGCACCGGCCCCCCTTCCAACCCACCGATTTCGCCAAGGGCGCTGGCAGCGAGCGAACGCGCTCCCACGTAACCGCGCACGACGTCGGCCAAAACCGGGACCGCGGCCGGCGAGTGCAAATCCCCCAACGCCACGACGAGCGTCTTAACCACCGGTAAATCGCGCTGGTTGGGTGAGGCAAGGTACGTCTTGAGCATCTCCATCATCTGGGGCACGGCCTCTTGCGCGTTTAAGCGGCGCAACGCGATAAGCACCGTGCGACGGATGCGCAGATCGGGCGTCGAAAGCAGGGGCATCAGAACCGCGCTCATATCGGGAATCTCCAACTTACCGATAGCGTTGATCGCCGCGCGCCGGACATAAAAATTACCATCGTCCAGGGCATTGAGCAGCGCCCCCTGCGCCTCTTTGGCCTGCATCTGGCCTAAAGCAATGGCGGCAGCGCGGCGCACAAAAGAGCAGGGATCACGCAGGGCATCCATCAACGGGAAGATGGCGTCATTGTGCCCGATGTGACCGAGCGCCTCCGCAGCCGCGCTGCGCACGTAGGTGTTCACATCTTCTTTGAGAAGTATGATAAGATTAGGTACAGCGTAGTCGGCCTTGAGTTTACCCAGCTCCTGCACGGCGTGCGAACGCTGGCGCGGATTGGGGCTGTCTAGAGTGTCAATGTAGCCATCCTTGCCGCGAGGCCTTTGTCCAGAAACATACACAGACGGGAGATCTTCATTGTGGTTCAATTGACTCACCTTCAACTTTTTTATTGGCTTGGTCTTTTACCGAGCGAATTGAGTATATCACAAGCAAGAAAAAAGGGCAATGTCAAAATGCCAAAAACGGGAACAAATCCTGCTCAACTGCCGTCTTGATTTAAGAGAGCCTGCAGAGGCCAGACTACAAAAAAAAGGAGGCATTCCAATGAAAACGTTTTCGATCAAGTGGATGGCCGGGATTATCCTGGTAACGTTGCTTGCGCTGACGGTGGGCTATGTTCCCGCGTTGAGTGCCAACAGTTGGTACGCCGAATACTTCGCCAACGTAAACTTAACGGGGGCACCAGTGCTCACCCGCTATGAATCTGGACTGCACTTCGAATGGGGAACCGGCAGTCCGGGGGCGGGCATCCCCAACGATAATTTCTCCGCCCGCTTCACCCGTGACGAATGGTTCGAGGGCGGCACATATCGCTTCTCGTACCGCTCGGATGACGGTATGCGCCTGTGGATCGGCGATACACTCATCATCGACGATTGGCGCGACCGCGCAGCCACCTGGAGCGTCATCGATCACTACGTCGCGCCGGGCACGCATCGCGTGCGGGTGGAATACTACGAGCGCGGCGGCGTCGCGGCGTTACAAGTGGGTTGGGAAAAGATCAGCGGCGGCGCAGCCTGGCGCGGCGATTATTACAACAACCGGACGCTATCGGGCAGCCCGGTGCTGACCCGTTATGACGCCGCTATCGACTTCGATTGGGGAACTGGCAGCCCCGATCCGAAGGTGCCGGCGGATAACTTCTCCGTACGGTGGACGCGCACCCTGGGCTTTGAGGCCGGAACTTACCGGTTCTACGCCAGTTGTGACGACGGTGTACGCATCTACGTCGATGGCCGGCTGGTGGTGGATGCCTGGCAGAATCAAAAGCTGCCCAACACGCGCACCGGGGACATTGCACTCGGCGCGGGACAGCACACAGTTGTCGTCGAATACTACGAAGAAGGCGGCGTCGCCAGCGCCCACGTCTGGTGGAACCGGCTAGATACGCTCAAAGGTTGGGAGGGCCGTTATTTCGACAATCGCGATTTGCGCGGCGGCCCGGCGCTGATCCGCGACGACGCCGAGATCAACTTCGATTGGGGACAGGGCGCGCCCGTAAGCTGGATGCCGAGCGACAATTTCTCCGTGCAATGGACCCGCACGATCAATTTCACACCGGGACTCTACCGCTTCAACACCCGTTCCGATGACGGGATGCGTCTGTGGATCGACGACACCATTCTGCACATGGACTACTGGAGTCCCCAGGACAATGTCTGGCGTTACCAGGATTGGCACTACCTTTCTGGACCGCACACGCTGCGGGTGGAGTACTTCGAGGCTGCCGGCAACGCGCGCATGCAGTTCTGGTGGGATTATGCGGCGACGGTCACGGCTGCGCGGGCGATGCCACCTTCCCCGACCTATGGTTTTACCAGCGCCCCTGCTGCACCGGTCTCCCGCACGCCCGCCCCATCCACCCCACAGCCGAGCGTGCAATATCCCGGGCCGTGGCAAGGCGAATACTTCGAGGGGCGCGACCTGAGCAAGACGCCCGTTCTGGTGCGTACCGACGAAGCCATCAACTTCGATTGGAAGCTCGGCTCGCCTGCCCCGGAGATTCCGGTGAATCATTTCGCCGTGCGTTGGACCGGCACGTTTGCTTTCGAGGCGGGACGGTATCGCTTCACCACCACCACCGATGACGGCGTGCGTGTCTACGTGAACGACCGCCTGATCATCGATAGCTGGCGTCCTATGCGGGGCACACGCACGGTCACCGTGACCTTGCCCGAAGGCGATGCCACGATCCGCGTGGAGTATTTCGAGCGAACCGGCGCGGCGATGGCACGCCTGAGCTGGAGAAAATTGTGAGACTGACACTACAACAGGGCCTGTGCCTCATGTTGATCGTGGGGATGGCCGGGTGCGCCCGGCCATCACCACTGCCGGATGTAGAAACTGCGCCACTTGCCGTGGTGCCGACGGCAACGGCGCTTCCTCTATCCACAGCGACAGTACCCCCGCCAACGCAGGCCCCGCCAGGAGCAATGCCGTCGCCCACGCCGTTTCCGCCCCCCACAGACACGCCACGCGAGGCCCTGGCTGTGGAGCTTTTGCCGTCTGAGCCGGTGACCGCGCCACCAACGGACTGGAGGCCTACCCGGCCCCCGCCCTTCGACGTGGAGAGGGACACGCAAACGTCGTGGGTACGGGAGTACATCCAGACTGTCACCGATCTGCTAAATTTAGACACACGTGCAGATAAAGACACTCGTATTCATGCGACGCTGTCGCAATTGGCGGCCTGGATGCCGGCGGATAGTTCCTACGAAGGAGCACTCCCGCCCAATGCCTGGGCCGTCGCCCGCGACCTCAACGACGACGGCGAGACTGAATGGCTTATCAGCGTCCCGGCGCGCGATCAAGGGTGTTGGGTCCCATACTGTCCCGCCTACGTGATCATTTTCCAGGAGCGTGCCAACCTGTTCGTCCCGGCTGCAATTCTCATCGAGGATGAAAACGTGTGGGACGTTTCCAATCCGGTGTTGTTGATGGTCGATGACATCAATGCCGATGGCCGCCTGGAGGTCGTCATCGAACAAATCTCGTGCGGCGCGCACACGTGCTTTACGGGAATTATCATCGGGCAGTGGGATGGGCAACGTTGGCGCAATCTGGCCGCCGACGCGATTGTACAGGCATACTCCGATTACACGATCACGGATCACAACGGCGACGGCATCCTGGAAATTGTGATGCACGGCGGGATGTACGGTTCGGTGGGCGCGGGATTACAGCGTCCGCGCACGCAGGTTTTCGCCTGGCGCGATGGCGCATATCGTCTGATCGAGGACACACCTGATCCGGACGACCACCCGTACTTCCAGATGCTAGATGCCAACACTGCGCTGGCGAACGGGGAATGGGATACCGCGCTCAACCTGGCGCTGGCCGTCGTTGACTATCCTGGTGTCTACGAAGATGACGGTTGGCTCACCACCGAGGCCTGGGCACGGATTGTAGGCTACGCGACGCTCGAAGCGATGTTCGTTTACGCGCAGCGGGGTGACGTGGAGGCGATGCGGCAGGTCCACGCCAGCCTGTTGATGCGCTCGCACAGCGCGCCGGACAATCCCTATCCTGGTGCCGCCTGGCACACACTGGAAGTCTACGAGGCCACCGGCGACGCATTGGCGGCGTGTTTAGCGGCGGAGGAGTTCGTCACAGCGCGCCTAGAGGACGCGTCCTTCTTCGAGTGGTACGGGTACGGCACGGAGCGCCTGACGGCGGATCGCATTTGTCCGCTGGATCGCGCGGCAGAAGAGGGACCGCCGCTTTAATCCTGAACCTCTGCAAAGGTCCTGAATGACTCTTCTGAAAAAAGGGGCATTTTTAACGCAGAGACGCAGAGGCGCAGAGAAAATTGAACTTGCGCTTGATATTCTTTAGCCCGAAGCACGTTTTTATCATTGAAATATAGTCAGACATTGAAATCTTTGCGCCTTCGCGTCTCTGCGTCTTTGCGTTGAGGTTTTTTCAGTGGACTCCTGAATAGGTTTTGGAGAAAATGATCGTGGGCAGCTAAAATAGCCGTATGCGACACGCGCATTCGCAACCCTCGCAAGGAGAGCCGCAGTTACGTCTAGCGCAGCAGTAAAGTTCCCAGGTGTTCGAAAACTGCATCAACGGCGGTGCCATCTTTGGCGCTGGTCAGATAATAGGGGATGGCTAATGGGGCGATAAAATCTTCGATTTCTGCCATCGATAGTTGCGCCTGATCGGTCAAGTCACATTTATTGGCGGCCAGAATCAGGGCGGTTTGCATGTTGAGGTCGTTCAGAGTGGCAATGTACCCACTGAGGCTCGACAGGGTTTCAGCGCGTGTCAAATCACACACAAGCACCACACCGGACGCGCCACGCAGATAGCTGGAGCGAACACGGGTAAACACATCACTGCCCGCCATATCCCAGAGCATCAAATTCAACGTTGTTTCCTCGTTGGCTGCATTACCTGGGAGGTGCAGGACTTTTCGACTCACGCGAACACCGATGGTCGCCAGGTAGCGGTCTTCAAAAATGCTGTAGACAAAGCGGCGCACAAGGCTAGTTTTGCCGACGGCAAAATCGCCCAGTAAGCATACTTTCTTGGTGATGGTTGCCACTGCTTTCCTCCTGTTCGCGTGTTCGAGGTATGACGTGTCGTCGAGTGTGTCCTGATACAACGGCAATCCGAGGTAAAGCTTGCTCACATTTAGTCTAGCATGACTTATGAAATTGCCAAGTGCAAAGCAGGAGCAGACTACAAAAGTCTCATAAGGCGTCTGATTGCACAAATATCTGCGCTGAACAATAGGCCTGCAAGGCACACTATGTGCTGAGGCTTTTGTAGTCTGCGAAAGAACCCGTGGGCCAATCTTTGATTAGCCCACGGGTTTTGATGGTTTGTAACACACCGGCAAGGTAACTATTCGACGGTCACACTCTTCGCCAGATTGCGCGGCTGATCGACATCCGCGCCACGCCGGACGGCCATCGCATACGCCAGCCATTGCAGTGGGATGATATTGAGCACCGGCGCGAGGAACTGCGATGCAACCGGTACTTCGAGGACGTAATCAGCTTTGCTGCGGGCCAACGTGTCACCCGCCTGTAACAGCCCAATGACGGTGCCATTGCGCGCCTTCACCTGCTCCATCTGGCTGATCATCTTATCGTAAACGCTATCGCGCGGCGCGACGGTAACGACCGGCATCACCTCGTCGATGAGGGCAATGGGGCCGTGCTTCATCTCGCCGGCAGGATAGCCTTCCGCGTGGATGTAGGATATTTCCTTGAGTTTGAGCGCCCCTTCCAACGCCACGGGATAGTTGATCCCACGTCCCAGGAATAGAAAATGCTGGCGCTTGAAGAAGATTTCCGCCAATTCATCGTACACCGGCAACGGCTCGGAGATTTGCCCCACCAGGTCGGGCAGGCGGGCCAGGTCGTTAACGCTCTGCCGCAGCACGTCCGCGGGCAGCGTATCGCGCAATTCACCCAGGTGGAGCGCCAGCAGGTAGAGGTCCACCAGGCTCGCGGTGAAAGCTTTGGTGGTGGCCACACCGATTTCGAGGCCGGCTTGCATAGAGATATACCCGTCAGCGAGACGCTGCGCCTGGCTGCCGATGACGTTGACGATAGACCAGAGTGTGGCCCCTTGCCGGCGACCCTCTTCCATTGCGGCCAGCGTATCCACCGTCTCACCGGATTGGGTGATCGCCAACACCGCCGTGGTCGGTGTGATGAACGGATTGCGATAGCGGAACTCCGAACCATAATCCACTTCCACGGGCACGCGCGCCAACGTCTCGATCATGAATTTACCCACCAGCCCGGCGTGATAGGAGGAGCCACACGCCGCAATGATAATGCGGTCTAGTTTCCTGGCTTCCGCCTGGGTGAGCGGGACGCTATCCAATAACACGCGGCCCCGGTGAAAATCCACGCGCCCGCGAATCGTGTCGGTGATGGCGCGGGGTTGTTCTGAGATTTCTTTTTGCATAAAGTGCCTGTAGGGGCCTTTTTCCGCCGACACCGGATCCCACGGGATTGTATGCAACGGGGCACTGACCGGCGTCCCATCAAGCTTGAAGATCTCCGCGCCATCCCGCGAGATGCGCGCCATCTGGCGGTTCTCCAGGAAGATTACGTTGCGTGTGTATTCGAGAATCGCCGGGATGTCCGACGCAACGAACATTTCCCCGTCGCCTATCCCGAGCACGATACCTCCCGCATTGCCGAGCCGGGCAACGACCAGGTGTTCCGGTTCTTCGGGACTGAGAAAGACGAAGGCACTCGCCCCCTGGATTGACGGCAGCGCACGTTGCACCGCCGTCAATAAATCCAATCCGCTCGCCAGATAGCCATCCACCAGATGCGCCGCGACTTCGGTATCGGTCTCGGAGGTAAAGGAGATGCCTTCTCCCGTCATCTCCCGGCGCAGTTCGGCGTAGTTTTCGATGATGCCGTTGTGGACGACAGCCACACGCCCGTTCCGCCCAACGTGCGGATGGGCGTTGTTCTCCGTGACACCGCCGTGCGTGGCCCAGCGCGTGTGCCCAATGGCGATATTGCCCATCAGCGGATGTTGAGATAGACGTTCCTGGAGGTTGTTCAACTTGCCCACAGCACGTTCTACGACGATGCCGCCGTTCTGATGTAAAACGGCAATCCCGGCAGAATCATAACCACGATATTCCAACCGCTTTAGCCCACCTAACACAATCGGCGCGGCCTGACGCGGTCCAACGTATCCCACAATACCACACATGGTTTGCCTCCTGAACGATGATCAGATTTGTAGGATGGGTTGCCAACTCGCCCTACACTCGGCTTGGCGGCAGCACATCCATATGGCACGCGCGATGATAGGCGCGCCGTCACAGCCATACGAAAACATAGAAGATAACCCGTCTGAAGAAGACGTAGTCGATGGCCCTGACGTGTGTTTTGTCACGGCGGTTACCCACCGGGTTTGTCACACGTCTTTCTCATTGGGAGGGGCGAAAGGGATGGGCTAAACCCCTGGCGGCATCCGCCGAAAATCTCGTGACGATATAGTTACTATCTGCACAATTGCGCTTGGTTAAGTCAACAGATTGAGCAGATTTTCTATCTGTCAAGAAACATGTTCGATAAACCGCCACCTCGTCACCCGGCGCGGGCCGGGTCAGGCGCTTGATGCCCCACACGATGGATAGGTATTGGCGATAGGCAATCCCTCCTTTGGCTAGATCGTCGAATCGTCGAGCTTTCATACTTCGCTACGGGAGGGCATTATACAGGGAAAACAACGAACGGCAAACAGGTGCCAGACTAAGCTGTGGCCGGTCTCCAGACCGTGGCACCGCAAGTCCAAACGCTGGCGGGCGCGGTCTGGAGACCGGCCCAAGCGATTCCCAATAATTTGTCCTATACCCTGGAACGAACGTTACGTTGCACCCACCGGCGTTACCCGCTATAATGGCAACGATAACTCAAAACATACCTGCGCCAAAACGACGAGTCGCTATCCCAGGCGCGCGCAAAACTTTCCGTCGCGTAGAGTGAACACGAAAACAGCGTAAAAATCTGCTCCATCTGCTCAATCTGCTGGCAGAAAATTGAAACGCTTAAAGTACGTTTAGTATGGCCCAAAAAGGTGTGCGATGACACAAAAAAACCGGTTTCAAAAGGCACTATCCACCGGATGGCGCATCACGCTGATCGCCGGGCTGCTGGCAGTTTTCAGCACTGCACCTGCTATGACGTCGGCTCCCACAACCTATTACGTCTCCAGTTCCGACGGCGATGACGCCTACGATGGCCTCACTCCGGCGACACCGTTCCACTCGGTTGGCAAGGTCAACGCGCTCGATCTCCAGCCGGGGGATCGGCTGCTGTTCAAGTGCGGCGATACGTGGCGTGCCGAACAATTGATCCTCAGCAAATCAGGTACGGAGAGCGCGCCCATCACTTTTGGCGCGTATCCTGAAGGCTGCGCCGACAAGCCCATCCTCTCCGGTTCTCGCCCTATCACCGGATGGAGCGTTCACAGCGGCAACGTCTACGTGGCGACGCTCCCTGCCGGGGACTTCCCGCTGGGCGTCAATCAGCTTTTCCGGGCCGGGCAACGGCTGCCTTTCGGGCGCTGGCCAAATCTCGATGAGGGTGAGGCTGGTTACAGTTTCATCGACAGCCACAACACCGGCAGCGCGCAATTCACCGACGCCGATCTGCCCGCCATCAACTGGACCGGCGCGCGCGTGCATTTACGGAACATCCGCTGGTCTATCATTGCCCGTGAGGTAACCGCCGCCAGTGGCAATACCCTGACGCTCAACCAGGGCGTCTCGTGTCTAATCTCGTCATGGGGAACCTGCGCCGATTGGGGGTATTTCATCAACAATCACCTGGCGACATTGGATCAGGATGGCGAGTGGTATTACGACGCGACGGCCCGCAAGGGCTACCTGTTCTCGTCCGCCGGAGCGCCGAGCCAGATCGAAGGGTCGGTGGTGCTGGAAGAAGCGGATACGCTGCGCCATGGCGGCCTGATGGTGAGCGACGGTTCGGCCACGGCCTACGTCGTCGTCGAAAACCTGACGCTGCAAAACTGGTTCAATCACGGCATCGGTTCGCCGGGCGGGATGAACGGCGACATCTACCACCACATCACCGTGCGCAACGTTACGATAAAGGACGTGGATGCGGCCGGCGTCAACTTGAGCAGTTGGCTGGAAAGGCCCCCGGATGGACGCAAGGGCCTGCGTGGCGGGCATCATTTGGTCTTCACGGATAACGTCATCGAAGGCGCGAATCACTTCGGCATCACCGGCTACTTCGCCGCCTCGACCTTTGAGAACAATCAGATCAAAGATATCGCTATGCTCGAAAATCTGAATCGCTCAGGAATGGGCTGCGCCCTCACCTGGGATCAATGCACCGAAAACGGCGACGGGTTCCGCATCCGCAGCTACGATGTGCAGGACTCGGGATACGGCAACACCCTGCGCTACAATCACTTCGAGCGGATCGGTTATAACGGCGTGGACGTCTTTGGGCCGGATACGTTATTGGAGAAGAACGTCATCATCCAGGCTTGCTACACCAAAGCCGATTGCGGCGGCGTGCGCACGTTCGGCAGCGGCAGCCTGGCCACGACCAAAGTCTACAACGTGCGGTTGATCGACAACGTCATCGTGGATATTCCGGGAAACGTGGATGGCTGTGAAGCCTCGCGGCCCGCCTTCGGAATGGGGCTGTACGTGGACAACTATTCGCGCGACGTGGAGTCGCGCGGTAACACCATCATCAGCACGACCATCACCGGCATCAACTACCAGCGCTCCACCGGACAGATCGTGAACAACACGGTCTACAATGCCTCCGACGGCGTCGCGTATGCCGCGCACGTGAGCCTGGGCCGGGATTCGTACGCGACGGTATCCGGCAATGTACTGTACGGCCTCGGCAATCAGGCGTGGACGCTCTACGCGCGCGATCTTAGCGCCTTCAGCACATCGAATCACAATTACCTCTTCCACCCTTATGTGAACAAACACGTCGCCTACGGCCCTTCGTGGACGCGCTACGCCTTTGACGAATGGCAAGCCTTCAGCGGTCTCGACAGCCACTCACGCACCAATTGGTTCACGCAAGCCGCCGGAGAGCCGCCGCGCTCACGTATCCTCTACAATCCCACCCGGCAACCCCTTACCATCGATCTGGGCGACCGGCGTTATCTCGACCTGGATCAGAACGACGTACTCGGCAGCATCACGCTACAGCCGTTCACATCGGTGGTGCTCGTGGACGACGGCCCCGCGCCGCTGACCCTGACGAGCATCAACCCCGCCTGGATCGTCGTGAGCGCAGCCGTCGATTTCACGCTCGACGCGCAAGGTTTCGGTTTCACACCGCAGAGCACGGTGCATTGGAACGGCGCGGCACGTCCCACCACCTTCGTCGATACGCACCGGCTCACCGCCGCCATCTCCGCCGGGGACGTCGGCGCGGTGGGGGAAAATTTCGTCACCGTGTACGATCCCGGCGCAACACCCCCCGAAACCACGCCGCTCATCCTACGAGTGGTCGAAACGCTGTATCGCACGTATCTGCCGGTGACGTTGCGGTAACCCGCAGGCGTCAAAAAACCCGCCCACGACAAGCGTGGGCGGGTTTTGAATAACACTATTGTGAACGCGCTGTTACTCCATCAGCTCTTGCTGTAGCGCATTCGCCTCTTCCGTTAGATTATCTAGGATAGTTTGCGGGTCTGCGCCCTGCATAATCTCATTGAAGCCCCTCTGAGCAGCATCGCGTACCGACTGGTAGGAGATGAGCTGCGGTTCGTAGGTGCCATAAGGTAGCAAGTCGAGCGCCTGCAACCACTGCGGCATCAAGCGCTCCTCATCCAA